>Ga0307945_1004655_pt1 | contig 11017 bp, 9 predicted proteins | sample OrgLakmetagen228_FD_201818 | JGI IMG/M metagenome (GOLD analysis project Ga0307945, IMG submission 201818) | Saline water microbial communities from Organic Lake, Antarctica - #228 | ecosystem: Environmental > Aquatic > Non-marine Saline and Alkaline > Saline | place: Antarctica: Organic Lake...
TAGGGTTTGCCAGAACCGTGTAAATACATTGTTTATGACCGTATATTTGGTGATTTCCCTGCCAGAATTACTGTATACACATCGTATACATATGGTTCTGGGTAACCCTTCTCATGCAAGATGACTAGGGCTGGCCAGAACCTTACGTGCTCACCCTATGTGTGATGGTAGTATGGAGCACTTTTTGCTGAACATATTGTATACGCACTATGTAGACCAGAACCCTACGTGCTAACCCTATGTATGATTTTGGCTGACACTAAATTGACACTTACGACATCTGCTCCTGCCATCTGTGCGTTGTAAGCCTTTGTGATCAGCCAGCAGGGTGGCTTTGCGTCAGCTGCATGTACAAAGCAGCAATGAATATGGTAAAGCAACAATGAAAATTGCTGTGCGTCAGCTGCATGTACAAAGCAGCAATGAAAATTGTAAAGCAACAATGGTAAAGCAACAAAGAAAATGGCTATGCGTCAGCTGCTCGCACAAAGCAGCAATGGTCATGGTGGTAGGGGCAATTGAGAGGATTGAGGAGAAGAGTTAAGTAATGAAGAGGAAGGAAAAAAAGTAGTATCGGCTTCGCAGTGTCTTCAGGTTTGACTGCTTTTATAGATCTCAATAGCAAGTGGGCAGGGCCTTAGAAAAGGCAGGAAGGCTGGCTTCACTTTGCCTCGTATTGTTTATAAAAAAGGCTGGAATCAGTTGCCTCGTAATTCATAATGTTTATAACTTGAACCACCACCCCTGATTGATATATTTCTTTAGAATGGAGCAATGCGAATGGTGCATGTTCCTATCACCAATACCGTTCATCCACATGCAGAAGAGGTACATTGTTTGCGTACATCTGGTAGAACAAACATGAGCTTTAGTATGAAAGGGAGGACACGCACAGTATGCGATATTGGTAGGGTTGGCCAGGACCGTATATATATATATATATATACGCCGTATATGACCGTACATTGTGTATTATCCCTGCCAGAAATACCGTATATTCACCGTGTATATATGGTTCTGGCCAACCCTAGATATTGGTGCTTTGCAATGTCGTAGCAAATCACCGTCACTGCAAAGTATAGGACTCAGCACAACAACCAACGCTTTTCCAGCTTATTGAACGAGACGAGGCAAAATAACCTCAACTGAAAAACCAACAAACCAAAGCACACGAATCGTCACTGCCATGACAGCAATTAATTCCGAGACAGTTTTTGTGAGGCCACCTTATTGAGGAACAGCACCGAAGCGGCAGTCAAATGATTTTTTGTTTGGTCTGTATATCCGTGTAATGCAAAGCAGCTTTGTTGGTGCATTACAGATGGGATTTTTTGTTGGTGCACTACAGCTGGATGGTGTGTTGAGGGACTGTCATTACTTTTGGTACTCTTCTATATTAGCACTACAGATGGATGGTGTGTTGAGGGACCGTTATTACTTTTGGTACTCTTCTATAATTGCATTACAGATGGATGGTGTGTTGAGTGACTGTCATTACTTTTGGTACTCTTCTATAATTGCACTACAGATGGATGGTGTGTTGAGGGACCGTTATTACTTTTGGTACTCTTCTATAATTGCATTACAGATGGATGGTGTGTTGAGGGACCGTCATTACTTTTGGTACTCTTCTATAGTCCTGGAGCTTCAGTGGCGTAAAGCTGGCACAACAATATGCAAGGTTAGTTGCTTCTACCTAACTCTTGCAAGGAAAGGCACGCGGGCCCAACAGCCAGCAAGAGGCGCAAAGGCATGACCTACAAATGGCATGACCTAACAAAGTCAATCTGATTGACATCTATTTGACTACAACCAACAATTGGGAACACTCATTCCATGTTAAAAAGTAGAGCAAGCATCTTACCCATAATCCATGACCTTTCCATGGATCCCACCCGACTTGTTTTGTGACTTATCACAGAACCACTTGAAATGCACTTGAAATGCAGTGACCACTTGAAATGCAGCGTGACTTGTTACAGAACCACTTGAAATGCAGTAATAACTGTGATGGTATAAGGATGAGGACACAGCACACACACCTGGCCCACGGTCCACGATCATGATGCTGAACTGGCCCGGCACTTTAGGGATGTGAAAGGGGGGGTTGGCAGCCTGCGGAACGACATTGCCAAGAAGAGGGTCCATATTGCCAAGAAGACGGTCAGCACTGTTGAGGAATGGGTTGGCAAAAGGATAAAAAACGCACAAGGTTAAAAAAAGGTGTGCACTGACCCTGACCACCACTTGATGTGTTCATATGTCAAGATGCATTTGTAGCAGGGTCCGTAATTGATACTCTCAGCTTCTGACCACAACATACACAACTTAGTACATGAGCACACAAACACACTCGCACATACACACACACACACACACACACACACACACACACACACACGCATACACAGGCCTTATCCTGCAGTGTGGAGCCGTTGCCTGCACAGCATGCTGGATTGTGCCAGCCTATGAAATAACACAACCCGCATACCGAAAAGTCTGAGCACCCATACTGGCACGGCACACTCCCCGAGCAACGAAGGTCTGCTTGGGAGGCAGGTCTCCCTGAAGGGTCTTCTGTGGGGTACACGACCTTGCCTCTGTGAAAAGGACACGCATCATCCACAGCCAATTAAGTGGTATGGACCGTTGAATCTCTGTGACAAGCTTACACATGATCAATTGCCAATCAAGTGATATGGACTGTTGAATGCCTGTGACAAGCACTCGTAGTACCGATAAGTACATATGGGCTTTGTCAGCTTTCAAACACAGAATGCAAACAACTTACTGTCAATCAGTAGAAAATTTTGGATTGGAGAATAGCATGCAGACACCTGAGTGTGGATTCGGTCAGCCTGTATTTCAAGAATCTAGCAGTCACACATTTTGACTGATGGCTTAATCTGGAACATCTGTATATCAAGGATGCGAGCGTGTTACTGTCAAGCTACGGCTGCTGCGGTTTTGAGAGGACCTTGGTTCCACAATCAGCTCTTAGGCATTCACATATATAGGGTTGGCCAGAACCGTATATACCCACCGTATATGACCGTCTGTATGGTGATTTCCCTGCCAAAAATACCAAAATTACCTATAATACCTGTATATACCTATAAATGTATGGTTCTGGCCAACTCAACACATATACAGCTTGCCGGGAAGGATGGGTAAGGAGCAAAAACTTGGGTTATAAGAACATCGCTCGTTTCTAGGGCTGGCCATTGAAAATATGAAACAACTAAGGAAATAAAAATTATAAAATCAATACTATGTACATAAATATATTACCTATAAAAGCTATTAATAACAATTTGTATAAAAGCTAATAATTCTACTTTGTATTCTCAGGATTCCTGCCAAGGCATCATGTATAGGGTTGGCCAGAACCATATATATATACGGTGTATATACGGTATTTTTAGCAGGGAAATTGCCAATCATACGGTTTATATACGGTGCAAGTATACGGTTCTGGCCAACGTGAATCATGTATGTATCTGGGTTCTGGCCAGCTCATTTCCTGCTGGCGGCTTGCACGAGTTGAGAAGGTTTCGTACAAGCAAAGCCGGGGTAAGGCATGTTGAGAGGCTAAATTGGGAGACATGTCTTGCAAACTATCAGTGCGTACCTCTTACCAAAAAACACAAGGCATGCTTTGTTGCACGTGGAACGCAAGAAAATTGAAAGCCAGCGAGCTAGATGCCTAGGTACCCTCGCTTAAGGCAGGCACGGTGACTTGAACCTTTACCAAACGCAACTTGCCTCCTTGAGCGACAAAACACAATGGTGTGCCAGCAGGTAACTCACATTTTTTAAGGCACGACTTTCTAATCAGAATATATGATTATGGCCAATTCAGTACAAGGTGTTTTCCACACTCACATTAGGTAGCCTCCATACTTTGGGCGGCCAAAGTCGGCCATTGCCTGCATAAAAAGAACAGCAAATCAAAACATTGAAGATGGGGCAACATGTGGCATGCCGCGAAACAATCCAAGCATTTGTAAACGTACCCTCACACCGACATTTACATGCAAACACGCACTTGATTGGAGATGACGCACACATGAGCACACATACACATACACACACTTGCATACTCACTAATACTAATAAACCCACACACACGAGCGCACACAACTTTCAACAGATGCACACAGACATTCACACACAAGCGCACATAGATTTGCACATATGCGTATATCACACATATGCACATATGCACGTGCACACGCACACATATACGTACACACACTCTCGCACTCACCCACACAGACATACACACAAACACACACACACACACACACACACACACACACTCACACACATGCACGCACCCACATGCACCCACTTTGCCCAAACCCACACGCAACCTTATGAGATGCACGCACAAGGCATGTGCACAGGAGTAGCACCAAGCACAAATGGCGCATACCAATACGTACGAAGGATACATGTCGCACCAAATCCTCACAGAACCACATGCACACAGTAGACTTACCATGTCCATTTTGCTACTGGAGCCAGCGGGAAAGATGACATCCAAGGCTTTCTGTGATTAGGGTTAAAAACAGGCGTGCTTGCACACAGCATTTAGAGCGTAGTCTGACACAGCTGGTCTACTATCTACCTCTTGCACCGTGAATCCAGAGGAGCAGCAGGCTTGTTGATGGAAGAGTAAGAAGAGGAGGAGCACACAGGAGAGAATAGGAGAAGCTTGTGGGGCCATACAATTCCTCATATTGTAAATTGACTACCTAATTATGAATTTTAGTTTTTGGAAGCTGCTAACATCCTCGAATTGCGCCTAGACCGAAAAACGAGGAAAAACCGCGGCTCGAATTCAGAAACTCCCAGAAACAAAATGAGAATGACATATCCCAATAGCGCCCCCCTGATGCGAAGATCATTCGCAGTTCATTTTACTCGAAATTTTTCATCCAAGGTTTAAACTTCACCCGTTTGCTTCATTGTACTACCTGGAGCTCTCCAATTTATTGAATGTGCCCCATACTCAAATTACAGAGACAATCAAAATCTGCCACTAAGATAACATGCATGACTGCTAGATCCAGTCGTTCATTCTCACCGTGCGAACTCAATCACACTAATATACACACATGACCTGAAAATTTGTTAAACAAAGCAGGCAGGGTGCACCACGCGTGTGTACGTGGAGTATTGCCGGGCGTAACTTTAATTGGAATTGCGGCTGTTCATTCGTTCACTGTGGTTAAAGACTAAAGACCCTAATGAACGGAGCAAGGGGAGCTGGACGTTTTCCTGTCCTTCTTGTGAGGCCATGGAAGCGCTCTGATCCCCCACACGTTCCATTTGACTTGTATGTGCAAGCAGGCAGCTTTAAAATTGATCAATTTTGGGAGGGAGGTTTCATGTTCTGTGCTGATCAGGGGTGCTCTCTCTGTACCCTCCAGATAATAATAAAAATTTATTCTGATCCATAATTTGTTTGGTGGTGACAATGTCCAAGTTAATTGGCAGCTTACCAAATGCAGTATGTGACCGGTCCTCTGTTTCGTTTTGTTGAGTTAGCAGGTTGAATTAACGAATTAACAATGTATGCATCTGTGCTGTCCCAAGCTACAGTTATTCCTCACATGGTCAATTTGATGTAGAGCGGGACCTGCTGCACTTTTTACGGCAGATTTGTTGGTAATTGGTGCTTAGACAGTGCGTATGCTGCCTTCCTGCACATTTACCTACAGTTTTAAACTTCCTCCTGCGCTGCTGAAAAGGAAACGGTGATGGGCTCGTAGGTGCTGGCACCCACCCAAGTGCTCCTTCCTTAATTAACGCTGGATGTTTTGACGCTTCCAGCGTAGCCCATTTTCCTTGTCAATAGGAATGTTTTTTGCTTTGACAGGTGAATTTGTAAAAAGGTTCACATAAAGGTCAGAAATTTAAAGACTTAACTAAAAATGAAATCTCAAAGAGTTCTGCATGAAGGAAAACTTCATTAAAGTAATGAAAGCTCAAATGTCTATGCTGAAATGTGTTCACACGTCCAGGATGATTAATGGAAGGAGCGCTAAGCTGCCTACAAAACCGATCAAGGCCAATTAAAGTTTCATTCCCTCTCGTCCTGACTTTTACGGGTGGCCATGAGGAGACTGCATTATAAACTCAAAGCTGTGGTTTTGCAGTGTCAATTTTTGAGTGAAGATCCTTTGTCTTGGATTGATCGTTTCTTTAGATAGCTTTCTAAGTCTGTACTTCCCATGGTAAAGTTATTTGAGGAAGCTAAATTGGGCTCGTAGACAATAACGTCTGGGCAAGAGGAGGCTGTTAAGAAGTGCGACTGCTGGCCTGAGTCAGTGCAAAATTTAGGGGATACAAAAATAAGCACAAAATGTAACGATGTCAGATCACATTACCGTCACTGCAAAGTAATAGACTCGTCACAACGATTGATGGAATATTTAATCGGCGGTCGGAGATTGCAGTAAGAAAGCTTAGAATTGCTGTGTTTAACGTTCACCTCATCGAGATCAAATAATGTGAGGACACTAGACCGCAAAACCAGCTGAGCGCCGCGCAGGAACAGCATAAAGGCCTCTGCTCCATCCTTGAAGGAGCCTCCGTTACTCTCCACACCATCCTTTTGGGAGTGGGTGGCACCTTCTTCAAATTTCGCACACTGGAGCCTGTTAAGGAGCTGGGTCTTGATTCTCAAAAAATTAGGAAACTTGCTTCCAACCTTCATATTCATTATGTCAATTACGCTGCCAAACTTGTCCATACCAGATGTGCCATTTCCAGCACTGTTATCAACTCTCATCAGGAGACAGTTTCAGGTCAAGCCTGCAACACTCTCCTGATCCCCATTGATCTTTTTATTTTTCTTTTGGTGCTCCTTTTCCCTAATTATTGTGGGGAGTGGGGAGTGGTTTATCACTGCCTGCGTAGTTGTTATTCTTTCTTTTTTTGCTGTGATGAGGAGTGCTGGAGAGCCGTGCTCGGTATGCACACAGAGTGCTCATCGAGTAAAAGGCAGTTCTGGTCGGAAGGAATTGAGAGAAGTATCTTAGTTGCATGCAGAGGGCATGCAGAAGGAACTGGGGGGGAAAGCTGAGGCAATTATTCTCTTTTTGTACTGTGAAATGTGGGGGGAAGGACTTATGTTTGACCACTGACACAATGGAGGGTCGACAAGAAAAAGACTAACCTTCAGGAAACAACAGAAAGGGATGGCCTGACCTTAATAGATGTGTCAGTACTTGTGAAAGACTGTACATCCTGTTACAGGTAGTGATGTACACACGGGGCTTGGGTCTGAGCGAAGAACCCCCAGGGAAGGGGTTACCTGAGGCAGATTTATAATTTACATACGTTTCCCATGACTAGTTCTAGTAGATTCGATCCCAAAACTGTTATTGTAGATTTCAATGCAGCTGTTTTTGAGTGCTGTCAGTCACGGGATACATGCCAAATCAGCTGCCGAGTAAACCCCAATTTCTTTAGTGCCAAGTTTTCGTATAGATCACCTGCTGCACCAATTCCAGTAATTTGTATGTATTGAAATCCTACCACTTAAGGTAATTGCAAAGCAGGCGGAATGAAAAAACCCAACGATCAACAAAATTATGAGTGCCAGCCATTTTTGGAGGAAATCAGCAAAAGGGGCGCCAAAAAAAAGAAATTTTGACACCTCCAGAGTTATATTACGGCTCATTCAATAGACAAGAGGAAGTTCAGGTTGGAAAGGGGCAACAAAGATCGAGAAACAAAACGATCAAGGAAAAGTCTTTGAAACATGCCTGCAGGAGGGAGAGGGAAACCTAGATGAAATTTACAAATTTCTTAGAAACGGGCAAATTCCCAAACATTCAAGGCATCAATCAAACTCGTTATTTCAAGTGAGGGCAACAAGACTATCTCGCTAATTGCAGTTAGTAATTGCAGTTAAACAACTGTTTATAAATTTATCTTTATCTTTGCACAGACTGAGATCAGACCCCCCCCTCTTCACAATCTGTTTCGTTTCTGTACTGGCCGGAACTAGCATGAAAAGCCTAGTTACCCTTCAGCTAACCCCTTTATAAATCCTCTTCGAAATGCCAGCGCAATTTAGTTGATGAACGGCTGAGGCATTTTGATGGTGCTGTTTAAGGCAATAAAAAATATTAAATTCCACTGAACTCACAGTCTGTGAGTCTGGAGTCTATCTGTGAGTCTATCTGTGAGTGACAGATACGGAAGGGTTCATTTGTGCCAAACAGGCATCCATGCCAGCAGGCTCGTCCGTATCAGCCAATTGGCTGGCTATATTTTTCTGCAAACTGCCTCGACATTGGTGTCGAGTATTTGTATCGATTAGCTTAAATAGGAAGACTTGCAACAATTTAGATTCATTATGCAGGCCTTGCTTAGGTCGAAGTGTAGCCTTGGACCTGCACCGCTGGGTACCCTCCTCCGTGCTTGGAATGCTTCCCCTTTTGTGTGCTACGCAAAGGCTCCACGAAGAAAGGGTCAGGCAAGTCGCATTTCTAATTAGGTTTCTATCTCGTGTGCGCAAGCACAACAAAGTCAAACCCTGTACAAACAGGGGACGGATCCGTGCACAGGCCTGCCCACCTAGCATGCATTGCATTGTGGGAGAGTGTGAAGGCGATTGCAATGCACGTGATGCAGCCCATTAATTTCCTTCAACATGGATTCGCTTTGCTACTGTCTGGAATCACTTCTTTGGCTTCACATTTATGTCAGAGCTTGTCCGCCACGCAGACGCAGAGTGCCTTGCACACTGTGCACTTGATTGCTGGTCGTTGCAGGCTTCACGGTTAAGTGCTGAGCTCGTAATACTCGCGCTAAACTGGCGTGCATCACTCAGCAGCAATGATGCTGTTTGTCAAATGTGCGCTTACACTTGCACGAAGGCATAGTATGCCGATATAAACCCCCCTCCCGTCGCCAATAGTCATAGCAAGCCTCAAACTTGGCAGGTTCAAAGGGAAGGATAAGTAAGTTACTCAGAGTAACCAAAGAAGCAGCTGCAACCCGAATGTTGCAGCTCACCCTTTGCCATTCGCCCTTTGAAGTGTGCAGGACACCGGGATCAGGACGATTCAACAGATGCGTGCACTCCTCAATGATTTAACGCAGGGCTCAAAACGTAAGAAGCGAGAAGTAGAAGCTGGTTTAAGGTCCAAAGGCGATTACAGCCAGGAGCAGTCCGTAGGGTCGGAGCAGTCTGCACTCTTGCCGGCTGAGCAGCCAGGATCCGTTTGCACATCAGAGGTGAGGGCGGAGCGCAATCCATGACCTTTGAAGTAGATAGTTAGAAATCACTTTTTAAAGCGTAATTATTGTTACCTCCTCATTTTTGCAGGTCCATGTTTACTGGGACATTGGTGCGTATTGTATCTTTGCCATTAAAATTTGGGACCTGCTTTAATACCTGCATGTTTAACTCTCAACTGCTCTGCATAACGTTGCTCGGCCTGTAAATGGTTAAATGCTTGCACTAAAGCTGCGACAGAAGCCTCTTTAATTCCTCCTCGTGCCACGCAGACAACCTCCCGCCCTTTGATTGCCCCCCAGAAGAGGTGGTTCCAAGCATAAAGTAGGTGTTCATGTGACATGTCTCCATGCGAGTTACAAACTGTTACAAAGTCACGTACAGTGGAGCACGTGCAGTGTTAGATTCCACGAGTAATGTCCTCTTACCAACAAAGTGCTCGTATCTGCTGTTGACCAAATGCTTGTTTTCAGCCGATGTTTCAGCTCTAATATTATCCTGTTATTCCTTTTCAAAGACTATGCTGCCTCATGTACCTGCAAACCTGTTTACAGTTAAATGTTTTACGTTGTACGTAAGAGGAAGGGTAGGAGAAGAGCAAAGAAGGGCAAGCGCTCGATGATGACATCAAAGGCCATTTGCGGGACTTCGTTCCCTCCCTCCCCTAATAACCAACGTGGCTTGTAGCATATTGTATGTTTTGAAGCTTTCATTCATACCCTTGCAAAATATGCCGCAGGGATAAGCTTATGGAGTATGGCCGTGTGACCATCTCTGCCTTTGGAAATGATGATTCTTTCAGGTAGGTATGACAGGACATGCCCACAAACAACGCGGCTGTCTTCAGGAGTGTCTGTGCATTATGACTAGGGCTTTACATTGATGGTGTTACGGTAATGATAATGCCAATACATATACAGGAAACAAAGGAGGCCAGCCCCCAATATAGCTCCAAAGCCCTCACAAGAGCAACTAGTACTAAGTTAATCCTAAACCTCCTCCAAAATTAAAGAATAAAGGGGTCAATAATTTAAAAAAGGCTCCAGAGGGGAATTGTAGTTATGCTGCCCAGGCTAGGAAACCTGATGAATACGGGAAAAGTGGGAAAGGAGGGATTTTCAAAGACTTTATGCTTTTACGTGTTTTAAGTGACCGTTTCCCATTTACAGCCAAAAGCAGCAGCATTAAAGCAGCAGCATTAAAGCACCTGCATCGGGCATCTAGGATGCTAGGTACCTTGTTGAAGCTCTTTGCCTTGTCGGTTGCTCTGAGCCAGGTACGGGCAATCCAGTTGTTGAACGATGCAAGGGAATATTTGGTGTTCGTGAATGTACTCACGTCACACACAAACACACACGCACACACGCACGCACACACATGCATACACACACAAACACGCATACATACAAATAGGGTTGGCCAGAACCATACATATACAATGTATATTCAGTGTTTTTGCAGGGAATCCACCAAAAATATGGTGTTCATATACGGTTATGGCCAACCCTACATACCCACGAACATGCACACACACAAAAACACATATACACAGTCATACACACAAACACGCACACACAGATACATGCACATACACACAAACACGCACACACACAGATACACACAAACACACACACACATGTACACAAACACACACAAACACACAAACACACATACAAACAATCAACGAATATGTACACATATTCACACAAATACACAGCTATGTGACATCTGATATGCGAGATGCAAAAAAGAGCA
>Ga0307945_1004660_pt1 | contig 11010 bp, 19 predicted proteins | sample OrgLakmetagen228_FD_201818 | JGI IMG/M metagenome (GOLD analysis project Ga0307945, IMG submission 201818) | Saline water microbial communities from Organic Lake, Antarctica - #228 | ecosystem: Environmental > Aquatic > Non-marine Saline and Alkaline > Saline | place: Antarctica: Organic Lake...
CAGGCTATGATGCAGTTGCAAGCTAACCTACTCTGAGCGAGCTAACCTGTTCTGAGCGGGAAAACCTGCTCGCGAGGTCCATCATCCACACAGGAATCTATGATTTTTGTGTGATCAGGATCAGGAAGTGAAATTAAGTCATCGCCCTCCGCTTGAGAAGCAGCGCGCTTGAGTGTATGCAGTGTATGCAATAAACCTTTTCTGAGCATCCACACAGGAATCAATGATTTTTGTGTGATCAGGATCAGGATGTGGAATTCTGCCATTGCTCTCCCGCTTGAGAAGCAGCGGGCTTGAGTGTATGCAGTGTATGCAATAAGCCAGTTATGAGCATCCACACAGGAATCAATGATTCTGGTGTGATCAGGATCAGGATGTGGAATTATGCCATCGCCCTCCGCTTGAGAAGCAGCGCGCTTGAGTGTATGCAGTGTATGCAATAAGCCAGTTATGAGCATCCACACAGGAATCAATTATTTTTGTGTGATCAGGATCAGAATGTGGAATTCTGCCATCGTTCTTCCGCTCGAGAAGCAGCGTGCTTGAGTGTATGCAGTGTATGCAATAAACCTTTTCTGAGCATCCACACAGGAATCAATGATTCTGGTGTGATCAGGATCAGGATGTAGAATTATGCCATCGTTCTTCCGCTCGAGAAGCAGCGTGCTTGAGTGTATGCAGTGTATGCAATAAACCTTTTCGGAGCATCCACACAGGAATCAATGATTTTTGTGTGATCAGGATCAGGATGTGGAATTCTGCCATTGCTCTCCTGCTTGAGAAGCAGCGTGCTTGAGTGTATGCAGTGTATGCAATAAGCCAGTTATGAGCATCCACACAGGAATCAATGATTCTGGTGTGATCAGGATCAGGATGTAGAATTATGCCATCGTTCTTCCGCTCGAGAAGCAGCGTGCTTGAGTGTATGCAGTTTATGCAATAAGCCAGTTATGAGCATCCACACAGGAATCAATTATTTTTGTGTGATCAGGATCAGAATGTGGAATTCTGCCATCGCTCTTCCGCTTGAGAAGCAGCGTGCTTGAGTGTATGCAGTGTATGCAATAAGTCAGTTGTGAGCATCCACACAGGGATCTATGTCACTGCATCGGTACGTATATGAAGCGCTCTGCTGAACAAGGAACAATGGCCTCTGCGTTCGTTCTTATGCATTTGTTCCTCAAGCATTCGTTACTTACTAGCAATCCGACACAGATCGTACGTGAGGCCTTGTGGCAGAGTGGTTGTGCGTGGTTGTGCGGATACACTTCATATACGTACCGATGCAGTGACAAACAAAAAAATACACGTCAGGAGCACCGCAATGCTTGCTTGCACGAGCACACACGCATACACATACGCACATACATATACGCGCACACACACGTACACATGCACATACACACAAATACATGCACACACAGGAGTGGGAGGACGAGCAGGCCCCTGCAAACAGAGATAAGGACGAAGCCCAGCAGCAGCAGCAGCAGGAGCAGCAGGAGCAGCAGCATGGAGTACTGAGCGGTGCTGATCGACCCCCTACCCCCCCACAGCAACCCAGCACGGTAAGAGGCTTAGAAGTGCAGGAGGCTGTGCACAATTATTCCAGTGACATGTGTGTAGCTCACAAACACAAACACACACTCACACACACTCACACTCACACATGTGTGTAGCTCACAAACACACACTCACACACACTCACACTCACACATGTGTGTAGCTCACAAACACAAACACACACTCACACACACACTCACACACTCTCACACACACGTACACACATTTACACACACAACACACACAGCATCATGCTGCGTGATTCACGCACGCATATGAGCCCAATATAAACGCACACGCACACGCACACACACACACACACACACACACAAACACACACAGCATCACACACGCACATACACACAAATCACACACACACACGCACACACACACACACGCACACACACAACAAACAACAACAAGGACACACACACACTGCAGTGTCCCGGTCCTTTGGGCGTCGAAGGCCTGTCCTCTCCCCTCTCTCAAGCCTCCCCAAACTTGCGCAACGGTCGCTTCATCCGCCCCAACACACGCGGGAACTCGAACAGGGAGTCCTCTACATCACCCATTCCTTCGTCAGAAACGCCAGATGCTGTACGACAAGAGCAAGGCACGTGTGCTCTTTTGCTTTCATTGTTATGCAGCATGCGACGGACACACACACACAGCCATATGCACGCACACACATACATACAAATGCGCACACGCTCACGCGCGCACACACACACACACATATATACAAATATACTCACATGTACACACACACACACACACATACAGGTGCGCACACGCTCACGCGCACACACACATCTACAAATTTACACACACGTACACACAGATGAGCAGAAGGGAGAGACTCTGGATGTAGATGGCGCGGCAGAGGCCGAGCTGATTGCTCAGATTGAGGATATGCATGGGGATCTGGCGGCTTTTAAAAGTCAGGTATATTTTACTCGTGTGTGTGTGTGTGCATGTCGTGCATGCGTGTGTGTGTGTGTGTGCATGTCGTGCATGCGTGTGTGTGTGTGCATGAGGGTGAGTATGTGTGAGTGTGTGTACGTGTGTATGCGCACCAGTGCGGTTGTTAAATTGCAGGAGCCTCGTGCGTCCTGTCAGTTCCGTACAAGGGCCACCGTTCCACACACATCAGTCGCATTCGCAAGCTCAGGGGTTGTCAGTAGAAGCCTTTTGAGCCCTCAATTCCGTGCAAAAGGCCACCATTCCACAAACATCAGTCGCATTCGCAAGCTCAGGGGTTGTCTGTAGAAGCCTTTTGAGCCGTCAATTCCATACAAGGTCCACCATTCCACAAACATCAGTCAGTAGCAGTCGCAAGCTCAGGGGTTGCCTTTGGCAGAGCTGCCGCATCTCAGCTACGCGTTCTGATACTCAGGTGTATACAAAAGTATGCACGAAAGACATAATTACACATACTCAGGTGTACAAAAGTATGCACAGAAGACATAATTACACATACTCAGGTGTACGAAATTATGCAAAAAAGCACATAATTGCACATACTCAGGTGTACAAAAGTATGCACAAAAGCACATAATTACACATACTCAGGTGTACAAAAGTATGCACAAAGACATATTTACACATACTCAGGTGTACAAAAGTATGCACAAAAGCACTTAATTACACATACTCAGGTGTATATACAAAATTATGCACAAAAGCACATAATTGCACATACTCAGGTGTATACAAAATTACGCACAAAAGACATAATTGCACATACGTACACGCACATACATACAAGCACAAACACACATGCGCAAACACGCATATACATACTAACATGCACACACGTGCACACAGACATACACACACACACACTTACACGCACGCAGGGAGCACGCAACCTGCACACAGTACTGAGGTGTACCAAAGCATGCACAAACAACAAATACACACACACATACTGCACACGCACGTACACATGCACAATCTGCACACACCATTATCACGAGCAAAACACCACACACACACACACACACACACACAAACTCACACACACAGGGTTCGCGCAGCCTGTACCACAGTGCATCCGGGGCCGCTGCCACTCCAAGGCAGCAACAACCTTGGGAGGGTGAGCTGCAGCTTATTTTACTAGCGTGTTTCGCGTGATGGGTAGCTTTATTCAGTAGCGTGTATGGTGTGACGGGCAGGTGTATTAAGGAGCACGTTTGGCATGATGGGCAGCTTTAATTAGAAGCGTCTACGGTGTGATGGGCGGCTTTGATTAGTAGCAAGTTGGCGTAATGGGTAGCTTTATTCAGTAGCGTGTATGGTGTGACGGGCAGGTGTATTAAGGAGCACGTTTGGCATGATGGGCAGCTTTAATTAGAAGCGTCTACGGTGTGATGGGCGGCTTTGATTAGTAGCAAGTTGGCGTGATGGGCAGCTTGCTATTTACTAACGTGTATGGTGTGACGGGCAGGTGTATGAAGGAGCACGTTTGGCGTGATGGGCAGTTTTAATTAGTAGCGTCTACGGTGTGATGGGCAGTTTTAATTAGTAGCAAGTTGGCGTAATGGGTAGCTTCATTCAGTAGCGTGTTTGGTGTGACGGGCAGGTGTATGAAGGAGCACGTTTGGCGTGATGGGCAGCTTTAATTAGTAGCGTCTACGGTGTGATGGGCAGTTTCAATTAGTAGCAAGCTTGGCGTGATGGGCAGCTTGCTATTTACTAACGTGTACGGTGCGGTGGGCAGCCTTACTAAGAGCGTGTTGGGCATGATGGGGAGGCCTACCAAGAGCGTGTTTGGCATGGTGGGGAGGTCTACCAAGAGCGTGTTTGGCATGGTGGGGAGGTGTTCGAGCTAGCACAGCCGGCAGTTCTTTATGCTGGCTCAACCAGCAGCTTTGTTCGCTAGCACAGTTTTGCTAGCACAGTTAACATTAAGTATATACTTGTGGATCTGCAGTGTATGTGTACAGTGTATGTGCTGTGTATGATGCCCTAGCATTATACACAGTGTATGTGCACAGTGTATGTGCTGTATATGATGCTGTGTATGTGCAGTGTATGTGCTGTGTAGGATGCAGTGTATGTGCACAGTGTATGTGCTGTGTATGTGTATGTGTACAGTGTATGTGCTGTGTAGGATGCAGTGTATGTGCAGTGTATGATGCTGTGTAGAATGCAGTGTATGTGCTGTGTAGGATGAACTAGCATCATACACAGTGTATGTGCATAGTGTATGTGCACAGCGTATGTGTACAGTGTATGTGCACATTGTATGTGTACAGTGTATGTGCTGTGTATGATGCTGTGTAGGATGCAGTGTATGTGCTGTGTAGGATGCACTCGCATCATACAGTGTATGTGCACAGTGTATGTGCACAGTGTATGTGCACAGTGTATGTGCACAGTGTATGTGCACAGTGTATGTGCTGTGTAGGATGCACTAGCATCTTACACCGTGTATGATGCACTAGCATTTTACACAGTGTATGTGCACAGTGTATGTGCACAGTGTATGTGTGCAGTATATGGGCTGTGTATGTGCAGTGTATGTGCAGTGTATGTGCTGTGTAGGATGCAGTGTATGTGCTGTGTAGGATGCACTAGCATTATACAGTGTATGTGCACAGCGTATGTGTACAGTGTATGTGCTGTGTATGTGCTGTGTAGGATGCAGTGTATGTGCACAGTGTATGTGCACAGCGTATGTGTACAGTGTATGTGCTGTGTATGATGCTGTGTATGTGCAGTGTATGTGCTGTGTATGATGCTGCGTATGTGCAGTGTATGTGCTGTGTATGTGCTGTGTATGATGCTGCGTATGTGCAGTGTATGTGCTGTGTATGATGCTGTGTATGTGCAGCGTATGTGCTGTGCTGGATGCTGCGTATGTGCAGTTTATGTGCAGTGTATGTGCTGTGTATGTGCTGTGTATGTGCTGTGTATGATGCTGTGTATGTGCTGTGTATGATGCTGCGTATGTGCAGTGTATGTGCTGTGTGGGATGCAGTGTATGTGCACAGTGTATGTGCACAGTGTAAGTGTACAGTGTATGTGCTGTGTATGATGCTGTGTATGATGCTATGTATTTGCAGTGTATGTGCTGTGTATGTGCTGTGTATGTGCTGTGTATGTGCTGTGTAGGATGCAGTGTAATGTGCTCAGTGTATGTGCACAGTGTATGCGTACAGTGTATGTGCACAGTGTATGTGCAGTGTATGTGCAGTGTATGTGCTGTGTTGGATGCTGCGTATGTGCAGTGTATGTGCTGTGTATGATGCTGTGTATGTGCTGTGTATGTGCTGTGTATGATGCTGTGTATGTGCAGTGTATGTGCTGTGTATGATGCTGTGTATGTGCAGTGTATGTGCTGTGTATGATGCTGCGTATGTGCAGTGTATGTGCTGTGTAGGATGCAGTGTGTGTGCACAGTGTATGTGCACAGTGTATGTGCACAGTGTATGCGTACAGTGTATGCGTACAGTGTATGTGCTGTGTAATGTGCTGTGTAGGATGCAGTGTATGTGCTGTGTAGGATGCACTAGCATCATACACAGTGTATGTGCACAGTGTATGTGCACATTGTATGTGTGCAGTGTAAGTGCTGTGAATGTGCAGTGTATATACTTGTGGATCTGCAGTGTATGTGTATAGTGTATGTGCTGTTTAGGATGCACTAGCATCATACACAGTGTATGTGCACAGTGTATGTGCACAGTGTATGTGTACAGTGTATGTGCACAGTGTATGATGCAGTGTATGATGCACTAGCACGCGGGCACTCACACACACGCACACACACACACACATAAACACACACACATACACACACATACGCGCATGTACACATTCATACATACACATTCACAACTCGTACTCACACATGCACACACGCGCATGTACACATTCACACATACACATACACAACCCGTACACACACATGCATGCTGGCATACTTGCACATGCTTGTGCACATACACATGTATGCATACACAACATATGCACACACAGGCACATGCTCACACACACACACGCACACACACACACACGCACACATAAATACACACAGGCTCTGGAGAGAATACTGGAACACACACACCCTCGCATCGTGCTTCCCTTACTGGTTATGGACGTAAGAGGAGCAGCAATGAGGCAGACTGTGAGAAAGACTTTGAGATCCAGGTAGGTGTGTGTGTGTGTGAGTGTGTGTGTGTGCGAATGTGTTCGGATAAACAATGTGATGCATATAAGTGGTGAGCTGCTCATACGGCAGCAAGCACTGTCCTTGTTGTATGAGAAACGTCTGCGCTTCCTGCGCACTCACCAGCAAACTTGTCTCTACCCCTTTGCCAAAAGGGTTACTATCCTGGTATTTAGTTTCTACCACCTTTCATCCAGGGGTACTGTCCTTGTTATAAGACAAAACTCTTCTACGCTTCCTGCACACCCATCAGCAAATTCACCTTTCCACCAGAAAAAACTGTCCTGGTACTAAGTGCTAATTGTCACCTTTCACTCACGCCTGCGGCTTCCTTGTTAGACAACATGCACACACACACTCACACACACACACACTCACACACACACTCACACGCACGCACTCACACACACACACACACGCACACACACACTCACACACACACACGCACACGCACACAGATACAAACAGACACACACACGCACACTCACACACACACTTACACACGTGCACGCAGATACACACACTCACACGCACGCAGACACACACACATGCACGCACGCACGCACACACAAGCAGACACAAACAGACACGTGCACACACATACACACACAAGCAGATATATGCACACACATACATGCAGACACAAAACACACACACACATACACACACAAGCAGATGTATGCACACACATACACACACATGTAGACACAAGCAGACACACTACCTTGAACGTGTGTTCATACCGTCCTTCTGTGTTCCTTTATTGTGTAAAAGAATGATACACACCTAAACTAATTATTTTCACACACATCACACATACAGACACACACACACACACACACCTGAACACACACACCTGAACACACACACTTCCATTACATACCATGCGATGTGCAGGTGCTGCTGGCAGACCATGAAGTGCTGCAAGATCAGATCGTGACTGTGGAGATGAGCAACCAGAGGCTGATCAACAGCAATGAGCAGCTGACAGCAGAAGTTGCGTGGTACCGATTAGAGAACGAAAAGGTGTGTGTGCGTGTGTGTGTTTGCGTGTGCATGTGGGGCTGATCAACAGCAATGAGCAGCTGACAGCAGAAGTTGCGTGGTACCGAATAGAGAGCGAAAAGGTGTGTGTGTGCGTGTGTTTGTGTGTGTTTGCGTGTGCATGTGGGGCTGATTAACAGCAATGAGCGGCTGACAGCAGAAGTTGCGTGGTACCGATCAGAGAACGAAAAGGTGTGTGTGTGCGTGTGTGTGTGTGTGTTTGCGTGTGCGTGTGGGGCTGATCAACAGCAATGAGCAGCTGAAGGCAGAAGTTGTGTGGTACCGATTAGAGAACGAAAAGGTGTGTGTGTGTGCGTGTGCGTGTGTGTGTTTGCGTGTGCATGTGGGTTTGTTTGGTATGGTGTTGTGGTTTATATGTTTATATGCAATCTGCAAGATAAGAAGCATAATGCCAGCTGGAGAACAAAACAGTGTGTGAATGTGTGTGTGTGACTGTGTGTGCGTGTTTGTCTATGTATGTTTCATGCATCGCTTACGTGGCTGCTGATGCCATATAGGGCATGGTTCTTTTTGCAACTATTTGTGCATGTTTGCAGCCACTGGTTCAAAAACAATTAAGCAGGCACTTCCCACAATGAATAAGGAAAAGCAGCCACTTTGGATGGCACCTATAAAAATTGAGTTCAGGGCCCTTGCTAGTGTTTAGGCACACAAAAGGGTCGCACATCATTTGCGATCTGGAGGGAGGCTATGTATTTCTTAGTCATTTGAATGAACTGCAGCATCATCACATGATCACACACACATGCACATGCACATACACACACACATGCACACAGACACCTACGTACACACACACACACACACACACAAACACACACACACACACACACACACAAACACACACACGCACACACACACGCACACACACACACATGCACATGCACTGTGCCTCACAGGAAAAGCGCATCGTGCGCGAGCTGGAGAGTGACATGGTGGAGCTCAGGCGATTTAAAAACGAGACGTATGCGCAACTTGAGGCACTGAAATCTGAGGCCGCCGAGGCCCGGGGACGCAGGTGTGTGTGTGTGCATTTTATGTGTGTGTGTTGTATGCATGCATGTGCTTGTCATCGTATGCGTGCGTGTATGTGCGTGTGGGTGTGCGTGTGGGTGTGACTATATGTTTGCTGTGAGTGCATGCTTGCGTAAATTCTTAATGCTTGCGTTTTCTTAGAACCAGCATTATTTGTGTTATGCCATCCTGCCTGAATGCATGCCTACAATTCCACATCCCCAACGTGGACGCACAAACGCTTATACACATTCACACTCACACACACACACACATTCACACACACACACTTATACACACACACGAACACACACACGCACACACACGGACACTCTCACACACGCACACAGGGCTGCTGCCGGCATCCCCCTGCCCCCCCCACACACCCCTCAACAACCTCAGCCAAACCGCACCAGCATAGGCAACTCCTCGCAAGGCTCCTCTTTTAGCACAGCAGGCGGTGGCTCTGCAGGTGATGCTCATGCTGAACACACAGATAGTATAGCCACACACACACACACACACACACACACACACTCTGCACACATACACACGCATGCAATGACAAGCACATGCATGCAAACACACACACGTGCATGCGTTTGCACACTCACTCAACTCACACACTTACAAACACACACACCCACACACGTGCATGCATATACACACTCACACATAAACACGCACGCACATGCACACACGCACACACATACAAACATGCACACACGTACAAACACGCGCACACATGCACACATACAAACACGCACGCACATGCGCACACTCACACTCGCAAGCACTCACTCACACACACACAATCACATTCACAGGTGTGTTTGATGGGCGTGAGTTTGGAGAGCTGCGTGCGCACGTGGCATCCGGCAACGCTGCGATGCCAGAGGTGCAGTCACGACTGGAGGCACTGGAGAAGCACGTAAGTATGTGTGTGTGTGTTTGTGTGTGTGTGTGTGTGTTTGTGTGTGTGTATGTGTTGGTTGTGTAAGTGTGTGTCATGTCGTCATGTCTGGAGGCACTAGAGGAGCACGTGAGTCTGTGTGTGCGGTTGCGTATGCATGTGCGTGTGTGTGCGTGTTTGTGTGTGTGCGTGTGCGTGTGCGTGTGCGTGGGCGTGTGCGTGGGCGTGTGCGTGTGTTTACTCGAGCGGGTGGAAAAGGGTGGCAGACTTAAGGTATGAGCTTGTAGGGCTTGTGTGTGTGTGCGTGTGTGTGTGTGTGTGTGTGTGAGCGTGGTGTGGATGTGAGTTTGGTGTGTGTGAGTGTTGTGTGGATATGAGCGTGGTGTGGGTGTGAGTGCGGTGTGAAATTAAGTTCGGTATGGATATGAGCGTGGTGTGGGTGTGGGTTCAGTGTGTGCGAGTGTGTTGTGGTGTGGATATGAGCGTGGTGTGGGTGTGAGTGCGGTGTGAAATTGAGTTCAGTGTGGATATGAGCGTGGTGTGGGTGTGAATTTGGTGTGGGTGAGTGTGGTTTGGTGCGGGTTTGAGTTTGGTGTGAGAGTGATTTCAGTGTGGATATGTGTAAAATAGGAGGGTTGTTCAGAACCAGGAAATACATTTAAAGATGCTGACAGAAACCGAGAGTCCTTGGGTGTGATGCCAGACTCTTGACCAAAGGCAGAATTTGAGGAAATGGGCGTGTGGGTGTGAGTTTAGCGCGCCCAAAGATCTTCTTACGCACTTCCCTTAATAGTCCAGTTATTTGCTTACGTCCTTTTGCCTCAGCACGTGCGTGTATGTGTGTGGGGGGGAGGAGTAAAGGTGAGGTTTGGGAAGGGAAATTGGTGTGTGGGTTTGATTGTGCTTGTGCTTGTTGATGTGTTTGTGTGTAGGTCTTTACGTTGATCGCTTCAGCAACGTATGCAATTTAATTGCCTGTGCTGTCATGCGGATACATATACGCAAGCCTCTTCGTGGTGTGTGTGTGTGCACATTATTGACGTGCATGTGTGTGTGTGTGCATGTGTGTGTGCGCGTGTGCAGGTTTTGGCGGCAGTGGCCTTTTTAATCCAGAGGAATCGACAATCCTCTGTGTGATGTGTGTTTATTATTATTCGAGCCTCTTCGTAGTGTGTGTGTGCATTATTGACGTGCGTGTGCGTGTGCTTGTGTGTGCATTATTGAGTCGCGTGTGTGTGCGCTTCTGTGTGCAGGTCCTGGCGGCAGTGGCCTCTGTTATCCA
>Ga0307945_1004664_pt1 | contig 11005 bp, 11 predicted proteins | sample OrgLakmetagen228_FD_201818 | JGI IMG/M metagenome (GOLD analysis project Ga0307945, IMG submission 201818) | Saline water microbial communities from Organic Lake, Antarctica - #228 | ecosystem: Environmental > Aquatic > Non-marine Saline and Alkaline > Saline | place: Antarctica: Organic Lake...
GGTACATAAGCATGAGAGAAAGGCAGTGTGGATAAAAGGCTTGCGTTTCAGATCAGGATTAAAGCAACAGTGCAAGTGAAAAGAGCCACGTGATGAACCCATAGGATGCAAAGCAGTACATAACAGGCACTGATGCACATACCAGGAGGGGCTGTTTCCTTCACGGGCATCTTTGCCGACAATAGAGTGAAATATTATGGGGAACCTGCACAGAAGAAGTTGGATACACTTATACACGATATGAGGTATTGGGAGATTTGCTTACAAGTTTGAATTTCTTATGCGTTTTTAATAATCGTTAACTTCTTTCTACTTCAATAAGGAGAGATAATCATACGTGAAGTGAGCAGAGCTTTCTTTGACTAAATTCAGATTAAACTCACTTTGCAGACAAAAAAGCGTTTTTGAACTGGCACCTACTTTGAATTTGGCAAGCCCTTGAATCCCAGCAGGGAGTGTGTAATATCCCAGCTTGCACATGCCTCCAGCTCATTCTGTGTGCAAACAATTTGTATGGGGTTGTCAAAAAACTGCAGCACAAGGTACCAAAACAGGAGGCAGCTCTTCTTTTGGGTAGCACAGATGATCAGCAGCTGAGAAAATTGGTTGAAATATTTTGACTTCGATCCAAACATCAAGACCACTCTTCTAGCACAGTACGGTTCTGCCAGTCCTGGTTTACTTTCAAAATTCAAAAAAGGCCCACACCTTGTAAAAAAGCTTGTTGGGGAGCTCCAGGATCTTTGGGTGGGAGCGGTAGTTCTTGCGCAGCTTTGTGATGTAGCGCCTGTCATACTGGCGATTCACCTCCTGTGTCAATGATGTAAATGCTTGTGCCTCTGTAGCTACACTTTTGTCAAGTCTGCAGACGCAATCACCTTTCCTGAGGCACCAGCAGGTGAACTACCGAATCTCAAGCTGTAACTTAAATATAGCATACCCTGCAAAGGGAGCTTTTGAGGAAGGCAGCCTTACGTTGCATGTATAGGGCTCCACGTGAATGAGGCGCTCCATGGCAGACACGTCTAGGCCATGCTTTTTGGCCAGCTTTGACAGCACCACGGGGCCGAGCTGGCAAGGATCACCCGCCATTATGAAGCGTGCACTGCAGCCAATTAGGGAGACAGGGGGGACCGTCAAATATTTTACGGCCAAAATGTAAGGCTGAGATGGATGAGGTGAGAAAGAGTGATAACCAAGTTCAGCTCACCTGCCAGACATCCTTGCACATAAGACATCATGCAGAGAGATGATGGGATGTCATAGTCCCATTATTGCCGATCTCTGATACATGCATCGAACAAAATTTCAAACGGAGTCCTCACTCTCACAAATCACACACCTGTTGTCTGCGGCAAGCAACCCCGTGATGACAGATAGCGCAAGTGGCTCCTCAGCATGGCCTGCCTCGTCTAAGAAGATGTGTGTAAAGTGGCCTTGAGGCACGCCCAGTGCATACAGCTGCAGGCATGCACGTACACAGTTAACATCAAAGGGATGTGTGCATTATTTGAACAATCAATTGTTTACAACTTGGTGCGTGCGTGCGTGCGTGCGTGCATAGCCTTCGGAGGAGATGAAAAAACATCAAGCTGCTTGAAATTGTTGCCAAACATGACAAACACTCTGTATGGCCATAAATGCTCAATCCAGGTGCTCCAAATAGTTTAGCATGGCGCATGTTACACTTTATCAGAAGCAGCCCCGAAGGTGGCTAAATGTGTAAAGACAACAGGACAAGCATGGCACCTGCGCAGCCACGAGGCACGGCACCACGACACTCCAATCTAATTGTGTAAGGACAGCCGGACATGCATGACCCCTAGGCAGCCATGGGAGGCACGTCACCACGACACCCCAATCTAATTGTGTAAGGACAGCAAAACGTGCATTGCACCTTAGCAGCCCTTGTGAATTGATCAGATGAAGTTGAGAAGTAGGATGTACGTCGCACCTCAGCAGCCCTTGTGAATTGATCAGATGAAGTTGAGAATAATATGTGCGTTGCACCTTAGCAGCCCTTGTGAATTGGTCAGATGAAGTTGAGAGACAGGATGTGCGTCGCACCTTTGCAGCCATGAGGCACGTCACCACGACAACCCGTTTCTTCATGATCTCGAGTTTGGCCGGCATGGTAAATGCGCCCACTGCAAAGGAGCAGGTGCACACAAGTTAGGCTAATGTAGGCTTGCAGGCTGGATGTGCAGCAACTTCAAGCTGGCAATCTCCATTCTCCAATAAACCTAGTCCCGATGCCAGAAGCTAGCAATATCAAGAGATCAGCTTCATACCAATAGATAAGCTTCTTCCAGCAGACAGCTCAATGTTTGTCTTGATAGTACCATAATACAGCAGCCTCATATGGCCAAGACAAAAATTAACCTGCTGAGACCCAACCCGCACATACAAATTTATGCATTTGCTAAGAGGGAACAGCATACAAGTGCTTCCTCCCATAAATTCATGACTGTACTGGAGCACACTTTGCTTTTGTGTTTCAAAAGTAACCGAATCAGGACACAATGAGTTCAGCTGCCATTACCACCAAACTGCTCCTCGAGTAGAAAGGAACAGTACAAAAACTAGGTGTGTAGCAAAAACTACACCTCACAGTAATACAGGGGAAACAGACAAATTTGGCTCTCCTCGTGTATTATACCCTACCCCACAAAACTCCACACCAACGCACAGCCAACGTTCCACAATTTCCAGTAGCACGTCCACTCACCCTCTTCATCAAAGTTGCAGCACCTTTCGTGCACCAACAAAGCATCCACATCCGCCAGGCTTCGACTGTATGCACTGATGCGAGCCATATACCTTGCAGCAGGTCCCCACTTGCCAAGCATCCTGGTCGCAAGAAGGTCTGTGACACGAAGAATGGTAGGGATAGGAGGCGATTGGTGCAGGCATATGGAGGTGGAAAGAAGGATGGTGCAAGCAAGCATTAGAAGAGGCTGCGCTAAAACCACCAGCAGTGGAGAATAGGCCATAGTTAAGAACAGGCCTAATGACGCTGCTAGCTGAGACCCCCCCCCACAAGAAGACAAGAAATGTCATCTTTTCTGATGGTTTGCTCCGACTGTTGCAAGCACTAATTTGAGCACTTTCCATCGCACATGCTGAATTGGTAAAGCGTCAACGTTTTATGTTTCGACACAGGCTTCTGTTTAACCAACACATAGGCAACATCCCACGGGGGCTCAAAGCTGCAGGGGCAAGCATAAGGATGCGTCATAGCAATAGGAGAGGCTCTGTGCGTCTCATCACGGCAACAAGAGGCAGCACACACACACTCACATGCACACACACACGCACACACACTTAGACATACACACATACACAAAACGCACAAATTAAGCACTTGATTTACGAAGGACTTAGCTAGTGAAGGCACGAGTTAAAGGTCAGAATGCAAGAGCGTGCCGGTCCATTCCAGGACACACACGTCCCTACAAGTTGAACCAGCCTTGCCTTTGCACTCTTCCTTTTCAGCTCAACTTCTATTACATCAGCTGTTCTATCTTAGCTTCATTCGGGCAGCAAAAACTGCGTGTGTTTGCAAACAAAGTTGGAAAGCTGACGAGACACTTGCCGCCCGAAGAAAATCTTACGCACCTGCAGCCCAATTTGAGGGGGCTGTGACAAGGATGCGAGTGAAGGGGTTTCGTTTCAGTACCTGCGTGTGGCCGTGTAGAATGAGTGTTATAAGATCTTGAAAAGCACAATTTGCTTTTGTGTGCAAGCATCATTTCACGTAAGGTGCAAGGTGAATTAAGAAATGAAGCAAAGGCCTCATGTTTGCATGTATTAGTAGAAACAAGTGACAAAGGCACGTCACATTCATTACAGGGACCACGTTTGTGCAAATCCTTGCTTAAACAAGGCTTGTGAACTAGCCACCCACGCCTGAAACATGGCATGTCAAAAACAGTCCATGCTTTCGCAGAAGCACACAACTTGGAACACCCACCTGGATGGCAGCCTCACACAGTGTGTTTGTCTTGCCGGTTCCGGGTGGCCCAAAGATGAGGTAGGGCATGGGGGCATGTTCAGACCGAAGGACGGCACGCACAGCGCTCTTCTGCTCTTCGTTCAGAGGGTTGAGGGCAGGGGACCAGAAAGGCTGCACACACCCAAGACATTGCGTGTGTCGTTGAAAGCTTGAAGATAGCGTGCAGAATAAGGATGGATTTACACAAGCTGCCCATCTCTGTGTTTTAAGTCCCAGGATTCTGCTTCGTTTTGGGCCAAACTTCCAACCCAGAACATGCATCCCTGAAAAGCAGGCTTGATTTTGCTCTGCCCGATTGCAGCCCAGCATACCTCTTCGTTGTTGGTCAGGAGTGACAGGTGTGAAGACTGCGTGCCTCTAAATGACATTCCCGACAGCTGCTCCTGCTCATGAAAAAACAGAAAATGCACAGGAGAGTCACTCAGTCATGCACAGGAGTCAAGATAGGATGTCACTCAGTCATGCACAGGAGTCACAGGAGAGTCCCTCGGTCATGCACAGGAGTCACAGCATGTCACTCAGCCATGCACAGGATTCAAGACAGCATGTCACTCAGTCAAGCACAGGAGTCACAGCATGTCACTCAGTCATGCACAGGAGTCACAGGAGAGTCACTCAGTCATGCACAGGAGTCAAGACAGCATGTCACTCAGCCATGCACAGGATTCAAGACAGGATGTCACTCAGTCATGCACAGGAGTCACAGGAGAGTCACTCAGTCATGCATAGGAGTCACAGGATGTCACTCAGCCATGCACAGGAATCAAGACAGCATGTCACTCAGCCATGCACAGGAGTCACGACAAAACAGAAAATGCACAGGAGAGTCAATCAGTCATGTACAAGTTTGACAAAGCCCGCCCTAAAGACACTGAACACTCCTCCGTGTGCAGCATCCATAATGTGTGTGCGCCAAGCAAACAGGATACACATGCACCCCATAGACCGAAGCCCACCCAGGTAGATGCTTGAAATGCAGGCACGCTACCCAATGCCAATGTTTTTCTGTTTGCATCGTGAGATGCAGTAGACGGGGGATTTATCACCAAGGAAACAGAAAAGATGGGAAACAACAGAGAAACACAAAGTAAGAGCAACAAAGCAGCATGTCACTTTTGTTGCACTAAACGAACTGGCGTCCATGTGTTTTACACTTAAATCGGCAGTGGTACACTAAACTCGGCAGTGTTACACACACAAGGCACTCACACACAAACTAAATTCTGCACTAGCGCTCCTTGCACCATGCGGCACGATCACCACTGCCAACTGTATGACACACAGCTCGTGAAAAAATATCATGAATAAATCAAGGAGGGGGACTGCACAGGCAGGAAGGGGGCTGCACAGGCAGCGACGACGATAAATCAGCCTAAGCACTCGAGCTCCCAGCTAAACGCACCCTGACAAAGTTCATCGCCTCCAAGGGCGACGAGCCTGCAGGGGGAAGCATGCGGGCAGCGCTGCCCAGAAGAGTGCACGGATGCAACACGTCCGGCAGAGCTGCTCTGGCTATGGCGCTCTGTGGGGGCGAACAGCGCGCAGTAGTGTAAACATGGACAGTAGTGTAAACATGGACAGTAGTGTAAACATAAAATTCCTTTGCAGTGTATAGGCCTTTGCAGTGTACGGTATGGTGCAAAAGGCTGGAAACTGTTTTTTTCTGCACCATTTGCCCCTCTCGCTGCTTGCCCTCTTCCACTGCTGCCTCTAGCTTCTCCACTTGCTGCTGTGCCTCATGACCAATCACAGCAGCAGCAGACTCAGCACTGCAAGGGCTCATTTATGATCTTATCTCCATAATACAACTGTTGTGTATGTGGCATGCACTGCAACCAATTTCCTGGGCATGGGAACAAGTAAGGCCGGCTAGGACCATGCATACAAGTTTGTCCGTGTACGTACGGTATCAATCTAAGGGAAAGCTTTGTATATTGAGTCAGACACGGTGTTTTTACGCATATGCTCTTGGCCCACTTTATAAATAGTACGTGTTTTTCAACGATGTACAGGCTGAAATGCTCATGGCGGCTGACACTGCATCTCAAAAGTAGGACTGCACACTCGTTCGCAGTGGCAGCAAACTCCGTCTGCACAGACCAACATGACAGCAACACATGCCAGTCACCTGCAAGAACACAAACGTGCTCCGCTTGATGGAGAAGCGAACTGAATATCTTGAGGCCCCAAACAGCTGGCAACGGTGGAAGCTGGGGTGGAACCGCAATTGCACCTGTGAGGGGGCAACACGTAACACACTCGGTGCCAGGGAACATGCTCTAGAATGTATCCATGCCTCTTCAAACATGCGAGACGCAAAGGCTGCCAAGTGCACAATTCCATGGCAGCACCCATCTAATAGGCGACATCCGCTGGTGTAGTATGTATGTATGATAACAAAGCCTTGGTGCACCCACCTCGTCACGCTCAACCCTGTGCACGTAGCCCTGCCACTCCTTCCCACCGCCAGGGGGCGTCACATACCTTCACGAGGTTTTAACAGCATCACATCACAAGGATTAAAACGTGCAATATCAAGCAGAGTTGAGTGGAACAGCGATCAGACAAAAGCAGAATCCTGTGTACTCACAGAGCATCTCCCTTCATCACGCTCGGCCGGTTCTCAGCGAGTCCTGGCACCTGGAACAGTCACAAAGGCTGCAGTGTTACGTCGAGCCACCACTCGTGTATTCGCTGTTAAAGGTGTGGCGTGCCTGAAAATGGCGGCTTGACGCAATTGAGCCTGGGAAGAAGCAAAGTACATACGCAGGGAGAGCTTCCTTGCCAGGGCACAACTTAAGAACCACAGCTTCTTCAAGCAAACATGGTCCTTTCTTTTTTACCTCACAAGAAAGTGAGCATGAAGGGTTTGCTTGGCAAATGACCTTGTAAACATGCAGAAGAGGACCCTTTTTAGGATAGTGCAGTGACCACACCTGCATTCCAGGCTGTGTGCAAAAAAAAGGAAACATGGCATGGAGTAGTATCAACTTCCGTTTTGCGTCTCCTCAATCTCAGGCACATATCCTACATGCACCTTATTACACATATAAAATACAACGCACGTACCCAACTTCCACACCACAGCCTTCCCACCCACACACCCACCAACTCCACATACGTCCAACTGCTTCATCACTAGATTCAAACTAGGCTCAGGGCGTTGTACAGACCTTGAGCCCAACCAGACCTTGAGCCCAACCAGACCTTGAAGCCCAACCAGACCTTGAAGCCCAACCAGACCTTGAGCCCAACCAGACCTTGTACAGACCTTGAAGCCCAAGCAGGCGTAGTTTTCTTTCTTATCTTTTCTTGGTTTGTTTTGAGGTTTACCTCGTTCTCATAAGTTGAGCAGCCATTCCAGGTTGAATGCCTTTGTAATCCAAAGTAAACTAAACTTATCACTACCAGCGGAGTCTTTTTTTTCCTTTCTGTTTTCCTCGTTCTCATAGGTTGAGCAGCCATTCCAGGTTGAATGCCTTTGTAATCCAAACTAAACTAAACTTATCACTACCAGCGGAGTCTTTTCTTTTCTTTCCTTTTTCCTCGTTCTCATAGGTTGGGCAGCCATTCCAGGCTGAATGCCCTTGTAATCCAAACTACTAGTAAATTGTACGGACCTTGAGCCCAAGCAGGCCGCCATGCTTTTGGACCATTTCCGCTTTCTCCATGTCATACTGACGGATGTCCACTTCGTGCTGCAGCTCCTCAATCCACAAGAGAAGTTGCATCTGCACATGGCACACGTGTGACGTGAGCAGTCCACATTCTCTTTCTGGGTCTATGAGGGATGACCAGCAACCAGTACGCGACGGGGGCACCTAATGCATCACACACCACACACCTTGTACGAGTAGCTCGCAGGGTCTGTGAAATGGCACTTTGACAACAAGGCTTCCAATACCTCGAGCCTGCACAAATACACCAACAACGAATGAAGAAAATACAGTGAATGAAGACACCTGCAATGAAGACGCCTTGGAGCTGGTGTGCATCCGATTGTTTGACGTAAGTTGCTTCCAGACACCAATTTGGGCGCGATTAGCAGCAAGGCTTCCATAACCTCAGAAGATGCTATACAATGAAAACATGTCAACCCTGCACTGCTTCATACACCAAGCATGTATTGTGTAACAAGTTGGATTTCAGTCTTGTGCTCCCTCGTTAATTATCATAACAGCCATACATCAATACTCCCTTGAACGCCCCTTACACAAAAATGCTTATCAGCTGTATAAGGAAAAAGGCTCCCGAAGAAAGTTCGCCTACCTTCCGGCCTGCAGGTCCTGTTCGAGCCAGGGCTCTGGGCTGTGCTGCTGCGGAGGGTTCTCCCATCTGGGTGTGGATTGAAACACGAAGGCATTTCTTGTGTCAAATGCTGCTGTGAGAAGATAAGACATATGCTGCTATGAGAAGATGAAACACATGCTGCTATGAGAAGATAAGACATATGCTGCTATGTGAAGATGAAACACAAGCTGCTATGAGAAGATGAGACACATGCTGCTATGAGAAAATCAAACACATGATGCTATGAGAAGATGAAACACATGCTGCTGCAATAAGATGAAGATGTTCTTTCAGAGCAGAAAGAAATGTTTCATGGTTTGCATACGTGCTACGTGTCAGTGTTTCTACAACATGTGAGTAATACCTCCGTTTGGAGCTACGAGGCTGCCAGGAATAACATTTACCGGTAATCAGTCTTGTTTGCGTGAAAAAGCTGAGACACATATCTAAGGTTGGCCAGAACCATATATATACGGTGTATATTCGGTATTTTGGCAGGAAAATCACCAAACATACAGTCATATACGGTGTATATATACGGTTCAGGCCAACCCTACACATATCATAAGGGTATCGCAATCATGATGATGTGGAGTCAGCATGAAGAGAGATTGATGGTACTCCGGCGTAGGGTGGCTGTAACCAGGATAACTTACTATTTTGTCTGCCACCTTGCTGGAGAGTAACCAGCAGTGTACAGTAGAATACACAGCAGTCTGTACAGCACTACATGCAGCAGTGCGTGCAGCAGTACGTGTAGCTGCATGTACAGCAGTACATGCAGCAGTGCTTGGACCAGTGTGCAAGTGTAGCAGTGTGTGCAGCAGTGTGCAAGTGTAGGAGTGCATGTAACAGCGTGTGGGCAATTGTAAGCAAGTGTAGCAGTGCATGTACCAGGCAAGTGTAGCAAGTGTAGCATGTAACAAGCAAGTGTAGCAAGTGTAGCATGTAACAAGCAAGTGTAGCAAGTGTAGCATGTAACCATCAAGTGTAGCAAGTGTAGCATGTAACCATCAAGTGTAGCAAGTGTAGCATGTAACAAGCAAGTGTAGCAAGTGTAGCATGTAACAAGCAAGTGTAGCAAGTGTAGCATGTAACAAGCAAGTGTAGCAAGTGTAGCATGTAACCATCAAGTGTAACAAGTGTAGCATGTAACCAGCAAGTGTAGCAAGTGTAGCATGTAACAAGCAAGTGTAGCAGTGCATGTAACAGTGTGTGAGCAAGTGTAGCGTGTAACAAGCAAGTGTAGCAGTGCATGTAACAAGCAAGTGTAGCAAGTGTATGTAACAGCGTGTGGGCAATTGTAAGCAAGTGCAGCAGTGCATGTAACAAGCAAATGTAGCAAGTGTAGCATGTAACAAACAAGTGTAGCAAGTGTAGCATGTAACAAGCAAGTGTAGCAGTGCATGTAACCGCGTGTGAGCAATTTCCCACAGAGCAATCCAGGGAATACTCACACTGAAGTCAGTCGCTTGGGCCGCTCACCCGGCACGGCCTGATCGTTGCGTGCTCTGTCCACGTTGAGTTTTGGCTTTGGCACGTACGGTGCCGTGGGAGCAATAGACGGCAAGCCTGAAAGGCAGCATTGCAAAGGGTGGAATGAGCAGGATACCCCTGGATGCTGGCAGGGTAGTACGGACACTGGTGGCGTTGCGAGTGAATAGACGGCAAGCCTGAAAGGCAGCATTGCAAAGGGTGGAAAGAGCAGGATACCCCTGGATGCTGGCAGGGTAGTGACGGACACTGGTGACGTTGCGAGTGAATGGCGTGGTGCACTTGGGAGCTGCCCATGGGACAGCTGGGGTTGACCAACACGTAATATGCACTAGTATGATTCTACGCTAAACGTAATATGCACTAGTATGAATGCTATGCTAAACGTAATATGCACTAGTATGATTCCTATGCTACACGTCATACGCACTAGTATGATTCCTAAGCTAAACGTAATATGCACTAGTATGATTCTCATGATTCCCACGAATCCCTTGCTTCTTGCATAGTTCTGGCCATTCCTACGTACGGCTGTTTGGAAAATGTAGCAATGTACACATAGCAAAACCCAAAAGCACACAAGAAGCAACATAGGACGGGGAGCTAACAAGCAACCAGTGAGAGAATCAGGGATTGGGGCGTCCTTAAATCCACACAGGCACCTCTGCTACAAACGTACACAAAAGATCCCAACTAGAGCGCACAGCTGTTTGTCTAACGTTTGCTCACCTGATCCAGCAATGCCTATCAGCCCAACATACGTGGCTTTGTAATCCAAACTAAACTAAAATAAACTATCAGCCCAACATATGTGGCTGCCGGTTACCCCCCTTTGTAAACCCTTTGTCTGTAAACCCTTTGCTCACCTGCACCTGCACGTCGGTGCACAGTTGTTACATCTGGCTGCACACGGCACCCACCCACCCACTCAGCCATTCCTTTCTTTTCTGCACCTGCACGTCGGTGCACAGTTGTTACATCTGGCTGCACACAGCACCCACCCAGCCATTCCTTTCTTTTCTGCACCAGCACGCCGGTGCACAGTTATTACATCTGGCTGCACACAGCACCCACCCACACACCCACCCAGCCATTCCTTTCTTTTCTGCACCAGCACGCCGGTGCACAGTTGTTACATCTGGCTGCACACAGCACCCACCCACCCACCCACCCAGCCATTCCTTTCTTTTCTGCACCTGCACGTCG
>Ga0307945_1004665_pt1 | contig 11002 bp, 13 predicted proteins | sample OrgLakmetagen228_FD_201818 | JGI IMG/M metagenome (GOLD analysis project Ga0307945, IMG submission 201818) | Saline water microbial communities from Organic Lake, Antarctica - #228 | ecosystem: Environmental > Aquatic > Non-marine Saline and Alkaline > Saline | place: Antarctica: Organic Lake...
GTGTGTGTGTGTGTGTGTGTGTGTGTGTGTGTGTGTGTGTGTGTGTGTGTGTGTGTGTGTGCGTGCGTGCGTGCGTGCGTGCGTGCGTGCGTGCGTGCGTGCGTGTGTGTGTGTGCGTGTGTGTTTGAATGGCGTGATTAAAACAATACCTGCTTCTGAAAAACAATTAATTGTTGCAAAATTGTTGTTTATTTATTTCATTGGTTTTGGGGATCATAATTCTGTTTATGTGGCATGTCACTGCTCTCCTTGCAACTTGCTGTCTTTCTGGTGTTTGCCTGCGTGAGAAGCTATAGGGTTTCTGCCTACTGCAAGTAAGTTATTAGTTCACGAATAAGGCTGACTCGTACGATACGTCCCAGGAATCGCAAAATGCACCCATTTGCACATCCGCACGCATGCATACATGCAAACTCATACACGTGCACGCTTATGTGCATGCATTAGTTTTCAAATGCCCACACTTGTACCCCCCTTCTAAATCATCTATCAATACTTAAATGTGCGCATAGGGATGGCACGCACCCCTGGTCGGATGCAATCCTTGAGTCGCTTCAGCACTTCAACAAGCCCATCACAATGCAAGACGTCGATGACCTGCAAACACATGTGCAGAAGACCTACCCGGTAAGGAGAATATGGTCAACCCCTGCATTTTGCCCTGGATCAGGCAGTTTGGATGATCTGTTAGGCAAACCTGTGGCAGTGCAGGTCATTGTGATCATGCAGTTGGATTGAAGGTATGCAAATGGAGTAATTGTGGCGAGGAGATCTCGGGTCCACATTTACTGGGGCCTTTTCTCATCACACGCACTGCGATGAGAAAATAGCACTTTCAAGTTGAAAGCCACTCTCTTGCATCAGCATGACCCAAGGCTTCATGTTGGTGCCGGATTTGAAATTGGGATATCCCGTTTTGCATGTAATTACCATGTTACTTTACAATCATGGAAAGTAGATGCAGTACTACAACAACCACTGATTCTTTTTTGCAAGAGGAAAGTAGTGGCAGTATTACAGAAACCATTCAAATTGATGGGCCTGTGCAGTAAGCACACACAGACGTGTCTGGCAGCTGTAAATAATGGGCCTGTGCAGTAAGCACACACAGACGTGTTTGACAGCTGTAAATACCACCGCAGTGTGTCTGTGTAACAACCAACCGGTGTTGGTTTTTACGGCTGTCAGACACGCCTGTGTGTGCTTAATGGACGAGCTCATCACTTTCTGGTTGGAAGGCGGGAGCAACTGAAGAACTGAACATCTTCTGCATGCTTCAGAGGACTCCAAAGTTTTTGTACACTACGCGCCATTTTCTGTCACTGTCAATCTGTATGACAGAGCTCAAGTGGCGGAGTGTTGCAAGTGTGTGTGTGTGCGTGTGTGTGTGTGTGTGTGTGCGCGCGCGCTGCAACCAAACTGACATGGCTCCCTCACACTGTCTGACAGAGCAAGTCGCGAGTGTGCGATGCAACCAAACCACTACCCTCATACTGCGTGACAGTGCGCAAGTGCTGAAACTGTTTTTTTGGGACTGTCGGATTGGGTGAGAGGGAGAGTGGCACCCAAAGAGGCCCAAGGGCAAGGGAAAATGTGAGGTATGTTAGAAGACAGTGAGGGCGTTTAGCGCCCAGAGAGGTTTAAAGGCAAGAGAAAGGGTGAGCTCTGTTTTAAGACGGTGAGGGCGTTTAGCGCCCAGAAAGATCCCACGGCAGAAGAAATTGTGAAAGATGTTTTAAGACGGTGAGGGCGTTTAGCTCCCAGAGAGATCCCACGGCAGAAGAAATTGTGATAGATGTTACAAGACAGTGAGGTCCTGAGACGAGAGAGTGTGAAATGTGTCGAGACACGGTGAGGGCCTTTAGCGCCCAGAGAGGTCCTGAGACAAGAGATTGTGAAAGATGTTAAGACACGGTGAGGGCGTTTAGCGCCCAGAGAGGTCCTGAGACAAGAGACTGTGAAAGATGTTAAGACACGGTGAGGGCCTTTAGCGCCTAGAGAGGTCCTGAGACAAGAGAGTGTGAAAGATGTTAAGACACGGTGAGGGCCTTGAGCGCCCAGTGAGGTCCTGAGACAAGAGAGTGTGAAAGATGTTAAGACACGGTGAGGGCGTTTAGCGCCCAGTGAGGTCCTGAGACAGGAGAGTGTGAAATGTGTCTAGACACGGTGAGGGTGTTTAGTGCCTAGACTAGAGAGGTTAAGGCAAGATAGTTAAGGCTTTCAGAGAGCTGCACACTGTCAAAGAAGAACTTCTCGCCCTCCCCAATCCCTTAGACAGCACGCACAAATGCACACACACTCTCTCACAAACGCACACACACACACACGCACGCATACACACACTCTCACACACTCACACAAACACACACAGACACACGCACGCACGCACACATGTATGCAGGGAGGCTGGCGTGTGCTGATCAAGGACCAGAAGCTGTATGCACAGCCCTTAGGTCGACATGACACCCCTGCCACCCATCAATCGCTTGAAAAAGGGGACATTAGGTGTGTATGACAATTCACAAATCACATTTATGAGCACAGCACATGCAGCACATAATAAATGCAGCACACAATAAAACACACACATACACATACACACACATACACATAGTTTAAGATGACTCGTTTACTTTTGCATGTATGCTCGTGCAGCTTTGAGCGCTTGGCTTGAAAATCATGTGCTGTGTGTATGTGTGTATGTGTGTGTGCTCGTTTGTGTGTATGCGTGTGTGTGTGTTTGTGTGTGTGTGTGTGCTTGTTTGTGTGTGTGTGTATGTGCGTGTGTGTGTGTGTGCGTGTGTGTGTTTGTGTGTGCGTTTGTGCTTGTGTGTGTGCGTGTTTGTGTGTGTGCGTGTTTGTGTATGTGTGTGTGTGTTAGCGCTGTGCTGGCCGAGATGCACCCCATGATAAACAGTTTAAACATATAACCAGAGAGTGCTCTGCCAAGGAATACCTGAAATGGTATGTTTGCTCAAGCAGGCACAAGCTCTTCCTTCACTCTGGGAAGTCAAGTGCATGTTTGTAGCTTGCATGGCGGGGGTGTTGCACACGAGACGATCCATGAAATGTTACCTCAACTCGAGCAGGACCAGGCTTCTTATATTTTTGCTGCACAGGCCAAAATTCTTCCATCTTTATATCACTCTGGGGCACAAGACGCGTATTTACGTAGCGGGCAGGCTCAAGCCTTCTATAATTTTGCTGCACAGGGATGGACCACTTTTTGCATCTTTATAGCAAACTGGGGCAATAAAACGCTGGGGTAATAAAACGATTATTTACCGTAGCGGGCAGGCCCAGGCTTCTATATTTTTGCTGCAATAGGGCGGACGATTTCCTCCATCTTTATAACGAACTGGGGCAATAAAGCGCTGGGGTAATTAAACGCTCATTTACCGTATAGCGGGCAGGCTTAAGCCTTCTAATATATTTTTGCTGCACAGGGATGGACCACTTCTTCCATCTTTACAGCAAACTGGGGCAATAAAACGCTGGGGTAATAAAACGCTTATTTACCGTAGTGGGCAGGCTCAAGGCTTCTATATTTTTGCTGCACAGGCCAAATTTCTTCCATCTTTATAGCAAACTGGGGCAATGAAGCGCTGGGGTAATAAACGCTCATTTACCGTAGCAGGCAGGCTCAAGCCTTCTAATATACTTTTGCTGCACAGGCCAAATTTCTTCCATCTTTATAGCAAACTGGGGCAATAAAGCGCTGGGGTATTAAAACGCTCATTTACCGTAGCAGGCAGGCCCAGGCTTCTTATATTTTTGCTGCAATAGGGCGGACCATTTCCTGTTGCAACATTTAAAGTGACACACGTAAACAAATGCTTATTTGCTCAAGCAGGCTCAAGCATTTATAAATTTGCTGCACAGCGTGGACCATTTTCTGCTGCAACAATAATTACTAAGTACCGAGACAGTTAATTAAGCGTTTATTGACTAGCAGGATCAAGCTTCTGTAATTTTGCTGCACAGCGTGGACCATTTTCTGCTGCTGCTCCAGAAGCTACTCTGCCTACGCACAGTGCCGGATGTTGAGTTTGTGTACAAGTGAGTACATGTGTGCGCATGTCAAGCGTTTTTGTGTGCACATGTAAAATTTGTATACGAGTGAGTACATGTGTGTGCATGTCAAGCATTTCTGTGTGCACACGTGAAATTCGTATACGAGCAAGTACATGTGTGTGCGCATGTCAAGCATTTTAGTGTGCACACGTGAAATTTGTATACAAGTGAGTACATGTTTGTGTGCGCATGTCAAGCATTTTTGTGTGCACACGTACAATTTGTGTACAAGTGAGTACATGTGTGTGCAAGTCAAGCATTTTTCTGTGCACACACACTGGTGCACGTTTGCGTGTGCTTCTTGCTGCTTTAGAGTGCTTGAAGACGCACAGGATATGCAGAGCACATGCGCATGTGAGTACATGTGCATGTAAGTGTATGTGATAAACATCATACAAGCTCACAGACACGCTCGCTCGCATGCATGAACATAACATGCTGGCATACACACAAACGTGCGCACAAGCACAAACTCATATGCACGCGTGCACAAACCAAACGCAAACCCACACACGCGCACAAGAACACACGCACGCACTTGCACGTACGCACACATGTATATGCAGGCCCAACAACGGCAACTACGGCAAAACACCACGACCCTTACCCATGTTTTACTACAGCCGTAAGGCCCTGAGTGAACCGGGGTTCTTACTCCCATACAGATTCACGTAAGAGTGTGTGGCTTCTCCAGACATGCCTGCTGTACTACAGCCATATTTATGCTGTACTACAGCCATATGTGTCTGTGTGTCTTTGCTGTACTACAGCCATATTTGTGCTGTCTATGCGGTACTACAGCCATATTTGTGCTGTACTACAGCCATATGTGTCTGTGCGTCTATGCTTTACTACAGCCATATGTGTCTGTGTTTCTATGCTGTACTACAGCCATATGCGCCTGTGTGTTTATGCGGTACTACAGCCATATTTGTGCTGTACAACAGCCATATGTGTCTGTGTGTCTATGCGGTACTTCAGCTGTGTGTCTCTGAGCGAGCATGGGTTCCTGCGCTCGTGCAGAATTATGCTAGCATGTAATCACAGATTTATGTAATCACAGATTTATTTATGCATGTAATAACAGATTTATGTAAGCATGTAATCACTGCTTTTCCGGACAAATCCATGCCTGTGAGTGTGTGTTTGTCTGTTGTGTGTGTGGTTGTGTCTGTTGTCTGTTGCGTGTGTGTATGTGTGTGTCTTTGTGTTGTGTGTGTGTGTACGTGCGTGTGAGCAGCTCCAGACTTATGGACTCGTGGTTAGGCATTATGTCAGTATAAGAGTACCCTTATATGGCTGGCGAACAATCCACGAACTCTACAACTTTCTTTGGCAGACACATTTCAATTTGCGATCCAGCCAGAGAGTCAGTGTGGAAAATTAAATTGTCCATTCTGTACCCTCTCAACTTTTTCAAGATGTACATCAGGCAGTTGTACTTAAAAGTCCACAAACCTGTACTTTCCCTCTCCTGCCTTGCAGATTTCTGGACATGCGTAAGCATAACAGATCCTTCCTGCAGGTGATTCTAAGAAGAGATATCTGCTGGTAGTGGTTTGACAGCAAGCAAAAAATGAAAAGTCAAAAATAAAAAAAATAAGGGATTCCTGCCGGTAGTGATATCACAGCAAGCACAAAACGAAAGTCCAGAACAGAGAAAGAAGAGAGGGAGATCTATTGGTAGCAACATTTCAGCATACAATTTTCCTGGACACATAATTGATCTTAGATTCGCAGGCGCTCAAAAATAACTGCTCCCCCAGGAGGCGCCAGAAAATAAAAAAATTGGTTAGGCACATATGATTTTTGGGCTGGACCCCCCTCCCCCTCCCCCCTAAACCCCCTTCCGGTGCCCCCACCAGGACAAAAAAGGTACCAATCTGCTCCTATTTTAAATAGGCATCCATCTGCATACTCATCAAGACCTGAAATTGAAATATAGCAGAGTTATGGGGCAAATACTCAGATATGGACGCCCATGCACAAGTGGGCGTCCATATCATATGGGCCAAAAAACTCTGGACCCCCCCGGACCACCCCCCCACCCTCCGATCGGACCCATGTATATACCAATCGATAGCTCTCAACGCCAGGATTCCGAATATATAAATTTAATCGATTTGACACGTGCCATCCAAAAGTTATGCTTACTGGCGCCTCCTGGCTCCCCACACAGATTGCTCTGAAAACCTCACCCACAATTATAATGGACGCCAAAAGGTCAGCTTGTGCACCTTTGTTAAAACGGTGGCCAATTCATTTACTCGTACAAATGACCATTGCCTCAATACTTGACACCATTACCAAACACGCAAATCCTTTAAACGACATCATCATTACACATGCAAAACGACACCATTATCAAACACGCAAATCCTTTAAATAAACCAGTAGAGACATCTTCAAGGGGTGCCACTTCGCGTGGTTAATTCCATGCGCTGATCAACATCTCGTCCCACTCCAACGCACAGGTCCCTTGGACGCAGAAAATCAGTAAAGGCATCTTCAGAGGAGCCACAAGCTGCGGCACCTACTCGATGAACACTTGGAGGTTTATGCCACGGACTAGACTGGTGTGGGCATGCAGGTACGTTTAACACAGAGCTGTGGAGTTATATGGTGTGGGCCGAGTTAGCGGTATAGTCAAGGCTATTTTCATTGTGATTGCACCGCACTACAAGCTAATGGTAGAAAGCAGCACTGTGGAGTTCTATGGTGTGGGCTAAGTTGGCGATGGGCATGCAGGTAATTTTAACCCAGGCTGTTTGGTTGGTAGAAAGCAGCACTGTGGAGTTCTATGGTGTGGGCTTAGCTGGCGATACAGTCAGGGCTGTTTTAATCGTAATTGCACCGCACTACAAGCTAATGGTAGAAAGCAGCACTGTGGAGTTCTATGGTGTGGGCTAAGTTGGCGATGGGCATGCAGGTAATTTTAACACAGGCTGTTTGGTTGGAAGAAAGCAGCACTGTGGAGTTCTATGGTGTGGGCTTAGTTGGCGATACAGTCAGGGCTGTTTTAATCGTGATTGCACCGCACTAAAAGCTAATGGTAGAAAGCAGGGCTGTGGAGTTCTATGGTGTGGGCATGCAGGTGGTGTGGGCATGCAGGTAATTTTAACACAGGCTGTTTGGTTGGAAGAAAGCAGCACTGTGGAGTTCTATGCCACGGACTTGACTGGTGTGGGCATGCAGGTAATTTTAATACAGGCTGTTTGGTTGGTAGAAAGCAGCACTGTGGAGTTCTATGGTGTGGGCAAAATTGGCGATACAGTCAGGGCTGTTTAATTGTGATTGCACCGCACTACAAGCTAATGGTAGAAAGCAGGGCTGTGGAGTTCTATGGTGTGGGCTAAGTTTACAAATGGCATGCAGGTAGTATCAAAATTGGCTGTTTGGTTGGTAGAAAGCAGCACTGTGGAGTTCTATGGTGTGGGCTATGTTGGAGATGGGCATGCAGGTAGTGTCAAAACCGGCTGTTTAATGGTAGAAAGCAGCACTGTGGAGTTCTATGGTGTGGGCTAGACTGGTGTGGGCATGCAGGTAGTTTTAATACAAGGATTACAAGGAAAGGCCTTCAGTCAAAGCGTGCGACTGCTAGCCTGCTCATAAAACGCAATCAGTTAGTTTTAATACAGTCTGTTTGGTTGGTTGAAAGCAGGGCTGTGGAGTTCTATGGTGTGGGCTTAGTTTGTCAGGGCTGTTTAATTGTGATTGCACCGCACTAAAAGCTAATGGTAGAAAGCAGGGCTGTGGAGTTCTATGGTGTGGGCATGCAGGTAGTGTCAAAATTGGCTGTTTGGTTGAAAGAAAGCAGCACTGTGGAGTTCTGTGCCGCGGACTAGACTGGTGTGGGCTAGCAGGTAGTTTTAACACAATCTGTTTGGTTGGTTGAAAGCAGCACTGTGGAGTTTTATCAGGGCTGTGTGGAAACAGGGCTGTTTTAATCGTGATTGCACCGCACTACAAGCTGTGTGGAAACATCATGGAGCCGGATGGACTTGAGTGTTTGTGAACGCACTTGGGTGCTTTGTAAACGGACTTGAGTGCTTTGTAAACGGACTAGGATGTTTGTTAACAGACTTGTTGGGTGCTTTGTAAGTGGACTTGTTGGGTGCTTTGTAAACGGACTTGTTGGGTGCTTTGTAAGCGGACTTGTTGGGTGCTTTGTAAACGGACATGTCGGGTGCTTTGTAAATGGACTTGTTGGGTGCTTATTAACGGACATGGGTGCTTTGTAAACGGACTTGGGTGTTTGTAAACGGACTTGTTGGGTGCTTTGTAAACGGACTTGTTGGGTGCTTAATAACGGACTTGGGTGCTTTGTAAACGGACTTGCGTGTTTGTAACGGACTTGAGTGTTTACAAAAATCTGACAGCCTGTTGTGGGTTGGCTTCATTCTTATGGAAAACTCAAGTTCGATAGCGAGCCTGCGCTTCACGTTGGATTGACAGGAGTGTGGTGGTGTTTAGGATTGCTGGGCCACAAGGAAATCGAAAAGAAGTTGTAGGTAACGCTCCTGCTCCTTCACACACGCGTCCTCAAACAAATGTAGAAATGGCGCTGACTATAGTGTGTGTAACTAAAACTTTCATCTCCAAAGAGCTCCTCTGCCATCTCATACTGTCTCACAACGCAAATAAAAAGCATTGTCCTTTGCAGGCAATGCTCCTTGTCCCGCACGCACACACACACACACACACACACACACGCACACACATATACATACATACACATGAATTGTGTTTTGAATGCAGGAATCGCACAGACGTGTGCGACGGCGGCTTTTCAAAGTGGGCCCAGATCACTGAAGGTATGAAATGGTGTCGTGCTCTCGGTAAAAACACAAGATGTACATGGATAATGATCGTTGCTGAGGAATGTGAGAAATTATGCAAAAATATCCAGGTTTTAAAGTTTTGATACTGGCTACGGTTGCCGTTCAAAGGTATGCATGGACAGTCCTGTGTGATGCCAGCTTTTCAATTCGATCTTAGGTCATAGAAGTTAGTGCAGGTCATAGAAGTTAGTGCAGGTCATAGAAATAAGTGCAGGTCATAGAAGTTGTTGCAGGTCATAGAAATCAGTGCAGGCCTTAGAAGTTAGTGCAGGTCATAGAAGTTAGTGCAGGCCATAGAAATTAGTGCAGGTCATAGAAAGTAGTGCAGGTCATAGAAGTTAGTGCAGGTCATAGAATTTAGTGCAGGCCATAGAAGTTAGTGCAGGTCATAGAAATGCAGCTTTTCAATTTGTTCTTAGGCCATAGAAGGTGCAGACTGTTGATGTGCTCTGAAGAACAGAAACGAGAGAGAGAGAGAGAGAGAGAGAGAGAGAGAGAGAGAGAGAGAGAGAGAGTGAGAGAGTGAGAGAGAGAGAGAGAGAGAGAGAGAGAGATCAAACATGGGGAAAGATCAACTTCAAGTTTCGATCTGCTGAATGCAGAATGAATAAATGAAGTAAGATGAGGATGTGAACGTGCTGCGGTGGTGGTTTTTCAAACAGGCGCTTTATCTCGTGCTTGGTGATAAATGGTGGATAAGTCCCATCCCATGCTTGCTGATATGTCAGTCCCAGCCCATGCTTGGTGATAAGTGGTGGATGCAACACTCTTGTCTGTCACGCTGGCAGGCAAAAAAATAAGTATGGACAACAGTGAAACTGTATAAGTCACTCATTACCTCTAATTGTTCACATCAGGGCTCAAAACACACGTATGTATTTGAGCTACAAAACAGTTCAGCAGACTATCAAAGAAAAGGAAAAGGAAAAGGAAATGGAAAAACAACTACGCTAAATATTGACATATGTGGTTGTGCATAGTTTGATACTATGGCCGGCCCTACACACGTGCTTTGTTGGGCCAAAATGGTTTTTTTGTCAGAATGTTTGTGGGTCAGAGAGCTTTGTGTTGGTTAAAATGCTGACAGAATATTCCGGCTCTTAAATCAATGCAGATTCCCTACACAAGTGCTTTGTTGGGCCAGAATGTTTTTGTGTCAGAAAGCTTTTGGGTCAGAGAGCTTTGCGTTTGTTGGATTGCTGATAGGATATTCCAGCTCTTTAAATCAATGCAGATTCCCTACACACGTGCTTTGTTGGGCCAGAATGTTTTTGTGTCAGAAAGATTTTGAGTCAAAGAGCTTTGGCGCCTGTTAAATTGCTGACAGAATATTCCGGCTCTTTAAATCAATGCAGATTCCCTACACACGTGCTTTGTTGAGCCAGAATGTTTCTGTGTCAGAAAGCTTATGGGTCAGAGAGCTTTGCGTTTGTTAAACTGCTGATAGGATATTCCAGCGCTTTAAATCAATGCAGATTCCCTACACACGTGCTTTGTTGGGCCAGAATGTTTTTGTGTCAGAAAGATTTTGAGTCAAAGAGCTTTGGCGCCTGTTAAATTGCTGACAGAGTATTCCGGCTCTTTAAATCAATGCAGATTCCCTACACACGTGCTTTGTTGAGCCAGAATGTTTTTGTGTCAGAAAGCTTATGGGTCAGAGAGCTTTGCGTTTGTTAAACTGCCGATAGGATATTCCAGCGCTTTAAATCAATGCAGATTCCCTACACACGTGCTTTGTTGGGCCAGAATGTTTTTGTGTCAGAAAGATTTTGAGTCAAAGAGCTTTGGCGCCTGTTAAATTGCTGACAGAATATTCTGGCCCTTTAAATCAATGCAGATTCCCTACACAAGTGCTTTGTTGGGCCAGAATGTTTTTGTGTCAGAAAGCTTCTGAGTAAAAGAGCCCTGGCCGTTGTAACAATCCTGCCAAATATTCTGACGCTTTGAATCAATGCAGATTCCCTGCCTTCAGAGACCTTCCTTTATTACATCTTTGGAACAACCGGTACACTGCATATGTAATTTATTTGTGAAGAAGCAGTTTTATCATTTTTCACAATTCATCTTCCTTTCAATTGTGGCATTTG
>Ga0307945_1004668_pt1 | contig 10999 bp, 14 predicted proteins | sample OrgLakmetagen228_FD_201818 | JGI IMG/M metagenome (GOLD analysis project Ga0307945, IMG submission 201818) | Saline water microbial communities from Organic Lake, Antarctica - #228 | ecosystem: Environmental > Aquatic > Non-marine Saline and Alkaline > Saline | place: Antarctica: Organic Lake...
TGTGTGTGTGTGTGAGAGAGAGAGAGAGAGAGAGAGAGAGAGAGAGAGAGGGAGAGAGAGGAGAGAGAGAGAGAGAGGGAGAGAGAGGAGAGAGAGAGAGAGAGAGAGAGAGAGAGAGAGAGAGGGAAGAGAGAGAGTACAGGTGTGTGTGTGTGTGTGTGTGTGTGTGTGCGCGCGCGTGCGTGCGTGCGTGTGAGTGTGCGTGTGAGTGTGCGTGTGCGTGTGTGTGTGTGTGTGTGTGTGTGTGTGTGTGTGCGCGCGCGTGCGTGCGTGCGTGTGCGTGTGCGTGTGCGTGTGCGTGTGCGTGTGTGTGTGTGTGTGTGTGTGTGTGTGTGTGTTGCGCGTGTGTTGAGTGCATGTGCGTGCGTACCTATGTTGCGACTCAAAAGTGACATGATCCACAACTAGACACTGCTTAATTCAAGGAGCCTATGATTTGCATGCCTTGATTTATTAAGTAAGACAACACATGCACCTGAGCTTCCCAACCATATGTGATGAGGCAGCCTGAGGCAGGAAAGACTTCTTCCATTCTTGTTGTGCAAGAGCTTTCGGAAGCATTCGGAAGAATATTTAAATTTAGCAATTATTTATATCTATCCATGAATATATCCGCTCTGCTACCTGGTGACCATTTCTGATCTACCATGCTGGGCGGCTTACCACAACTTCATGCATCAGGATCCCGAGCCACGCAGCCACATGAGCCAGCACATCAGGCATTATGTGCACCACGAGCCTCCTTTCGAGTGCGTGTGAACGGACCTGTTACGGTAAGTGCGTTTAACCACTTAACCTAGTTCCCACATACGTACACACACAAACATACACACATACACACACACTCACACACACTCGCATGCACACACACACACATGCTTGCACGTGCGCACACACACACTCACACACACGAACACACATACACACACATACAAACGCACGCACGCACGCACACACACACACGCACGCACGCACGCACGCACACACACACGCACACACACACATACACACACACGCACGCACGCACGCACACACACATACACACACGTACGCATAAACTCAGACGTACGGTCCACAGGCACATACACACACAACACACATACACACATACATACTCACACGGTAACACACAATCACATACACACTTACACACACAGACGCACGCACGCATGCACGCACGCACGTGCACACACACTCACACACACGCACGCACGCACGCAAGCACACACACATACACACACAGACGCATAAACACAGACGTACGGTCCACATACACATACACACGTCAACACACACAATCACATTCACACTTACAGAGACGCACGCACGCACATGTGCATCCAGACACACACATACTCAGATACACACATACCTATACCCGTGCCGTGCATGCAGCAGCTACTTCGCAGCACCAAGCCCCACAAGAAAAAAACTTGTGTCGTAGCAACTGCTGCCCCTCCAGAGCAAGCAGAGGCAGCCACTGACAACAGCAGCAGCAATGGAGCTGGGAGGCGAGGTGATGATGGACAAGGTGCACGTGACCGGGACAGAGTCACAGCGCCTAAAGTACCTTCCCATTGGGAGGAGCAAATGCGCACTGCACCCATGGGCAAACGCAGGGTGCTGCAAAGGTAGGGGCATTTTCTTTTGATTTATTTTGCTTGCGTGTGTGAATGTGTGTATTCGTATTGTGTGTGTGTGCGCATATGTGGGTACATGTGTATGTAAGCATGGGTGTTTATATGTGTGTGCGTACGTGTGTGTTATATGCGTATACGTGCATACATATTTATAGCGTGTGTTTGTTGTGCACTCGTAGGTGTCTTGCATTAAATTTGGGTGTTAGTGCACGTGCGTGCCCATCAGATCTTCAAAAAGTGCATGGAATTTTTTAAACAAGGCTTCAAACATCGACAATCATCAATGCAGGTACTGCTACCAGCTGGAGCTCATTAATGGTCTTGAGTCCTATATGATGTCGCTCAGCACGGAGCAGCTGTGTGCTAAAACAGGTAGGCTCAAAAATCACGTCACAGGCATACGACACAACAGAATAACAATAAACAGGTAGGTTATTAAGGCTCATAGTATGGTTCATACGGATGCATACGCACGTGAACAAAGAGTCATAAAGCCAAAGGTCGTACCCCAATCAGCATGTGTGGCACAAAAAAGACATGTTTCATTCACATGGATATTTTGCGGCTGCCTTCCTCCAGCCCTTATATGGGTCTGTCATTGATTGGTCATGCTGTCCTTTCATCTTTTTCTCTGCCCTTTGTCATGCGTGAGGATGCAAGCGAATGCACTGCCCAGGGCGATAAACTTGCCTGAATGGGTCTGTAGCTTCTCTATCATGTATCATGTACAATGCACCTGATAATTCCTACATGTTGCAAATAGGGTCCTCTTACATGGTAACCTGATTCCGCTCACTGTAGTTTGCAAGCTATGCGCTTCCACAATGCGCCATAACCATGCCTTGTCGCCACATCCCACCTCTCACTTACTAGGCCTGTTTTCAGCTTAATTTAAGGCCGCTTCCCTTGATTCCTTCAAACCTCCTTCCCCTTTCCCATTGACACCTTGTCCCTTTCCTTCACCTAGCCGACCCCTGTGATCCCTTCCCTTCCCATTGATCCCCTTTCCCTTCCTATTGACCCCTCCCCTTCCCATTAATCCCTTTCCTTCACCTAGCCACCCCCTGTGATCCCTTCCCTTCCCATTGAACCCTTTCCTTCCCATTGATCCCCTTTTCCTTCCCATTGACCCCTCCCCTTCCCATTAATCCCTTTCCTTCACCTAGCCAACCCCTGTGATCCTGGCACCAGTAACCATCATTGCAAGTAAAGCGGGAGGGGGTTACAGCATGGAACACTTTTGCTAAATAGTTGAAACATTTCGCTCAATGATTTAAAGTATACGGTCATACTTGCACAGTGATAAGCAGACAGAGATTCCATCAATGTAGAGAATTTAATCGCTTATTGCTGTACATTTCTGTGCCACAAATGTAGAAAGAGTCACCGAGGCAACCTGCATCTGAAACAAGCAGCAATTTCTTTTCTTCTGTTTACTGACTTATGCTTTCGTTCAGCCCATGCAGGGTAAAGCTACACTCGCATATACCATGTTCGTTAAAGTTTGGACTAAAGGTAACAAGGACCACACAACACCTGCACTGCTATATACTAACTCCTCCTCCTTCTCCTAAGTGTTCAGCTGAACTCAAGGCACGAGCATGTACAAGTCTATACAGTCAAAAGGACGAAACAGCACCTTCACTTACACCACCTTGCCCTCTTTGCCCTCCTTGCCTCCTGTTCAGCTGAGTTCAAGGCAAGACTGTCTGCTGGGGACTCCCTGGACTCCCTGCTTGTAGAGGCATTCGCTGCTGTGCGTGAGGCCTCTCGGCGTGTGCTGGGCATGCGTCACTTTGACTCACAGCTGGTAGGGAATGAGTGACTTTGACTCACAGCTGGTAGGGAATGAATGACTTTGACTCACAGCTGGTAGGGCATGCGTCACTTTGACTCACAGCTGGTAGGGAATGAGTGCCTGAAGAAGTGTTTGGGCGTGCTATCGTTTGTCTCCTTTGCTAGGAATCGTGCTCTGATAATATGTTTAGCGCATGCAATATTTCGACTCTCAACTGAGAGGTTGAAATTGAGGTGTTTGCTGCAAGGAGCTGGCAAGACTTTGCCTTACAACAAACAATTTGGGGGGCGTGCGGTACCAGTAAAAGCCCTTGATCGCCACTTTATGTGTGTCGCTGCAGGTGATTGGTATTTCTAGAACCGGCTAGTAACGGCTTGAAAGTCATGTCTTTCTACCTTTTTGATGGGCCCCAGGGCATGCAATTTGAGAATAAGATGTCGCACACAGAATGAGCTGTTCCCTGCTGCTTCAGGTGTGCGGTTTGACATTGTATGACGGGCAGGTGGCAGAAATGGCTTGTAATAGCAAAGGTGCTCACTCATAGACCCAATCACCTCACGCTTTAATTGTTGTTCCAGGTGGGCGGCATGGCGCTGCATGACGGCCAGGTGGCAGAGATGGCGACAGGGGAGGGCAAGACCCTTGTGGCCACCCTGCCTGCTTACCTCAACGCCCTCACAGGCCAGAGCGTGCATGTGGTCACGGTGAATGACTACCTCGCAGTACGGGATGCTGACTGGTAAGAGAGTGGAGCTGGTAAGAACTGATTGTATGTGCAGGAAGCCGACGGGTAGGAGGGGTGGGATGAGTGACTGTTTCCCATGTTACAGTGAAACGATCACCTGGCAGTGCAGGACGCTGAAAGGTTCAAGAAGGGGAGGAACGAATGATTGCATTGTCTTGAGGGGTGAGATGAACGACCAGCATAACAACTAGCAGGTTACTGACTGGTAACAGCGGGAGAGTTTCTGTATAGACAAAGCCTCAAAGCGGACTGATAAATCTCTGTGCTTGTGCGGATTTCTGATGATCATTTGGGCGCTCCTTAGCATCTTCCGCTGTTGCTCCTTACGACTGTAGCTGGTCACAACAGCTCTGCCTACATTATCCGTCACTTGTGCCGCTTAAGCTGATTGGTTGACCCATGCTCTAGGTCATGGACGATGGTCCTGCGGCGCAAGATGTCGATCTGGGTTAGGGGCCTAAATAATGATGGAGGCACAGATATAATTGTTTGACTATTAGTGCATGCATGGGTAAATTGTGAGCACAGCCTGGAAATGTGGTCATATCCGCTAGCTTTTTTATGACGTGGTTAGCAGCATTTGCCCTCTGCTTCACTGCATGCATTCTGTTTTGTAGCGTTGATGTGTGCCTGAGCAGCAGTCCTGACTTTGAATGAAAGTGTCTCCTTGGCGTTTACGGTCCTGTGCACACAGCGTAACAACGCACTTGTCGTGGCATGGATTTAAGATTTATAAAGGTATCAGGGGTCTGAGCCTGGCTGTAGTCTTTGGTCTTAGTTTGCATGTGCACAAAGTCAGACCGTGGGGTGCGTTTGATCTGTGCATGTGAGAGAAATGCCATGGTTTTCAATTACGATTGTGCTGGTTTATTCACATGCTGAGTCTCGCAATAAATAGACCATGGGTTTTGATGACGTTTGCTTACGTGCTGCCCAGTAATGAACTGTATGAGACCATGAGTCGTGTTGCACTGGTCACCTAAGCCACACAAGGGGTTGAAACTTGTGCATGAGTTTGGGCACAAATTGTGGTTCTGTCAAATTTGGCCACACAGTCATTGCTCTGTGGGATGGGCAAAGTCTCTTTACGTTTGGGCATGACTTTTAAAGTGTCTTGGCTACCCACTCACTATTCTGTGAGATTGGCAAGGTGCTCTCATGTATAAGAACAACTCGTAAGCTCAGCCTGGCTACTTAATCACTGCCCTGCAGGATGGGCAAGGTGTTTTCTTGCATGGGCATGACCTGCGCTGCCGCGACCTCAGAAATGAAAGGTCCTGAATACAAGGTGAGTGGGGTAGAGCACGCTGGCTCTGTCGAGCACCTGGGAGGCTTGGGACCAGATCTCATGGACAGGTTTGTATTTATACACACTGTATTGTATGACTCTGTGTGGTGTTTCTTTGCTAGGTATTTTGTATATACGCATTGCACCGTATAGACGTGTATATGTTGCACCGTATAGACGTGTATATGCATAACTTTAGTCAGCCCTATTCATGGAATTCAGACAAGGAAATGCGATCAGCAGCTAACCAGCCAACAGTGCTGGCACACTTGCTGATGACAGTGTGCTTCAGGGATGTGTCATACAGTCACTTGAGACTTAAAACACAAAAATATGCATAAATCGTTCGTACAGTTGACCCAATATGGACTCGATTGACCCCAAAATCACCCAAAACGTTTCCACTTCTGTTCCAATGTATCATATGTTATTGTCATATTCTATTACAGCATTGGAAGCTCGATGGAAGGCCGTTCCTGGGCGGAAAATTGCCTGAAACGGCTGAAAATTGGCAATGAATGACAAATTTGCAATTGCATGATGCGGCCCAATTTGTTCAATACGGCAAAAATACGCGTTAAATACGATACAGTTCATCATTTGAATATGCCGTATGACAAATTTCTGTCGTGCTTCTACACTTAATGACCAATTGTTGCGTCACAAAAACATGGTTTTTGGGACGCACCAGCGTGGAATTATGCTATTGGATCAGAACTTGGGTTTATAATGAGCAGGATTGGCCAGGTGTACATTTGTGCCGCTGCTAAAAGTGTGTACTGTAAGCAGCAAGGTCGGGCCTAAAATAAAAGGCTTGGCTGCTTGCATAATGTGTCTTAGCCCTTAAGATTGTGAAGGTGGGGCCCCTGACAACAGGGTGGTTTGTAGCAACACATTTGCTTTTAGTGGGGGCGTTTTCTTTTTCTATGAAAGGGGGTGGGACGCTAAGAGTGTGTGTTTGTGTTGTGTGTGTGTGTGTGTGTGTGTGTGTGTGTGTGTGTGTGTGTGTGTGTGTGTGTGTGTGTGTGTGTGTGAGTGTGTGTGTTTCGTGCTGTATAAATTTCAATCCTACTCTTAATTGTTTAGGCCGCTGGCTGCCTCGTTGCCTTCTAAAACACCATGAGTTATGATGAACAAAATAATTGTTTGGACGCAGTAAGGGGCTTTAACGTTTATGCTCACTTGCTCTGCAAATTTCAATTCCGTGCAGACTGTTTGTAAATGAAGAGTTCAAACACCCGCACACACGTCGTGGCAAACGCTTTCGCTCGCAGCTGGCCTTTTCAAGGGATGTCACCTATGTCACTGGCCAGGAGTTAGGGTTTGCATACCTACGGGACAATACAGCCCCTACAGCGGACGACCTCGTGAGTCCTTTCCATTTACCTTTTCATCAGGCCTGATTGAGCAGCTGTTCCCCACCCCGTCAATGCTGCCTTGTCCTGTGCTGTCCTGTGTTGTGCTATGTGCTGTGTTCTGTCCGTTCCTCTACCAGGTCAATGCTGCTGTCCATTGAGCTCAATGCTGAGGGAAGGGGGACTCTTGTTTTAGTTTGGTTTTCAAAAGGGTATTATAGGCAGATTTGTAAGAAGGTGATTCAGCGCGCGCAGTCCAGGCAATTGGTTTGACGGACTTTGTGTGTGAGGTATTGAAGCTGCTGCGCTGCGGCTAAAGTATCTTGCCTGGAAGAGGTTCAATGCTGAGCTTTGTGCAACAATTAGGGTATGGGGTGTTATGGTGTTATACCTCATTCTTCAACAAGCAACATATCAACAATGTACAGCAAGTTCACTTTGAGGGATTGACTGGCTATTTTGGCACAAATTTAGACTAGTGGTGGCTTGAGTCTTTCAAAATTTTGAAGGGCAACAAGCACTCAAAAACAAGTATAGACGGATGTCATATACCTAGTACAGACATCTCTCACGGTAGCAACAAAGAAGTTGCTGTACAAACAAAGGAGGACAAATCTGTTGGCGACAATTGAGAGCTGCAGTCGGTGTCCTCTTTCAAGACATATTGGTGCCAGTGTATCACTCAAACCTACATTTGGTCAGCTCTACTGGCACTTATGGAAACGCCATTAAGACAAGACGGACACTGCAGACTCCATCCGATGTGCTGCTCCAACGCATAAAACACCGCAGGTCCTTCCTGAGCAGTTGCACTATGCCATCGTCGACGAGGCTGACTCCATCCTGATCGATGAAAGCCGCGTCCCCATGGTCATCAGCCTGCCCCTGTCGATTAACACAGACAACGTAGTCCTTGTAGATAAGGTAGGGTCGTGAGTGTGCGTTGCACCAAAGCCACACAGACGTGCATTTTGTAGATAAGATTGAATCATAAATAGGGTTGGCCGGAACTGTGTACCCAATTATATATGACCGAATACACAGGAAACTCCCTGCTGCTAAAATTACCGTGTATACACCGGAATTACGTACGTATAGGGTTGGCCAGAACCATGCATTTATAGGTATATACGGTGATATACGGTAGTTTTGCGAGGAAATCACCATACAAACGCCATGTACTGCATTTATAGGTATATACGGTTCTGGCCATTCCTACGTACGTATGCAAGGTTTTGCCCAACCCTAATTATAAGTTCTTGTTCTACCAAAACCCTTGTTGCGACGAATTACAGGCAACCAATAGCAGAGCTTAGATCACCGACACTGGAGTATTAGACTCCAGTTTGCCTTCATTACAGACTTTGTTTAAAATTCTTTTCATGCAGATTGTTCGAGAAATGTGGAAGGAGGTGGACGAGCTGTCCCGTTTGGAGACACAGAAAACCAAAAACAGATGGGAGCGTGCTTATGGAGAGTACATGGTAAGTGTGTGTCTCTGTGTACCTAATGTGTGTCTGTTTTCGTGTGTGCATGCTTTGGGTGATGGCTAAGGTCAAACTGCTTATCTCCCAGCCCAGTTCTTAGCTACTGCCAAAATGAAGTAGCAAACATGGCATGAAGTAGGAAAAATGGCAACAACGCTTTCATAAGAATGCTTTTCTTGCTGTTGAGTAGCAAATATAGCATGAAGTAGCAAAACAGAGCTTTCATCAAAAACCGCCATTCATGCTGGTGATCACCAAAAAACGCCATTCATGCTGGTGATCACCCAAAACCGCCATTCATACTGGTGATCACCAAAAACCGCCATTTATGCTGGTGATCACCAAAAACCGCCATTCATGCTGGTGATCACCAAAAACCGCCATTCATGCTGGTGATCACCCAAAACCGCCATTCATGCTGGTGATCACCCAAAACCGCCATTCATACTGGTGATCACCAAAAACCGCCATTCATGCTGGTGATCACCAAAAACCGCCATTCATGCTGGTGATCACCAAAAACCGCCATTCATGCTGGTGATCACCCAAGCTTCACATCTTTCGTCATTCAATATTGTCTTGCAATATTTTTTTGCTGCCCTCCACAAATTTCAAGGGCATGCACAACACCCTTTGCTGTTTAATGCTGCCTCTTGTGTTGCAACGCTGTCTGTTCCATCTACATTGTGGTGCACACAGTCTGACACGGTAGTCCAACAACGTGACATGGAAGTGACACGCGTTGTGAACGCTGTCAAGTCAACATACTACAAGGTGCGTAAATCTTGGATTGGTGGGAAGGTGCACAAGTCCTATCTGTAAAGAGTGAGCATGCCTGGTCAAATACTGCAGCAACGAGGGAGGGGACAGATCAGGTGTGTGTTTATGGGGTCAATCGTGCAGCCACGTTAGTCCAAAGATGCGTCATGCTTGCATCACTCACATCAGTTCATCCAGTGTGCTCTACCTGATCTACTCTCAGGCGTCATTTCCATTGCTTGTTTTATCACACAGGTTGATCAGCAAAACAAGACACTCACACCGTCAGCCTTGGCTATTCAAGTGCTCTTTAACCAACTGAGTAAGTCAAACCGAGGCTCATTATGGTATGCTTCTAGATTTAACCTAGCATACACAGCTCCTTGGCTGCACTTTTGTAAGCATAGCAGCTAGCATACATCCAATACTCGTCATCAAACAGATTGATCAAACAAGCGCTTTAAGTTTTTAAAGTTTAAGTTAGGATTAAATGAGGATAAATGAACCTAGTTTTGGGATTGGGGCTGGCAAAATTCCAGCTCTCTGATATGTGTATTTTATCCAAAATCTATTGCACTTTGTACATTCAGGCCCGAGCGTCATGCATGTGTATGTGTGTGTGTATGTGTGTGTTTGTGTGTGTGTGTGTGTGTTTGTGTGTGTGTGTGTTTTCACACGCGCATGCTGTGACTCGTGTCAATCTGCCCCCTGGTGCACTTTAATGATCTCTCACTTGTATCACCCCCACTCTTGCTGTGCAGTTGCGTCTGGAGTCACCTTTAAGGGAGCAGTTGACCAAAATAGGCCAGCTCAGATCCCTGATATTTTTGAGGACCCCGCACGCTGGGGACAGCTAGCATCGACTGCCTTCAAGGTTTTGTGCGTTTGTGTTCCGTATATTTGAGTTGGGCCCTTTCGGTGGGGCTCTGGCTAGTGTGAGCACTAGTTGAGAGCCTTTCCTTAATGCACGCTGGTGACTTCCAGTGTAGACTTTTACTTTTACTTATAAGCTGGGCCCTCAAAGCTGCGTGGTGTTCTGAGTTTGTCACGCGCATTGGGTTTGCTGTCTGAAAGCTCGGCAGCTGTGCAGAGTCGTGGAATGGCTTACGCCAAAGACTCATCAACCTTTTCTTTTAACTCGTGATAGAGCTCAGCCAAAACCTGTTTTGGTCGTCAAACTACTTGCTGCGTTCGTCAAAAACTAAATTTCAGCTATCGCGTCTATCATCATTGCCATTATCATCATCATCATCAGCAGCAGCAGCAGTATCAGCTCAACTGCGGGAAGCTACATTCTCCATTGTACCTTCATTTTGTCTTAACGACGTAAGGACTGTGCAGCAAGCTCAAGCTCACGCATTTCTCAAATGGTCACAATGCAGGTCTGCAGTACAGAGAGGAGATTCCTGATGGCTGGAAGTCACGTTGTCAACTATTCTTTCATCTCCCCCACCATTATGCTGATCAAAGTTTCCAAGAGAATCTGATGGCTGGCAGTCACGTTGTCAGCAATTCTTTCATATCCCTAAACATCCTGCTGATCAAATTTCCCAGTATTTTTTTCTTCTCCCCTCCATTCATTTAGGCTATAAGCACTTTGACCTCCTAGCCATATAGCCACTCTTTGCCTCACCTACCAATGTGCTTTTTCTCATCCCCACTTTATCGCCTACATGCTTGCAAGATGGACGCAAGCAATACTACGAGTTCATCCTGTTTGTCTGTCTATCGGCCTTTATATCACCATATTGTGGCTTCCACCTGCAGGCCTATGAATTGCAACAAGCAGGGAAGCAGTACATTGTAAAGGACAACAAAATTGTGCTGGTCGATGAAAACACAGGCAGGCTGAAGCCCTCAACACGCTACCAAGACGGCATGCACCAGGTTAGTGCATGTTGTCTCAGTATGTTTGCAGCGAGCAGGG
>Ga0307945_1004678_pt1 | contig 10985 bp, 7 predicted proteins | sample OrgLakmetagen228_FD_201818 | JGI IMG/M metagenome (GOLD analysis project Ga0307945, IMG submission 201818) | Saline water microbial communities from Organic Lake, Antarctica - #228 | ecosystem: Environmental > Aquatic > Non-marine Saline and Alkaline > Saline | place: Antarctica: Organic Lake...
ATGGTACTTACGGATCTCACTTCCACTACAAGGCATGTCAGCATCATGGATGGCTATAAAACTTAAGCGCTGACAGGATCACTGCAAGATTTACAAACAGGCTGATCAACGTGTAGCATTATCAAGATTTACACACAGGCTGATCGACGTGTGGTATTGCGACCCCAACTCTAATAGAGCACCCAACAGGTTTTGATCACGATCAACTCTAATAGAAAACACACCAGATTGATCATTATCAACATGTAGTATTGCGACTCCAGCTCTAATAGAACCCACCAGGTTGATCACGATCACCAGGATGGACACAGCCCAGCAGCACGCTGCAGTGATCTTGCTGTTGGCCATGTTGCCCATGATGCGCTTGCTGCCTGTGAATGTCAGGACCTGCGGGAAAATTTGATGGGCTCTGATTGTGTGCCTCAACACCTGTGTGTTCTGGAACTAGCTGGCCACATGGCACGGTAGAGGATGAGTGCAATAGAACATTTAAGGTCGCTAGGCAAGCTGAAACTCAGGACAAGAAGCAATAGGCAAACAGTCTCCGGACATTTGACCCAAGTATGGAGGGTCACCATGCATGCTTAAAAATGTGGATGGTGCTAGCAAATCAAGCATCCCATGCATTGGAAATAGAGTACAAAGCAACACTCAAAATGTTGCAGGGCGAGCTGGCTTTGTACTCGTGTGTTTTTTTCTGAGGGAAAGAAATGCAAAGAGAAAAGACCTTACAACATCACACAAAGGTAGGGATGAGCGCATATTCAACTATGCCCACAAACAAACAATTGTGCGCGGTCAGGGACTTGCACAGGAAGCAGGAAGTAAGCAATCAGGACATGGTTTATATCTGTCTGGGTCTGTACTTTTAAGCTTACAGGAATGAGGGCAAAAGGGAGCTGCACGGACTGCAAAAGGTTGAGGCCCTGGTTCAGTCGATCCAGCTGGGTAGATGCTGGGTCCATGGCAAGTGCCACTGCCTGTGCAGGCAGTGTGTGTATGTGTGTATATGTATATGTGTGTGTGCGCGTGTGCGTAGGTGCATTTACGCATGTGCGAATGTGGATGTGTGTGTAGGTTTGTGTTGAGAGTAAACAGGTTCAATGAGAGTGCTCCGCAAAGTTAGAATAGACCTCATACTCATCTCATTTCAATGTAATTTTGAAGAGTTATAGTGCTGCTTTGGAAAATTGTATCACACCCGCATAATGACATATATTATTAATGCAGCACATGATGGAGTGCCCTGGTTTTAAGATGGGAGCTAGCATGCAGGGGTTTCAACACAATACTCCAAGTCTGCACAGAAACACAATTAAATCGTGCCAATCGTTTTGTGCATGTTGTAAATGTTGTAAAATATGGCGCATCTTCCCCCATACTATTGCAAATTAAAAAGATAATGTAATATAAGAAATCTCTCCTGTAAATTGTTCTGTATCACCCACCATGGTGGGAACCAAAGCAACTGCACGGGTGACCACGATGCGTGCCCACGGGGAGACCTAGACAACACATGTGATGATACAACTGAGGTAGGGCGGGAAGCTTCATAGCTTATGCCTTGACAAAACTTGAATCATGGTGAATAAAGGGACAAGTGCTAAAAACACAACAAAGGACAAGTGCTACAAAGAAAAGCTACCTAGCACATTCCTAAGTTGACAATTAGATATCAAATGGCTGCGACACCTGCTGCTTCGCTGATTGCGTTTCAAGGCTTAATCATTACTCAACCCACCTTAAGGTCTAAAAAGCCGGACATTACAAACTGGCCTGTGTAAGTGCCTGTCATGGTGCTGCTCTGCCCGGCCGCCAGTAGCCCCAAACCCCACACATACACCGACACAGCTCCATACGTTGCGCCCAGGTACTCCTGAAGGTACACGGGAAAGGGAAATCCTCAAAAAACAGATCAGGTCAGAGAGATGGAGAGAGAGATATATATATATAAATATATATATAAATATATATATATTTAGAGAGAGAGACAGAGAGAGAGAGAGAGAGAGAGAGAGAGAGAGAGAGAGAGAGAGAGAGAGAGAGAGAGACAGAGAGAGAGAGAGAGAGAGAGAGAGACAGAGAGAGAGAGAGAGAGAGAGAGAGAGAGAGAGAGAGAGAGAGAGAGAAAGAGAAAGAGAAAGAGAGAGACGCTTATTGTTTCCTTAAGTAAGACGCTGGGATTAAAAGACACGTACTAGTAAAGGGTGCTGCTTGTAAGTAGGGGGTGCAGGCAGGTAAAGTCAAATGTCGGTTTTGTTGTCAGAAGCACCCATACAAACGCAAGAATAAGGGAAACATTGTTTCATTGAAGTCTAGGTCCAGAGCCAGAGCATCAGCAGTACATCCGAGGGTTCCATCTATTCTCACCATACAAAACAACCACTGATTTGAGCATCGTGCGTGGAATTGACCAAAACCGCATAAACACCATAAGCAACCATGTGTCTGAGAAACCCTACTATTCATACCATGCATACACCATAACTACATACATATGTATGATTCTGGCCAACCTTAATCATGTGCATTTCAAGAATTGGGCGCAAGCTTTGGGACGGTACGGGCCTGAGCTGGATAGGGGTCGAACACTGTTGTATTTCCTTGCGCATTGCTCTCATTTCATAGCGGAGAGATTACTATCGCTGAATGTTTTGCATTCCTACTCTCCGTAGGAATACAATTACATATGTTTCTAATTAACTATTCCACATAGGAGCGCATAACATTTATGGTTTTCCATTACTCACACCCTGCCCAATGCAGCACAAAGCTCCAACTTGTCATGGGTGTATAACGTAAACGCTCATCACTGACTGCTGCATCCGTGGATGACGCAAGGTAAAAGTCTCAAAAGGCCTCCAACTTCAAGCTGCACAACTGAATTGCTGACACCTCAGCCTGCACAACTGAAATGCTGACACCTCAGCTGCACGACTTGAATGCTGAGCAGCACGGCAGAATGGACGGCACGTTTTCCTAACAAGAGTGCCCACACGTACCCCTGCATTTTTGAGCCCAATGTCGGGGTTTGGCTGCCCTGGCTGGTAAAAACCGGCGGCAAATACAGACACCACAAACAGGTTGATGATCAGGGAAGCCTGCAGGGTCATGAGCGACAAGGATGATGAAGATAAGGAAACCGGCAGAACTAGGCTGATACTTGCCTACTGAGCATTGTTGTAGTTTAGAAAAGCTTAGGTGGTAATTACGTAAGCAGATTCCGTGTTCACAGAGCTGGGAGGCGGAGCAGGGCTTTAGTGACGAAACCAGATTTTCATGCTCTCAGGCGATCACACTGGATACACGCCTCAAGTCGGGGTGATACTCCTATTTTATTTTCAGTCCATGGGATATGCAGCACAAAGAGAGCAATTTTTGTGTTTGCTTTAAAGCAGGTTGCTTACACAGTGCAGAAGTGTGTGGGCTGAAATGACTAAAAAATAAAGACACGGTCTGAGCTTTGAAACAAGACCTTCAACTCGAACTATGACATGACAGTACCTTACCTACAACGGAAGGCTTACGTATGATTAGAGTAAGCATGAATAAATGCCAAAATGGACTAAAACTTTTACTACAAGCAACGCTTTAACACGCATATACGTTAGGGCCACCCAAAGCACAAATACAACGTGGATTGTTATGCACGTGTGAAGTGTATGTTAACATACGTGATATGCATGTATGAACCTGTGTGTATTTTCCTACGTGTCCTCAATCCCTGTGTGCACGACACCCATCCCTACCACTAGCGATGCCCCAGACTCCAGGCGGAAATAGCTCAGTGCCTCGCGCTTGTCCCGGACTGAATTCGTCAAGTGCCTGTTTTGAACCTGCGGGTGGTTGGAATCAAGGGAACGCGCTTAATCTCTTTATTAGAAAATGCAACACCTCCTGTGCGTGTCACGGGCTTAAGAAAGAAGGTGCCAACTCAAATCAAATGTCTAATAGCTAACAGGTCACAAATTAATGAAGACAGGATGCAAGCACTTTTGTACTTGCATAACATTTTATTCTGTACAAGGATTCAAGAGAGTAAATTTTCAAGACATTGCATCAGCAACTGGATTTGCAAGTGTGGATAGAAAAGTTCCATACAAAAATTTGATACATAAATTGAAAACTAGGTTAAAGAAACTGCAGAGCATTGCAGGAAACAAGACAAGAGTGGAACCCCAAAAGAGTACTTCATGGTTGTACAATGCAGTATTACTTGCAATTGTAGGTACTCGTCAAAACAGAGGGACAAAGCATACAAACACAGACACGATAGGGTGCAAAGAGGTGGCATAGCCTGCCTGCTTCAAAACGCTCATTGGTACGTTCAAATTGATTTATAGAGTACCAAAACCTGTGCCGTGTCGACTCACTAGGGCAGAATGCAGGTAGATGTTGTGAGGCATGATGAGGGATCCAAACAGGGCCACGGCCTGCAAGTAAGGATGAGTGAACACCTGTGTGATAACGGAGCATGGCTGCTGCACAAAACACGGTGATAGGGTAATTGAGGATATTGTTTGAGCTACAGCATGGAAAGCTGAACTTTGCACGAGTACAAAAGCGGTCAATTAATGACGCTCATAAAATGATGCAATCATCATTTACCAAGGTAGTTGTTATAAATTCAGTGGCTATTTCCCAGAGACGTGAAGCATGCTGTGCAAACGCTGACAAAACAAGCTGGTACGTTTTCATCTCTTGTCCTAAGCTGGACATTAGCTTAGTGAACGTGGGTAAAAGATACGTGGGTAAAGAATACAACAGAAGCACATGACAAATCCGACGGTTATGAGCAGTTTGCAGTTTGCTTTTACAATGCTCAGTGCTTCGTGTTTATTAAGATACTGAGATGGCGAAAAAAGCAACAAAACACTAGCATCCTGTAATAGGTTCGACTGCAGTGTGATGCAACACACGAGGTGGGATGCACAGGCCAGAGGTCTAATGATGGGGTACAGAGGCATCGCCAGTTTTGCTGATTCACACCAACCGTCACATGAGGAACACACACACACAAGTTTTAGACACAAAAACACTTTTGTCGAGCAACCTCATCGTAAGAGTGCCGTCTGTCTCTGAGCAACTTTGGGATGAGGAAACCCTCAGCCACTTCAGGTAGCTCACACAAAAAACAACCCAGGCAGCTGATTTAAGCCAGATTTATCTTACCGGAGGGATGTCCTCTTTGGGAAAATTTGGCAAGCCCAGCTACCTCAGGTAGCTCGTAAAAACAACAACCCAAGCAGCTGACCCAAGCCAAATTTATCTTACCGTAGGGATGTCCTCTCTGGGCAAATTTGGAATGAGGAAGCCCTCAGCTACCTCGGACGGTGGCACGCCCGCACGGACAAACATTATCCCAAAAGATACCATCATGGTGGAGATGAGGACGGCAAACAGGGCTTCGAGTTGCCTGATGCCAACCTGAAAGGTCAGAACAAGAGGCAGTCTTCATAACCCGTAGGAAAAGCTGTCCCATGGTTTAATTAATGCAAGCTACGAAAGCAAGCGTGGTGCCTTCCTACAGTTGACAGGGCACGGGAAGCGTAGGGACAATATAGCAAGGGACATGTATTCAAATACAAAACGCTTGATAGATGAGCAACTATACTGACAACAGTATTGTTCCAGTGCTTTTGTCAGCATACAAAAAAATGAGAGGCTACACAATTGAGAAGTCATCCAACAATATTAGCCATACTCTTGTCGAAGAGAAGCAAGGCACCGTTTCAGCACTATCAGCATCCTACACGCACATGCACACACACACACACAAAATACACACACACAATCCGTGCATTGACACAAGGAGACCGCAGCAGGGTTTCCACCAAACCATTAGTCATGCTCCTGACAAGAGCTGCTTGAACCTTGCTTCACTTCTGCATCCGATTCAGGCAATTCACTGAGCTTCAGGATAAATACGGCATGGTGCACACACCCTTTCAATAAGTAGCAGCATGAAGGAAGCAGCCGCAGAGAGCAGGGCGCCCACCCACAGCGGAATCAGGCCCCCAGACAGCAAGGACAGCGCTGTGCGTATTAGGACAATTTTGAATTGTGAATTTTAAATGTTGAGTTTTAAATTTCTGTGGTGCATCCTTTTTTCAGTTCCCCCACTCTTTTTTTAAATCAACTCCTTCTTCTCCCCATCAACCCCTCCACACCCCCACATCTCCAGCCTCCCTCTGCCCGCCCACGACCCTCCTCAGGTGTGAGCTTGCTGTGTTTCTGCTCACACTTCTCATGCTGTAGTCGACACACTACATTGCTGTGCCACGAAATCAAACAGGCTGATTTCAAATCGGCCGCCTCCCTCTCAACGCCGCCTTCCTCTGTGCTTATTTACTTGTCCACACAGGATGGCCACCACCACCCCGCTCTTCGTAAAAAGCCTTGGTGGCACCACCGAATTCCACAAGTGGCTGGGCGACTGGCGCGACGTATCCTTATATCCTCTGGGACTACCCGAATTAAACCATCAACGTCGGACAGCACCAGCATGGCGAGGGCCCCAGCACCCTGTGCATCCGCGACGCCATCCCTGTCCTTGACCTATAAATCAACCACAGCCCCAAGTTCCACGCCCAGGTGGGTGGGAGGAGGCAGAGGTCGAGCAGGACGGAAATTTTATCGATGGGCTTGCAGGTGGTAGTTTATGTGTGATTGCAGCGCTGCAGCCATGATGATCAAATACACTTCCGTTGAGTAGAGGTGCAAGCATGTACAGGTGGAGGAGGAGGAGGAGGAGGAGGAGGAGGAGGAGGGAAGAGTGTTTTTAAATTAAATATTTTTTAATATTCAAGCAGCCCATCTGTCGTGCGTGCGCGCGCATGCAAGTGCACTAGTGCACGCGCACCCACACCCGCAAAGACACACAAACACACACTCATCCGCACATGCATGTGCATACATGTGCACACGCGCAGGCTCGGCGGCTGAAGGAGTTCCACACGCTGCGCAGCCGACGCCAGCAACCCAGCACACAGCAGCGCATTCGTGAGACCTGTAAAACCTTCAACGGGAAGGGAGACGAGGAGGAGGATGGGCCGGTGGAGGTAGAGGAAGATGAGGACGGGCAGCGTGTGGAGGTTGTGCCACGCCTCACTGCCAGGTTCCTGGCCCAGCGCAGCCTTCGTGAGGCTGAGACCGTGCAGTGGCTGGAGAGGAACGTGAGTGTGGCTAATGCTGTATGATCAGCAGTGTGTGAGCTTCTGTGTGTGAGCTCCTGTGCACGTGCGTGTGCGTGCGTGTGTGTGCGAAGGGTCTCAGGACTGCTACAAATGTGCGTACTCTTGGGGATATTCAGAAAAGCAAGCCTTTCTGCCCGTGACCCTTGAAGACCACTGAGAAACTTAAAGCAAGTTGATGTAGGGGCTCTTGTGGATGCTTTGTTTGTGAGCCGCTAAAATTGAGGCAGCTAATTTGCTGACCCTCCCCCACCCCACGCAAACACACGCGCACACATACGCACGCACATACACACACAGAGCCTCACTCTTGCACACTACGGTGGCCTCTGGAGCGCGGATGGCTCAACTTACCTCCTAAAAAAACACTAGCACTACGGTGTGCGCAGTTCCATTCATGTGTTGCTGAACCGCCTTTTGCTGAAGGCATACCACGGCCTCCTTAGCTTTGGAACGAGATATGTAGTCAGGTGAAGGATCTCATTCTATTTGATCTGATATGCTCAGACTGTTGCTACAGATTTATGCATGAGGTCATCAAGATGCTGCACAGATGGATTGCGCCTTTGCTACAGACGCATTGAGATCAATGCTTGCTCCTATTTCATAAGGGGGATGCATGCAGATGCAGAAACAGACCAAACAGTGTTTTGATGCCTGTCACGCCATCCCTCCTTCCCTTACCCCTGAACCCAGGAGGGGAGAGGGTCACCAACTGCATTTCACTTCAGTGGACGACCTGGTGCGGCTGCACCAACTCCTAAGCGGACAAGAGGTAAAGAACCGAGATAACCAGCTGCTGGCCACAGCCCTGCTTGACCCTCCCTTCACCAGGAGGTGCGCCTAGATACGCGTGTGCGTGTGTGCGTGCGTGCGTGTGTGTGCGTGCGTGTGCGTGTGTCAGTTTGTTTAAGGATTTTGGGGTGAGTAGCATTTTAAGTCAAACGCGCTGCGCCAAAAATTTGGCTTTAGTTATACAAAGTGGTTCCCATACAGATGGAAAAGGGCTTTGCATAGGAATTTTTTGGTTTTTTGCACCCAAATCACAAGTTCTGGAGTGTTTAATAGAGGGGCGATAGCAAAAGGGCAAAAAAGCGAGCTTGCTGGGGCTCGAACCCTGGTCTCTGGGTGACCAGCTTAAAGAAAAAAGCGACACAGGGTACCCCGCTGAGCTTTGGTGTGTCGCCTAAAAACCCTTAAATGCGACGCAAAATGCCTAAAAAGCGATGCGTCGCCCTAAAACAAAACCCTGGTGTGTGTGCGTGTGTTTGTGTGTGTGTAAGAGTGTGTGTGTGTGCGTGTACGCGTGCGTGTGCGTGTATGCGTGCGTGCACAGTTAAATGCTCGAGGACACCCATCATTAAGCGTCGTTTTTTGCATCCCCTCCTCTGCAAAACTTGCCTCCTTTGCCACAGCGCGTGCTCATCTGCTAGCAAGGAGCCTGTGGTGCTCAGCCTGTGTTTGGAACTCTGAAAGCAAAATTTTGCAAGCTGAACAAGACTTGCAGCTTCAGTGTAAGCTCAAAGATATATCCTGCAAGATTAGCTGCTCAAGGGTGGACGTGTGTGTCACCCAACCCACCATGCACACAGGTGCATTGGCAAGGCAGCCAAGCTTGATGTGCACCTGCGCATGCCAGGTGTGTGCCCCCCCAAGCCTTCCGCCACCCCATCTGCCATGCGTTAAAACCCGAATGCAATGGGGCGTGCCAGCAACAAGGCCAGGAAGGGCTACGAGTGTATACCAGCCGCAGGTTGCTGAGGCAGCAACCCAGGATACAGCACACGGGGGCACGCTGCGCACTGACTCGCTGGCGTACGAGCACTGAGGTGCCCCAGCAGGGGTGGGAGCAGCAGTGGGAGTGATGAGAGCTGCAATATTGGCTATTAAGAGGGGTAGCAGCAGCAGCAGCACTACCCCACCCAGGAGGGATGAGTAACACAGAAATGTAACTTACCTATGGCACTGCCAATCACTTCTTGCACATCAGAGCCCACGATGGCGACCTGTGTGAAGGGGAGAAAGAAGCGACTGACCACAAGCCATGTCACACGGCGTGAGCAATATTTAGCACGCCCAGTTTAATTCCACACATTGTCACATGGGTTACAAAAAGCCTTGTTATGTGCACATTTAGTGGGATTTTGGGAAGAGAAACGACTTCAGAATCCTCGCTTGCTGTTGCTATGGCATCAGCGCACTCGTTCCCTAATTGCCAGCATGAGCTTTAACTATGTAGAGACAGTTTGTGTCTTAAGATTACTGGATGTGGTGCACAACGGTTTCTAGCAATTTGGCGTGTTTGTGCGCTTCTATGCCCCGTGGGTAAAGGATGCTGTTTCGAGTTTGCCACAGCCTCGCCGTAGTCTTGCCATAGAACTTGTGAAGAAACTAAGCTTACATACCATCAGATTCGCAACGGAACATACAGACGAGACGAGACATCAAACACAACATGTGTAGTGTGTTGGCCCTGCCTCCCAACCAACTGATCTCCGTTGAAAGCCTTTTCTCTTTTTATGCTCCAGGTGGGATGTTGTGTGCATTTGCATACATTCGGTGGTGCAGAACACAAAGCAACATCCTATCCTATTCCGTGCCGATAGAGCTTACACTATCGGTGTTCTATATCTTTACTTTCTTGGAGAAAGAGTGGACCTTCACACATCATGGGATTCGTGTTGCAAAAAGAAAATAGCTTTTTCAGTGTTTAGACGACAAACATACCTCTGCCATGATCCACAAAATGTAAGAAATAGGTCTGGGGTATTCAGCCCTGCAAGAGCATGAGCACAAGACCACGTTCAAGGGTTAGTGCCACTCATTTCTTCTCTTGGTGTCGGTTGTGTGAATGAACCTGTGCGGCTTCCCTGAATCAGGAGCAAAGGCAGGTGGACCTCTTATTTCAGTCAGGTCAACTCACCTGCACATTTCTGCTAAATTTTTGCCCGTGACCACCCCTAGCTTGGCTGCCTGCATCTGCACTAGGAATCCCTGCAAAACGCATACAGAGCACATAAGTATTGTTGCGAGTATGTGTGTGTGTGTGTGTGCCTTTGTATGCCTGTGATTTATGGTGTGTTTTGACGTGTGTGAAGCGTGCGCACGCTTGTGCGTATTCATGTGTATGTGTGTAAGTGTGTGTTTGTGACTAAATGAGACAAATTAAATGAGACAGAATATGTAAACAGGAAGGTGATTATCTACCATCATCGTTGTGACCAACAGCAGCCATAGTAGCGTGTACCCAGTGGTTGCCCCCGTTTGCAGATCACTTTCTAAATTGCCAGGGTCCTGTGATGGTGGGCAGAGATGGGGGGAAAAGCGTCAGGAAATGAACAGCTGAACACGTTGCCTGATGAGAGGTGGCCTCTCAATGCACTCTCAATGAGTGTTCACAAGCTTATTAAATCCAACAGCACAAATTGTAGAGGACCAACACACATACACACATACACACACAAGCACACACACACACACACACACATATTAACATACGCACTCACACATATGCGTATATACACACATACACACTCACCACATATGCTATACACATCAGCAGGCCTGTCGCACAGAGAGAGAGGGCGGGAAAAGAAGGAGAGTAGGTAGTGTGAAAATGGGTAAGAAAAGTCATTCTTATGTATATGTGTGCTGCAAATGTGCATTGGGAAGGCGTGATGCCTAGCAGCAAAAAAGGGAGTGAGGTTTACCAGGGCCCGCGAACTTGGCCAGCTTGGTCCATGAGAAAACATTTGTGCGTGTGTCCTCCACAAGAATGACATGCGTGTCCCC
>Ga0307945_1004681_pt1 | contig 10981 bp, 10 predicted proteins | sample OrgLakmetagen228_FD_201818 | JGI IMG/M metagenome (GOLD analysis project Ga0307945, IMG submission 201818) | Saline water microbial communities from Organic Lake, Antarctica - #228 | ecosystem: Environmental > Aquatic > Non-marine Saline and Alkaline > Saline | place: Antarctica: Organic Lake...
CCCAGATCGTTGAAAACGCCCGATGCGCAATTCGGGCGCCGATCACCTATGGGCATCCAAAAGCAAAGGGCCTTCAAACATCGCCCCACGCGCCAAAACAGGGGCTTCATGAATAATTGCGGTTAATAAGGGTTCGTCTGACAAGGCTTTTCCGAGGACTGGCTCAGGGGTGCCATCGGCAAGCCGGTAATGATTTGAAAGAGGATCCGGTGCCGCTACGTCCTGACTTCGGTGTGGCCGTCTGATAGGCAATAGTTCGGGCAGGATTTGCAACAGATCCGGCGAAACGAACAAAAGGCGCCTTTCCAGATGGTTCCATCCAAGGACACGCGTGCAGATGGTCGCCAGAGACAGGCGCGGAATGTCGTCCTGACCGCTTTGATGATCGCGTTTTCCGGCGCCATGCTTGGCGTCGTCTTCGGTATCGCGCTTGGGGCGATGACGGGACCCGAGGCCGTGGTGATCGGACTTTGCGCCATCGTGACGGGTGGCATGGTCGTTTGCGTGTTCATCAAGCCAGAACTGGCGACAAGCGCGATCACCGGTCTGTTGTCCGTATATCTTGTCTTTCATCTCAATGTCGGTTCGATCATCGCCTATGAGGCATCCGGCAGTGTGATCAGTATTGTCCCCTACATCGTCTGGTTCTTTCCGCTGGTCGTATTTCACCAGTTCACGAATTTCGGGTTCTACAAGCGCGCCATCGGCCTTCTGGTGAATCTCGGTCCGATACCGATTGCAGCGTATGTGCTTGCGCATCTGATCGACACCGTCGAAATTGCCGCGCTGGACACGATCGTGACGTTTCTGTTCAGTTTCTTCGGCTTCGTAGTCTTTTTCGGCTTTTTCTCACGACACCGGGACGAAGAGATCCAGCGCGCGACCATTGCAGACGAAGCGCCCCGCACGGCCGCCGTGCTGCGGGTGAGCGAAGAGCGCTTCAGGCTGCTGGGCCTTGCGACGAACGATCTTGTCTGGGACGCCGATCTGAAATCCGGAACGATCTGGTGGAGCGAGTCGCTGCTCGATACCTACGGCTATGATCCGCAGGCACTGGCAAATGACCTGAACGTCTGGGAAACTTGGATTCACCCCGAGGATCGGGACCGGGTCGTCGAAAGCCTCGAGTCCGTGATCCGCAGCGGTGGCAGCAACTGGACCTCTGAATACCGGTTCGTGTGTGCAGATGGCAGGACACTGGACGTGGTCGACCGTGGCCTTGTCCTGCGTGACGAAGCGGGCGAACCTTTCAGAGTGCTGGGCAGCACGACCGATGTCACGGAACTGCGGGGCCTGGAACAGACGCTGCGGCACTCGCAGAAGCTTGAGGCCGTGGGGCAACTGACGGGCGGTATCGCACATGATTTCAACAACCTGCTGACAATTATCGTCGGAAGTGCCGAGGCCCTAGCGGACATCCACGCCAACGCCCCCAAGGCGCGTGAACTGGCCGAAGCCACGTTGCAGGCAGCGGAACGCGGGGCGATCCTGACCAACCGACTGCTCTCCTTCGCGCGGCGACAGGCGCTTGTGCCGCAACAGCTTCACCCGGGGCAGTTGCTGACCGGGCTCGAAGGGCTGATCCGCCGCACCATCGACGCGGATATCGAAATCGCGATAGGGGTCGCGGACGATGTCCTGCCGATCGAGGCCGATCCGGGCCAGCTTGAGAACGCGATCCTGAACCTTGTGATCAACGCGCGGGACGCCATGCCCGATGGTGGACGTCTGATCGTCGATGCGTCGAACGTGACGCTCGCGCCGGATGATCTGCCCCACTACGAGGGCATGACCCCGGGGCGGTACGTGATGATCACAGTGTCCGACACCGGCTGCGGGATGCCGCGGGAAACTGCGGAACGGGTGTTCGAACCCTTCTTCACGACAAAGGAGGTTGGCAAGGGCTCCGGGCTTGGCCTGTCGATGGTCTGGGGGTTTGTCCGGCAATCGAACGGTCACGCCCAAATCTCTTCGGAACCCGGTAAGGGCACGACGGTCAAGCTCTACTTCCCTGCCGAGACCAAGCTGGAAACGCAAGCGAGAACGCAGAAGAAACCTGTCGGGTTGGTGGGTGGAACAGAGTGCATCCTTGTGGTCGAGGATGACGATCTGGTTCGTGAACATGTCGTGGCGCAACTTGGCAGTCTTGGTTTCAGGGTCAGGCAGGCCGCGTCTGCGGCCGACGCCCTTACGGTCATGGACGGGGACAAGACCATCGACTTGCTGTTTACCGATGTGGTGATGCCCGGTGGCATGAATGGCAAGCAGCTTGCCGATGCCGCCTTGCTCCGGCAGCCCGACCTACGGGTCCTCTTCACCTCGGGCTACACCGAGGATGCGATCATGCATCAGGGGCGGCTTGATCCCGGTGTGAACCTCCTCAGCAAACCCTATCGTCGGGCAGATCTTGTTGCGAAGGTCAGGCACGTTTTGGACGCATAGAGGCGGACGCTTTCCCGGCAATCACCGTGTTTTCCAGTGATGCCCTGCTGGCTGTGCGGCGCGGAAATGGCGCGTCTGCGGTGCTCCAGAACCTGCCCATCGTCCGGCCATCGGCTGGCTATTGTCCGCCTATCGGCTGGCTTCGCAGTGGTCAGGTGCGTGACGTCGGATGCCTTGGTCGTCTTTCGCCACGTCATCCGGTGATCGCGTTGTAATTCGGAACCCAGGCCCGTATGCGACGTTTTTCAAGCAACTTGCGACCCGCGCCAAGAGAATGCGGGCATTCAGAGACCTCGTCACGCCAGTGGCGAACCATGGAGTATTATGACAACCAAGATTTCAGTCACCGGCCTTTACAAGATATTCGGCGACCGCCCAGATGCCGCCCTCGATCTGCTGAACCGGGGCGAAGCCAAGGAAGCCATCCTCGAAGCGACAGGTGCGACCGTCGCTGTGCAGGACGCCAGCTTTGATGTAGAGGAAGGTGAGATTTTCGTCGTCATGGGCCTTTCAGGGTCCGGCAAGTCAACCCTTGTCCGCTTGTTGAACGGTCTGATCCCGCCCACGTCGGGCAATATTCTCATCGAAGGTCAGGACGTGGCGCAAGCCAAGGGAGAGGTCTTGCGCGAAATACGCCGCAATACGATCACCATGGTGTTCCAGCACTTCGCCCTGTTTCCCCACTGGAGCGTAGCCGACAACGTGGCCTACGGGTTGAAAGTCAAGGGGATGCCCGTTGCGGACCGCCGCGAGCGGGCCATGGCGGTGCTGGATCAGGTCGGCCTTGCACCATGGGCCGACAGCCTGCCGGGCGATCTGTCGGGCGGGATGCAGCAACGGGTCGGTCTGGCGCGTGGGCTGGCCTCTGACCCGCAGGTGCTGCTGATGGACGAACCGTTCGGCGCGCTCGACCCGCTTATTCGCCGCGAAATGCAGGATGAACTGATTGAGCTTCAAAAGACGCTGAAGAAAACCATCGTCTTCATTACTCACGATCTGAACGAAGCCCTGCTGCTGGGTGACAAGATTGCCATCATGAAGGATGGCCGCTTCGTGCAGGTCGGCACGGCACAGGACATCGTCAGCAACCCTGCCGACGATTATGTGCAGGCCTTCGTGGCCGACATCGACCGGGGCCGGGTCTTTACCGCAAGGGATGTCTCGACCGATCCGGTAACCGCGCAACTTCATACCGACAGCGCAGAGGTTGCCTTGCACCGGATGGAGACGGCACAGCTTGACGCCCTTTACGTCCTCGACGGCGACACCGTCTCGGGTGTTGTGACGCACCGCGACGTGTCGGCCGCCCTGCGCAGGGACGGACCGGGCGACACCGCGCTGGAGGCATCGCTGATCACGGATTTCACAGCAGTGGATCAAGGCACCTACCTGCACGAGCTTTACGGCCCCGCGGGCAATGGCCTTCCGATTGCGGTGACGGATGCGGGCAACCGCCTGCTTGGTGTGGTCGAGACGCAGGACGTGCTTGCGCAACTGAACAGCGATACCGCTGAAAAACCCGGCGCGGATGCGTCGGCACCCGCCGTCCCACCGGGCATCCCCGAAAGCCAGAGCCAAACCCCGGAGGCCGCCCGATGATCAGTCCTGCCGATATCGCAAGCATTCCCTTCGACGACTGGATCAATGCCTTTGTCCGGGGCTGGCTGGTGCCTAATTTCAGACCCTTCTTCCGGGCGGCACAGGTGCCTGTCACACTGGTTCTGAACAACCTGAACGCATTCCTGCTGTTTGTGCCGATGATCATCACGACAGCCGTTTTCGCCCTTGCCGCCTGGCGCTGGGCCGGACGCGGCATCGCGATCTTCACGCTGATCGGCTTTGCATTCATCGACATGATCGGGCTTTGGCCGGAAACGATGACCACACTGGCGATGATCCTGACCTCTGTTCTGTTCTGCGCCGTCATCGGTCTGCCGCTTGGCATTCTGGCCGCGCGCAGCGACATGTTCTGGCGGATCACACGCCCGGTGCTGGACATCATGCAGACGATTCCGTCCTTCGTCTATCTCGTGCCGATCGTGATGCTTTTCGGCGTCGGCATGGCGCCGGGCATCATCGCCACGATCATCTTTGCCATCCCGCCGATGGTCCGCCTGACCAATCTGGGCATCCGCAACGTGCGCGGTGACCTGACCGAAGCGGCGCGCGCCTTCGGATCGACCGAATGGCAGATGCTCTGGGACCTTCAGATTCCACTGGCGCTGCGCACCATCATGGCTGGCCTGAACCAGACACTGATGCTGGCGCTGTCCATGGTCGTCATTGCCGCGCTGATCGGCGCGGGTGGCCTTGGCCTGATCGTCAACACCGGTCTTGGCCGTCTTGACGTGGGCGGGGCCACCGCCGGTGGCGTCGGTATCGTGATCCTGGCCATCGTGCTGGATCGCATCACTCAGGGTCTTGGCGAAGGCAGCACGGTGCGCACCGTTTCCCTGCGTCAGGTGCTGACACGCACCTTGCGCGGCAAGGGTGCAGCACCTGTTGCCGAAACCTCAGCCAAACCCTGAACACTCGACACGGCGGTGCGGACGCACCGTCGTAAACGCGGCACCCTGTGCCGCCTCCGAAGAAAGGATCAATTTCCATGATCATTCAAAAGAAAACCGCCCTGACATTCGGGACTGCAGCCTGTGTAGGCCTTGCCGCCGCGAGCGGCGCAATGGCTCAGGCCACTCCCGGCGAGGGCACGTCGATCCAGATGGCGCAGCCCACCTGGGATACCGGCTGGTTCCACACCGAGATCTATGTGCAGCTTCTGGAAGAGCTGGGCTACGAGATGGAAGAGACGATGACGCTCGACAATCCGATCTTCTATCAGTCGGTCGCCTTCGGTGACGTGACGATGTGGGTCGATGGCTGGTTCCCGCTGCACAACACCTACCGCGATTCGTTCAAAGGCTCTGCCGAGATCGTCGGTGCCGTGGCCGAAGGCGGTGCGCTGGAAGGCTATCTGATCGACAAGGCCAGCGCCGAGGAATTCGACATCACCACGCTCGAAGACTTCAAGCGCGACGAGGTCAAGGAAGCCTTCGACCGCAACGGTGACGGTCGGGCCGACATGGTCGCCTGCCCGCCGGGCTGGGGCTGCGAGATCAACATCGAGCACCATCTCGACGCCTATGACCTGCGGGACCACATCAACCCGATCAAGGCCGGATATTCCGCGTCGATGGCCGATGCCGTGGCCTCCTACGGTGCGGGCGACCCGATCCTGTTCTACACTTGGACACCCAACTGGACCGTGAACGAGCTTGTTCCGGGCGAGGATGTCGTGTGGATCGAAGTTCCCGAAGTGGATCTTCCTGAGTCGCTTGCAGGCATGTCCGATGCGGCAACGATGGAAGGTGTCGAGGGCTGCGTCAGCGATCCTTGCACACTGGGATTTCCGGCAAGTGACATCGTTTCGGTCGTGAACACCGCGTTCCTCGACGACAACCCCGCGGTGCGGACGCTTCTGGAATCGGCGAGCATCCCGCTGTCTGCCGTCTTCGCGCAGAATGCCGCCATGAACGCAGGCGACGACGATATCGAAGCACAGGCAGCCGCCTGGATCGAAGACAACCGCACCGATGTGGACGGATGGCTTGAAGCCGCCCGCGACGCCGCACAGTAATCGCGCGCCAGTCCCGCCGGCGGGGGTGAAAGCCCGTCGGTGGACCACATAGCATGTCCGGCGGCGGGTTCCGCCGCCGGACCGACCGGTCCCCACAGAAACGTCTGGACGACGAAAGGCAAACCAGCGCGCCCGTCAAACATGGCGTGGGTGCGTCCTTGTCGAGGACCGCCCAGTTTATCCGGGTGATCTCCTTCAGCCGCCGTTCTGGCCGGTTGCTCGTGTCCATATTTGGCTGGCCAGCACGTTGGCACCTGCGCGCGGGCCGGGGGAGGCCGCCAGCATCACCACCGGTTTACCCTGCCAGAGCTTCATCTCGATCCGGCTCATCCAGTCGAACACGTTCTTCCACGCTGCGGTGACGAAGTCGTTATGCTCGTCGAAGGACACGAGCACCGCGTCCGCCGCGCCGATCCGGCCACAGAAATCGTGCGCAGGTCCGGGGATGCCGCCGTCGCGTTCGCGGTCGATGGAGTAGATCGGCATCTCGTAGTCGTTGAGGTCGAGCGTTTCGATCTGGTCGCCGGGGCGATCTGCGCGAGCCGCGCCGCCACATGATCGATCAGCGCGCGGTTGATGGACTGGCGGCTGTTCGTGGCTGCAAAGGCGAGAATGTTCATGGGAGTATCCTATCGGGCTTATGCGGAACGCTTACCGAACCACATCCGGCGAACATGTCGAGACGTTGGAGGGTGCGTTCGGCGCGCCCCTGTTCCAGCGCCATGCGCGGGGCTATGCGTTGACCGACGCGGGTCGCGACATGCTGGAGTTCTTAGCCGGCGCCCAGCTAGCAAGGTTGGAACATGGCGAGGCGCATGGTGCGATCCGCGCCGGAGCAAAACCAGAGATGTCGTCGCGCGCATTGATGCCGGACTACCTGCGGCTTGTTGCGCTGATCGGTATCGTTGTGGTCAATGTTCAGTTCGTCGCCTTTTCCGCGCTCGGCAGTTTCGCCGATCCGGGCGGTGATACGACACTGGACGCAATCACCCTGTGGCTGGTGAACGGTCTGGCGCTGTTCAAGACCTACGGGCTTTTCTCCTTCATGTTCGGTGTCGGGCTGGGGTTCCTGATGCGCTCGGTGGCGCGGCGCGGGCTGTCTTTCGGGCGCGTCTACCGCAACCGGACTGCGATAAGAGCGGGGCGGCAGATAATAATCCAGAAGTTGTCGTAATGCTGGCTATGGTAGAGGCAGGCGTCGTCAGGCAATTGTGACGATGATCTTGAAGGCGTCTGCCTGCTCCCGTTCGCGCCAATGCAGTTCCCCGGCAGCCCCGGATACCTGTCCGCCTGTTCAGGCCCCAGATTTCGAGCGTGTACCGCGATTTACCCCAACGCTCTTCTTCCGCGGCCAGCTTTCCGGGAAGTCCCTTGACGACAGGACGTTCCTCAACGCCTTGAACGCGTCGTCTTCCCCCAAACGCCGCCGTCTTAATGTCTATGGAGAGGGTGGGGTGGCAGGACAGGCGCCGTGTGCGTATGGTGTGCACAGCAGGTCCGTTCCGGAAGAGAGCGCACCCGAGGAGAACACTGAATGCCCCTGAACGCAGCCACCGAGGCAGCGCGGTTATCTGTTGCACCGATGATGGACTGGACCGACCGGCATTGTCGGTATTTCCATCGGCTGATGTCCGGTCATGCGTTGCTTTACACCGAAATGGTCACGGCGCCTGCGGTGATCCGGGGAGATCGTGCGCGGTTGCTGGGCTTCAGCCCAGAAGAGCATCCAGTGGCGTTGCAACTGGGTGGGTCCGATCCAAAGGAACTGGCCGAGGCGGCGCGGATCGCGGCGGACTATGGGTTTGACGAGGTTAACCTGAACTGCGGTTGTCCGTCGGACAGGGTGCAATCGGGATCGTTCGGGGCGGTGATGATGGAGCGTCCGGCGCTTATCGCCGAATGTGTCGCGGCGATGATCGCGGCGGTCGATGTGCCGGTGACGGTGAAATGCCGGATCGGGGTGGATGACCAGACCCCGGAAAAGGTGCTGCCGCAGGTGCTCGAGACCGTCTCGGCCGCTGGTGTGACCCGGTTCACGATCCATGCCCGCAAGGCGTGGCTGCAGGGGCTGTCGCCAAAGGAAAACCGGGACGTTCCGCCCCTCGACTACGATCTCGTGCACGCGATGAAGCAGGCGTTTCCCGCACTTCACCTGTCGCTGAACGGCGGTGTCGAGACGCTCGAGCAGGCCCAGGCGCAGCTTGCGGCAGGCATGGATGGCGTCATGGTCGGACGTGCCGCCTATCACCGGCCAGCGGATGTGCTATTGAACGCCGACAGGGCGATTTTCGGTCAGGGCGAGACGCGCACCGCCGAAGATATCGCCTTGGCAATGTTGCCATATATCGACACTCATCTGCGCGAGGGCGGACGTTTGAACCAGATTACACGACACATGCTGGGCCTGTTTCAGGGCCGTCCGGGCGCTCGCGGCTGGCGGCGTCACCTGTCCGAACGGGCCCATGCCGACGGGGCAGGGCCCGAAGTGGTCGAAGAGGCCTTGGGTCACGTGCTGGATCGCGCTGCATGAGTGTCATGATCGGGATGGCGGTGATGCTGCTGGCCACCGGCGCGTTCGCGGGCGTGCTGGCCGGTCTTTTGGGTGTGGGTGGCGGAATCGTTCTGGTGCCGGCGTTCTACTACGTGTTCAGCGTGCTGGGATATGACAGCCCGCAACTGATGCAGATGTGCCTTGGGACATCGCTTGCCACCATCATCGTCACGTCGTTGCGGTCGCTTGCCGCACACAACAAGAAGGGTGCGGTGGACTGGGACATCCTGAAACGCTGGGCGCCCGGCATCGTGATCGGTGCCCTGATCGGTGTTGCGGTTGCAGCCCAGCTGCGGACCTCTGTTCTGCAGGCGATCTTTGGCGGCCTGGCCGTCGTCGTGGGCCTTTACATGACGTTCGGCCGGTCGCACTGGCGGCTTGGGCAGGTGATGCCGGGGCTTGCCGTGCGCTCTGTTCTGTCACCGATCGTGGGCTTTCTGTCGGTGCTGATGGGCATCGGTGGCGGGTCCTTCGGCGTGCCGCTGATGACCCTTTTCAACATTCCCATCCATCGCGCGGTCGCCACTGCGGCGGGTTTCGGTGTTCTGATCGCGGTGCCGTCTGTCGCGGGCTTCCTGCTTGTCGACATGGCCGTGGCGCCCCCGTTCAGCATCGGTGCGATCAACCTCGTGGCATTCATCCTCGTGATCGCGATGACACTGATCACGGCGCCGGTCGGGGCGTCGCTGGCGCACAGAATGAACCCCGGACCGCTGAAGCGGGTCTTTGGCGTTTTCCTGATCCTCGTGGCGGCCAATATGTTGCGTGAAGCGCTGATGTGACGCTTGCCGCTGCCGGACACCTTGTCTTTCCCGCGGACCGGCGCGTGGCGCGGTGGGCTGCCGCCTCCTTGCCGCTTGCGCGCGATCTGTTGGCGAAGGGTGGTGACAGACGCCACGGCGGGACGTGGTATCCGGGTGTCGACGCCTTGCCCAACGACGCGAACGGCGCCATCGCAGGGGTGCCGCTGGCGGGACCGTGGGAAAGTCACGTCACGCCCCCGAAGGCATGGCACCGCGCGCAACTGTCGGTGGTCTTTCCGGGCTATCCGCAACAGGACGCCGGCGAAAACGACGCCGCCCACCGCTTCCGACGGGACAGGGACGCGGCCCATATGGACGGCCTTTTGCCAGAAGGCTCCCAACGTCGCCGCCATTTGCGCGAGGCACATGGCTTCATCCTTGGTATTCCCCTGAACGCCGCGACGGGATCGCCCCTTGTGGTCTGGGAAGGGTCGCATCACGTCATGGGGCGGGCCATGGCCCAAGCCTTCCAAGGGGTGAGGCCCGAGGATTGGGGTGATCTCGATGTGACCGACGCTTACGTCGCTGCCCGCAGGACCGTCCTGCAAACCTGCAAGCGGGTCGAAGTGCGGCTGGCGCCGGCAACATCTGTCCTGCTGCATCGCCATCTGATCCACGGTGTCGCCCCATGGCAGCCCGGCGCGACACCGGACGAGGGCCGGATGGTTGCCTATTTCCGGCCCGAGGTGGGTGATTTGTCCGACTGGCTGGATACGCCCGCTCAAGCGCGGGAATCTGACCCGCGTGCCTCGTAGTCGCGCAGGGTCTTGCCGCGTTCTTCCACGAAAAGCCCCGGCAGGATGCGAAGCGTCTTGATCTGGTCCACGCGCAGATCGACGAATTTCGCACGGCTTTCATCCCAGACGATGCAGGTCCAGAGCCTGCCCCAGTAGTCCAGTTTCAAGGGCCGCACCGTGCGCGGATTGTCACCGGTCGTGATCGCCAGCTTCTGACGTGCGCGGATTGCGCGGCGGATCATCGGCAAATGCTGGAAACCCTTGGCCGCATCCGCGAAGGGATAGACGGCAAACCCATAGCCCGCCGGCGCTTTCGAAGTGCTTTCGGGCATGACTGCGTCCAGCTTGGCGGACAGTGACCGCGCGGCTTCTTTCAACTCTGGATCTGCTGATTGCCCAACCGCGTTCAAGCCCAGATGCAGGGCCTCGACTTCGGTCATCGTCAGATTGAGCGGCGGCAGCGTGACGTCGGCGGTGACACGATAGCCCACGCCGCGTTCCCCCTCGATCGGCACACCAGAGGCCGCAAGAGTGTCCATGTCGCGGTAGATCGTGCGCTGCGACACGGCAAGGCTTCGGGCCAGATCCTCGGCCCGGTGAAGCCTGCCGTCGCGCAGGCGCTGGATCAGGGTCATCAGGCGGTCGGCACGGGACATGTCGGTGCTCCTTGAGGCAACTGACAGGATACTGTCACAAAAAATGGATCGCCAGTCAAAAAACGGCAACTCTGCAGGTCGATATGTGCGATGCGGGCTATGCAAACGCGCTATCCCTTCATATCTCGGAGTCGAACGCTACCGTGGCTCTGCAGCGG
>Ga0307945_1004682_pt1 | contig 10981 bp, 8 predicted proteins | sample OrgLakmetagen228_FD_201818 | JGI IMG/M metagenome (GOLD analysis project Ga0307945, IMG submission 201818) | Saline water microbial communities from Organic Lake, Antarctica - #228 | ecosystem: Environmental > Aquatic > Non-marine Saline and Alkaline > Saline | place: Antarctica: Organic Lake...
ACCCCCTCCCGCTATGGCCGGCTTGAGCCGTGACCCCTTAGACGACCCCTTGCGCCCCCACTCCTCCTTCGACGCAGACAAGCGACCTAGCCGCCGCTACGACGACAGCCCCCCTCGCCGAGGTGTGGACTACCTTAATTCAGGTCATGGTGGCATGCCTCGGCAAGGCCCCCTGCACCTAGACAGCTACGACAGGCTGCCTGATGAGCGCTACGATCCCCTTCTTCCGATGCGTGCTACTGGCTTCTCTACGGGCCCTCCTCATCCTTCAATGAGGATGCGTGAGCGGGTGTCTGGGAGGCCCCCCTCTCCTCCTTACGGTGAGTATGTGTGATTGTGTTGTGTGTTGTGTATTTATGAGGTCGAGGACAAGGCGTGGTGTGTTAAGTCGTACAAGTTATTTGCTTGACCCCTTGCTTGTATGGTCCTTGTACTCTGGCTCCAGCTGACAGGCAGTCGAGCGCCCCCTGTGCTTGCAGTGCTTTGATGCTAATCATAAAAGGAAACGGTTTGGCCTGAGATACTCGCCTGGACATTAAAAAGTGTGCGTACTGATAAGCTGCGGCGTAAATATACATGCTCATTTCTTGCAAGCCGACCACCTGTGAAGCGTTTGCACATTGTTAGAGTTGGCCAGAACCGTGTCTATATACGGCGTGTTTTTGATGAAGTCCCTGCTATATATACCCCGTATATACAAGTAGTTCTGGCCAGCCCTATACATTTTGCACACAATCCCCTCCACACGAAAACTTGTTGGCTCGTTTGCCTTTTTACACAAGTACCTGCATCGCAGTAGGTAGCAGTACGCAGGCCTTGCATCGTCCTGCTCTCTCTCTCTCTCTCTCTCTCTCTCTCTCTCTCTCCCTCTCTCTCTCTCTCTCTCACTCTCTCTCACTCTCTCACTCTCTCTCTCTCTCTCACTCTCTCTCTCTCTCTCTCTCACTCTCTCTCTCTCTCTCTCCCTCTCTCTCTCTCTCTCTCTCTCTCTCACTCTCTCACTCTCTCTCTCTCTCTCTCTCTCTCTCTCTCTCTCTCTCTCAATTCAGAAATGGTGACCAGTTTTGCAGCACTCTTCTAAGCACACGTACGCGCACACACGCGTATGCACACCCATATGCACACACACACACACACACACACACGCACGCAGGTCCCCCCATGTCCATGATGCCACCCATGCGAGGCGCCTCCCCCCCCTCCCGAGCACCTTATGGCCCTTCCAGTATAGGTGAGTTCGGTGAAAAGGGTGCGTAGTTTTTCACATTTCTACGTCCAAACTTTGCGGCAGGTGTATCTGCAGAAAACTGGGTGCGCCTGTCATTCCATTACATTCAATCGACTTCAACGGCTTGCAAATTTGAATTGCAATAAAAAAATGTGCAATCGGTGGCAAATGCTTTGCTCTGAATGTCGGCTACATTGAAGCCCTTTCTAGTTTTACACCCAGCAACTAAACTTAAGATGCATGCTGGGTATAACTTGACATACACAGGCACACACACACGCATATATAAACGCACGCATGCGTGAGTACATAATCACCATATGCACACATAACACACAAGTACACTGACGTACTTGCACACAGCGCGGGCCCCCTACTCGGCTCCCCCCTCCACTTCCATTGCTACCATAAAAGCAAGCATGGCAGACCCTTATGCGCGCCGGCACGAGATGGACAGTATCAACCCCTCTTCTCATTCTCAGAGGGCATCCCTACGATCTGTGGCCACTGTGGTCACACCAGCAGGTGTGAGGGCTTGCATGTGTTTGCGTTTGTTTGTATGTGTGGGAGTAATTGTGTGTTTGTGTGTGTGTGTGCGGTACTCCATTATACTTTGTCTTGATTTTTGTCATCAGCAGCCACTGAAGCGTTAACACTTCAGCAGGTCAGGTGTGTTAAAGAGCCTTCCCAATTGCTTGAGCTTTAAAATGCAACGACAACTGCAAAAGAACAAAACATTGCAAGAGCACGACTGAGGTGAGTTCCTGATTACAAGAGGGCATACAGCGTGCTTGGCAACGGTAGCTTTTCACAGGCATTGCCTATCCTTTCAATTTCACCCCTCTCCAATCGATAGCTTCGGCATCCCTGATGCCCATTGCTCTCCTCCCCCACACCCAGGAGGAGAGCAGGAACTCAAATGCCACACACACACACACACACACACACACACACACACACACAAATACAAACGCACACAGCAGTCCCTGGCTTAGATGGACAAGGAACGGATGCTTTCCGTACCTGACTCAGGCCACACTCCCTGGTGACCCCAGCAACTGACCAACTGCCAAAACCAATTAATTTCAGGTGGACGAGAGAGGGAGCCAGATCGTCGTGAGCGCGAACGCGAGAGAAGCAGACGAGACCACAGCCAAGACCGGAATGGCAGGTGTGAACCCTGGCACCTTCTGTAATGTGTTTGTATTTGTGTGTAGGGAGCGGCATATACCGGTATGTGGCTTTTTCATTTACCTATATATACCTAATATACCCTTATACCGGTATAAAGGGGTATGTCCAGATTAGTATAAATTCCGGTGCACCCACCCGGGTGAGAATTTTATAATCAAGTTTGGATGGCTTGTAGATCATGTTATATAAGGCAAGTCGCCAAAGTGGGGTGTTGAAATATTTATTCAGTTATGAGTTATGAGATTTGGAGGTTAGTTATACCTGTCGTTTATACCTCCAGCAAAAAAGAAGACCTGCATCAGGAGGCGCCAGAAAACATCTTTTTGCATCGTCACGTACAATTTTTGGGCTGGACCCCCTGCCCCCCCCCCCCCCAACCCCCCTTCCGGTGCCCCCACCAGGACAAAAAGGGTACCAATCTGCTCCTTTTTCAAATAGGCATCCATCTGCATACTCATTAAGACCTGAAATTGAAGAGTTGCAGAGTTATGGGGGAAAAACTGAGATACGGACGCCCATGCACACGTGACCTACCAGGCACCCATAACTGGCTTGCACAGTCCAACATTGCTTCCATTTCTTCAGAATTCCACTGACCATCTCATGCTGGCACAATCCTGTAAGTTTGGGGTAAATTGCTGCTTCATTGGCTTGACTCACCCCGCAGCCTGCACCCGAGCGCGTGTGCCTCTGACTTTTAGACATGTCCACAGACCCCCCCTTTAAACCAATTTGCCTAAAAAGGTGCCAATCGACTGGGCTTGAGTTGAGGATTCTGCAAATGTTTTTAAGATTTTGTAGGAGTGGCCCAGTAAATTTTTGAAGGGGGGGTCCAAAAAACTCGGACCCCCCAGAACCCCCCAGAATCTCCGATTCGACCCATACATATATCAATCGACAGCTCTCGACAAGAGGATTCCGGATATTTAATTTGTAATCAATTTGACACGTGCCGTCCAAAAGTTATGCTTACTTTGCGCCTCCTGCCTGCGTTGACAATTAGTGCTACTCTGCTATAATGCTGTGCTGCTGCCTTGCTCCTTTACTCTAGCTACTCCTTGGGCATGATTGCCTTGGTGTAGAACAGAGAACAGAGAGTTGCGCTGCTGCTGTTGTTACGCATGCGGTGAGGAGCTTGCTGGCAGCATGGGATAGCAAGGAGAACTTGTGTGAGCTGCCTTGTGTAGCCAGAAGCTGCAGATGTGGTCATACACACGTACATACGCACACACACACACATATGCACATGTACAAACAACCACACACATACACATACGCACACACACACAATCGCGCACACACACATACGCTCATGCACAACCACACACACCCACGCACACACACATACACACAACCACGCACACACACAACCATGTACACACACACACACAAACACACACACATGCACACACAACCACAATTCAGGCCATTGATACATGGGGCCGCTCCCCATCTTCACCTAATTTCATCCATTTTATCAAGCCCTTCTTCAAGCCTCATAATTGATTGAATTGTTATTTGTTGAAATTTGTCATTGCGAGCCCTGCAATCAGCCTCAGTGATTGGCTCTCCGCACTTCCAATTTTGGCCAGCGGTATAACTAATTTCCATATACCGGTATATACCGGTAAAGTGTATGTACCGGTATCACCCAACGCCAATCCCTAAATATGTGTGACTTGAGTTCAAGAGCCATTCTGAACCATGGTTAAGGCCAGAACAGCAGGTGCAGAGCCGTGTTGTTAGCTCTATCGCATATGTTCAAGGCTTGCACATTGTACATCGTGCTTGTACTGATTTGAATTCATTTTGTAACTGATGTAACGAATGCATGCCGCACCCTTTGTTTTAACGACAAACTGCCTGAGCAAACTCTCGTCATGATGTAAATTCATTCACAAACATGCAGGAGTATCATCCTCATACGTGCATGCTTTTAATTGCCATACACAAAATGTCTCTCTCTCTCTCTCTCTCTCTCTCTCTCTCTCTCTCTCTCACACACACACACACACACACATACACACACATATTACACACATCAGTGTTTTTTTAAGGATTTGGGAAAACCTTGATTTCATTTCACCCCCAAGTCTGGGAAAATGAGAAAGTGGGTTCTAAATTCGATTTTATTTTGCTGCCCCAGCCTACCGGGAGGCTGCGGCCTCCCGGCATATGGTGAATGGTGTATGTAAGTGAATTGAATTGGATTTCAAGATTCAAAAGTATTGCATCAACTCAATAAGGTTGGTCTGCAATTGTAAGGGGAAATCTGTCTCCAATACTGTCCTTCTAACTGAGTCCTTTGTCTAAACAATTATAAGGCGGTTCTTTGCGCAAAATCACTCAAAAATGGCCTGGGTATGGGAAATCCTTCACACTAAAGGCTGAGCTTTGTCTGAGCTTTGTCTGAGCTTTGTCTGGAACGCTGGGTGCCTTGATGAACTTCAAGAACGCCTCCTCTGCACACACGTCAGTGATGGGGCGCCCCTGCTGCAGCATCTTGAACACGCAAGCAAATTGGGTGTGCAGCTTGGGGTATGCTGCCTGTGCTGCACGCTGAACTGCTGTATAATCTGCACCCTTGTTCAACTGCTCTTGCCAGCCTGCCCGGGCTTGCTGCTTCGTCAAACATGCCGCTGCCTTGTCTTTGTGGGATTTGCTGATCTCATGGGACGCAATGGTCTGAATCTTGCACTGGAAAGTGGCTGGGCAGATGCTGCAGTGAATTTGGAACCAGTTCTTTCCGTCCACCCCCCCATCACTCAGCCAATCTTTGCGCTGGGGCTGTCCCTCAGGGGCTGGATGCACAAGCCACTGAGCGTGGAACTTGTTTGTGGGCCCATGGGCCCTTAAGTACTTCCCATCACTTTTCCCCCTGGCAACTCTGGCCTTTTTTGATGGGTTTTTTTGCTCATTTCAACATGATCACTAATTAAATGTTTGGTACTGTTCGGAAAATTTTTGGAATTTGTGGTGTGTGAGGGCCTTCGACGGCCCCCTAAGGGCTACAAAACCGTGTTACACAGGGGCTCATTGACACTCCCAAAAGCTTGATTTCATATCGATTGCAAATGTCGGAAACCCATGTCTTCATATCGATCGATATGGTATATCGCACTAACAAAAACACTGACACACATACACAGACGCAGCAGAGAGCGCGATTCAGACAGTCGTGTGGCTGAACACGACCGTGAGCGTGAACGTGAGCGTGAGCGTGAGCGTGAGCGTGAGCGTGAGCGTGAGCGTGAGCGTGAGCGTGACCACGAGCGTAGCACGCGCAATGATGAGAGCGGGCGCGACACACCCAAATCCCCCTCGGCGTTACAACCAGGTGGTTATCTTGGCACGAATTGGTGCTTACACTTTTTCATGAAGTTGTGTTGCTCAAACAGATGTGGTGAGGGATACGGCAAGCAACAAGGCTTGGCTCTTGACTCTTGACCTTTCAGCACAACTGCAAGCAAGTACGGTACCCTTCAACTTTGAGTCTCCACCTTTACCCCTGGATTTGTGGACAAGCCTCACACAAAGTCCGTGCAACACATGCATTCACACACATCCTCACATACATTGTCACACGCGCTCGCACACGCGCTCTTACGCACACGCTCATATCACGTTCAGGTACCACAGGCGCGGACTTGGCTGCAGCCGGTGGCGGTAGCAGGAGGGGGGAGAGGGGCAGGAGGGACGCAAAGTCTCCGTCACCGCCGCAGCAGGGACGGGATGGGGGGGATGATGTGGAGATGAAGGATGCTGATGGGGCGAGGCAGGCGGGGGCGCAGGAGGGTAGGGAGGAGAGTGCTCAGCCGCCCACCTTTTTGGACGAGCTACTTGGAGACGGTCTAGAGGGGTGAGTACGTGTGTGTAAGGGGGGGGGGTGTTGCATTATGTAAGAGCTCGTGTGAAAAGTTTGCAGTGAGGGGTGCGAGTGCCGGAGTGTGAGTTCTGCGTTGGGCACACTGTTTAGAGATTTGAGGTTGATGGGTAAGTGTGTGGTGTGGTGTGTCGGGTCTTTTACTAGGGACACAAGCAAGTGTGTGGGCATGAGCGTGTGTGAGTTGTAGTGCATGCAGGGACAGGTGCTTTGATGACTAAGACAATGGCTTCTACTGCGTGCATTTGACAGGTGGGAGGGCGAGAATGCAGAGGTGGAGGAGACGGGTGCTAGCTTGGATGCCTTTGACATGGCAAACCTGGTAGATCATAAACAGGTTTGTTGAAGCATCTGGTGCATTCTTGTAATATTTTGTTTTTCTAACATTAGAGGAGATTTCATTGACTACCCAAGGAATCTCTAAGACAGAATTACCCATGAACACAAAAATTAGGAGCCAAATCCCTCAGGATGGCTGAAAGCAGCATGCCCTGCTTTTTGCTGTTAGTACCTGCTGTCAGCTTGCTAGTGTTAAATGAATAGAATAACAAACTCTCCTTTACGCTGTAAAGCTGTGTGTATGTTGCATGTTACAAGAAAAGAAAAGAAAAACTACGCAGGCAGTGAAAACCACTCCCCACATAAAATAAGGAAAAGGAGCCACTTTGGTACCGAGTACCGTAAAGCTCCTCCACTGCGAAAAGGATAGGAAATCAACGGGGATCAAGAGGGTTGCAGGCTTGGCCTTAAACCGGCTCCTGATGAGAGTTGGTAAAAGTATTGGAAAGGGCACGTCTGGTATGGACAAGTTTAGCAGCGAAGTTCACAGAGTGCACATGTAACAAACCTGGAAATCGCGATCCACTACCCTCGTCAGAGGTTCACAGCTTATTCCTGAAGAACATGTAACGGATAAACGCTTTGGTGTACTCAGTACGTGTAGAAATTGCTGGGTGCAGCACTCACGTGTCCAAAAAAGCCCCACCAGACTTCCATTGCCTATTTTTGCATTTATGCAGGTGCAAAAAGCGCGGTCATGACATAGAACCGACGAGCTAAAGCCTTTGAGCGTGTTAAATGCAGAGCAGCTGGCTCGCCAGCCGGAGTAGCCCTGACATACCTGTCCCATCCTTTGTTCCTGGACTTTTATCCTTTGTTCCTGATTTTATGGTTACAAGACTCGCACTTAAGTTTAGGGTCGTGTTGCCATGTTGTAATTAGTATAAGCCGGTAATATGCATACAGATGAGACGCCCTGGGTATTAAACAAATTGGTATGTGCCTATACTGCAAGCACAATAATAAAATAAGAAGCTTCGAATTAATTTTTGCAACATTTAGAAGATTGAAGTGCCATTATCCCTCGCCACTTTAATAATTGCAAATGGAGTGTACTTTTTTCTAATGTCATTTTGTCGGCAATGAAAATACCGACAATTGTCGTTGGTGGAACATAATTCTTGCCACTCACCCGTTATCAAAATTATAAATTAGGTGTATATATCGTGCTATTGGGCTTAGCTGTCTACCAACTGACAATGAAAGTGCTGCTGCCCCAGGCCTCCTCGCTGTGTAGAAGTGTGTGTTCAAACCCTGATGTGCTGTGCCGCACGAGTAAAAGAGCATTCAAGGCATACCAGTGCCTTGCCACGGGAGGCCCTGCAAACACAGAGAGAATAACTTCTACTGGGAATGCTTTTGTCAAGCACTGTGTGCGGGTGAGCCGTTGAGTCTTGAACCCTGGTGTGTTACCGACGAGCTCCTAAACTGCTCTTTTGACTGTTGACTTGCTTGCTAATTGTCTATGCTTTCCATATACGCTGCAGTTGAGGACGAGTGCCAAGTACAGGTCAGAAGCTGGCTGTATCCTTCTAGTGGGTTCTGAGCTGCTGCAAGAGGCCGCAGGTTCGCAGGCGAGCTCTGAGGGATGGCCGTGGATTTTACTTGCGTGTCTGTGCTCAGGCTCATGTGCCGCATGTGTGTGCCCATGACCTTTTCCAATCATCATTTACAAATTGTTTTGTGGAGAGAAACGCAGGTATAAGCATGTATGTTTGCTGTTAGTATGTTGGTATCGCAATTTGCATAACTCAGGGTCAATCCCAGTAGTACATAGGAAAAGAAGCAAAAACCACATCGAAATATCATACGTTCACAGGTGCTGCCAAGGGTGCCCGCCTGCACGTGCGCACGTTGATCCTCAATGACAGCAGGCCGCACGAGCGTCAAGATTACCCGTGGCTCCTAGCCCAGCGCACCGTCATCGCAACAGAGCCAGTGATCAAAAAAGTGGCTGGTTTGGAATCTGCTGCAAGCATTGATGCCGTGGGTGGGTGTCTTTTGTACGGCACAAGCTGTTATCTATTAACAATTTTCATTTATATCTTTACTGAGCGAATACTCGATATCCACACCCTACACTTCATCCATTGACTCTGTCTGCTTCCTTCAACTTCTATTCCTTTTTTCTGCACTTCAGCTCTCTGCCAACTGTTCACACTCGTTTCCAATTGTAACTCGCAGCCGAGATAGACCTCCCCCCACCCGTAGATTTTTTGCTGTGGCCCCAGGGCAGCCACTTGGCAGAAAGTAGCTTGAGCGAAGAAGAAAGCAGCAGCCACAGGCTAGAAACTAGGGCAGAAGGTCAACAGCAGCAGGAGCACGCTGGGTACTTTGAGCGAGAGTCAAGGAGGCAGTATGACAAGTGTGAAGGGGCTGATGTCAGAGGGGCTGGAAACCACAGTCGCATCAGCATTCAGAGTGCCTCTGACCCTGTAGGCAGTAAGAGTTATACACCACACGGTTGTGGCCGGCCTCTTAAAAGGCTGTTGGCGTTGGATGGTGTGCAAGACCCAGGTGAGCCTCTTTGCTTGCCGAACGTGAAATGGAGGGCGTTCGTGCATGTCATTTATAAAGAATTTGGGAAGCATTAAGGAATGGGGGAACAGAGGAGGCAGAACGTGAGGTGCAGCAGCAGCAGCAGCAACATAGGAGAGAAATAAATCAGTTAAGCTTGCAGTGTAAGCTGTGCACAGTTTTTAAAGCAACACTGTGCTTGCATACTGGCTGTGCATAGTGCTCTGCTTAGCGAGCACTGCGCCCAGTAACGAGGCACAGCTTCTCAGCAAGATTATATGCGACATGAAATGCAATACGTACCATGGTTGCTTCTACGCCCTCTTTGCAGCTTCCTGGCGTGAAGACCTTTGTCGCATAGGTGCTTCATTCCAGAGCCAACAGTTGCAATTGCCTGTAAATATTGATCAGACAGCAAACTTTGTCGCATTTCTCGTATGCTACATCAGTCGATGGTTACAATATGGTGATCTGACAGTGAATCTCTGCCACATTGCTCGCACGCCACAGGGAATTTGGGCACACTCATGAGAAGGTGGGTGCTCATGTCCAGATTTTCCAAACCTCGAGCTTGTGTGCACTCTCCTGTGCCCTTTGTTAGGTTGGCCAGAATTGAATATATACCACGTTTTTGTTGATTTCCCTACCAAAATTCCTGTAACTTGAGCTTGTGAGCACTCTCCTGTACCCTTTGAATGGTTGGCCTGAATTGAACGTGTAACCATATATTTGTTGAATCCCTGCCAAATACACCGTAGATACACCTCATAAATATGGTTGAGTAGCCACTGGTCGCATGTGACCATTTTGTCCTGGTTAGCCTGCCAAAATCAAGTTTGCTGCGTCGACTGTCACATTCTGCATCCTGCCTGCACTCCTTCTACTGTGCAGCGCCCTTGCCTTCGGATGGGATGGGGTGTTTCTGCTTAAAGGCTGCTGCAGCCCTTTTAACGATAAGGCCATCAAGTCTAGTCGAGGTGCTGTGCTGCGAATGGCCATCGGGAGTGGAAGCCTCCAAGATCTTCTTAAGGTAGGCTTCCAAGGGGGTCGTTCTGCGGGCAATTGGATCTGATGCAGCTCGTATCGGAGCCTTCAAGGTTTGGCAGCTAGACATTAACAAGAGAGAAATAAGTCCACCTTGTAATTGGGCACCACTCCTCCATCATGGAAAGGAACAGGGATGTGTCATACGGTCATTTGGGACGTTCAAAAAGGTGAAATCAGGCTTGTCGAGATACGCCGTACTTCGGATTTTTTGACCGTAATTACGGTATCGTAATACGCCGTACAATACGGTGCAAGTATAATCAGTTTAAAAATACGGTGTCCGACCTTACAGTACAGTGCCACCGTACTTGTACCTACGGTCTGACCGTAATTTGGCCGTTTGGCTCCAACTCCAATTTCCAAAACACTTTTTTTCTTGTTGCAACCATTTTTTACAGTGATGTGCCAGTACTTTCATTTTCAGACCGTATATACAATACCAGTGCCGGGTTACGGTACGGTACGGTCCAAAACCACATTTTACATCGAAGGAAAAACACGGTCCAAACCGTGCTAGTACGGTCCACCGTGTTTTGCCTTTTTTGCAGGGAAAAAGGAGGTCCTGGATTCAATTCCCGGTCAGAGCTGTGCCTTACGCTTTTCCACCCCAGTTCTATTCCGGCTCGTGGGGGATTTTTTCACTTGTGCCCAAACCAAGAGACACTGAACTAGCTAAAAGAGCCCTCCTAGCAGAGAAACGAGAAAAGCATCTGGGCCGTTGACACCCATACCTGCCAACAAAAACTGAGCTTGCCACACAAAAAGGGGCAGGA
>Ga0307945_1004685_pt1 | contig 10978 bp, 10 predicted proteins | sample OrgLakmetagen228_FD_201818 | JGI IMG/M metagenome (GOLD analysis project Ga0307945, IMG submission 201818) | Saline water microbial communities from Organic Lake, Antarctica - #228 | ecosystem: Environmental > Aquatic > Non-marine Saline and Alkaline > Saline | place: Antarctica: Organic Lake...
TTCGCACCCCCGCCCCCGCCCCACCATCCTGGACAATGCCTCCTCCTCTTGGCTCTTTTTGTGCTGATGCCGTGGCCGCCTCTGCTGCGTGACCTCCCTGACCTCCACCCGCACCACCCATACCAGTGTGGCCCAAACCACCCTCTCCCACCTGCACAGCAGCACCCCCGGCATTCCCTGTTGCTGCAATTCCTGCTACTGCTCCCTCTGCCTCAGTGCTCAAGTCTGCAGCCGCTGCTGCACTTGGCCCTGTCCCAGCCCCTCCAGCACTTGGCCCAGCTGCTGCTGGGGCCTCTGTGCCTCTGTCCTCCTCCTGTTCTTCTCCTTCTGTCACCATGGCACGAATGATGGCACACAGCAACACCACAACGTCCATGGGGAGGGGCAGCTCCGCGCCTGCTGCAGCTGCAGCAGCAGCTGTTGATCCTTGTTGTGCCAGTGCTCCCTTCCCTGCAGCAGCTGTACCATGCTCTCCCGTATCCTGCCCCTGCTGCCCCTGCTGCTGCTGCTGCTGCTGCTGCTGTTGTTCTTGCTTCCCATGCTCCACCACCACCTCCCCCTCTTGCCTCAGCCGCATGTGCCTCAGCCGCTCCCTGTTCTCAGGCGACAGTGAGGTCATGTTGATGAGCAGGCCCAGGCACACGCTCAGCACCTCCAAGTGGTGCAGCACAGCATCTCGTCTAACGCACACATTGGCCTCGGCAGTACAGCTCTGTCCTTCCCTGTCCAGACCCTGCTGCTGACCTTGCTGCGGGTTGTGATGCTGCTGCTGGCTCTGGTGCTGCAAGAGCTGCAGCTCCTGGCTGTCTTGTCGCGGCTGGTGCGGCTGACAATCAACCCCACAGCACTCCACCACCAGGTGCGCCACTATTTCAAAACCCCCCGCCTCTGCCATCGCGCGCACGCCATCCAAGTGGTCGTGCGTCATGTTCATGAGCACGGCCAAGGCGGCCTGGGAAAACAAGGGTGGGTGGGTGGGATGGTGGGTTGCCAACAACAAGAGCGATTGTGACATTATGACCCTTGTTTTTCGCGCGCCCTGAAGGGAAGCTGAAAAGACAGTAAAGAGGTGTAAGAAGGTGATCACAAAGGGATGTTTAGCTCTTCTGCTTTGTTGCCTTATCACTCACCATTGTTTACTAGGAACTACAGGCACATACACACACAAACACGCACATACACGCACACACACTACACACACACACGCACACTACACACATAAACACACAGACATGCAGTGACCCAAAGGCACCCAAAAGCGGCTCTGCTCGCAGGTTGCTAGCACACCCAAGAGGAAGTACAAACAGGATTGCAAAAAAAGTGCATTTAAATGAAATAAAACCTATGCTCAAACCTGTGTGGGCCACACTGTCGTCCTCCCTCGCCTAATTCCGCACCTGCAAGCACTCCTGGCACCCCTTCATAGTGGCAGGGCCCAGCATGCCACAGCTCTGAGCAGCGCGGACTGCGTCTGATGGCGCTGAGGGAGGAGGCAATAGCGCGTGCACAAGTTCATCCGCTTGTGAAGAAGCAGGTGCTGTGCAGGCTGTCAAGGGCTCGGAGCGTGTGTGAGGCAGCGTGTGAGACACCCTGTGCTTGCCTGCGGCATGCACAGAGCCCAGCAGCCTCACGAGGGAGAGTAAGGAGGAGAGGAAGGAGGGGCTGGGGCTGCGGACGGCTGGACTTTGGCTGTTGTCGCCCTTATTATTGCCGGGGGCAGGATCGGTGGTAATGGTGGAGGGCCCTGATGAACTTGGCCCTGCTACAACTGATGGTGGTGATCCTGCTGCTGTCCCTCCTGGTGCTGCTGCTGCCGCCCCTGCTGTTACTATTGTGTTTGCTGTGGGTACGCTGGCAGCGTTGTCTGGAAGCACACTGGTGCTCCTGCTCATGTGTGTAGGGCCCTGTCCTGGCACCTGCAGCAACAGCCAACAAAAGCAGCTGACTGATCTTTGCAGTTCTTACCTTGCAGGTGTGGGCAACCTTACAACAATTAAACTTTTAGTTGACAAGCAGTTGCAAGTAGTGGGGTTGCAAGAGAAGTCTCATTCTTTCCTGATCTAACTGCGTTTGACAGACTAAACACTCCCCGGTTTTATCTGTGCAAGTGTTTTTGAATGCACACCTGCAGCTGCAACAGCTCATTCTCGTTCTCCACGCACGTAAAGGTACAATTCTCAAGCACCAGCAGCACCAGACGCATCTCGGCTAGCAGTCCTGCAATCTGCTGCTGCTGTTGTTGTTGTCGATGTTGTTGTTGTAAGTGCTCTTGTTGATGCTCTTGTTGGTGCTCCTGCTCCTGCCCGTGCTGTGTTTGAACACCATTCTCCTGCTGCTGCCTGTGCTCTTCCTTGTTGGACTGTCGCTGTTGCTGCTGCTGCTGCTGCTGCTGCTGCTGCTGCTGTACGAGTGCAGTGAGTCGAGCGGTGTAGGAAGGCACAAGCAGGCCTAGCTTCTTCAGCACCCCCACCTGAGGTATCCACCAAGTAGAAAGCGGCCGGGTAATAAAAGGAGGAAGCAAACCTTTCAGTCTCGCTGCTTTTGTAATCCTGTCTTCTGTACGAGTCTTGACAAGGCACCATCATTATAAAGCACCATCACTGTGGCACTTACAGCTTTCCTCCTTGCTATTCATCTTGCGGCCTGGGCACATTTAGCACGACCATTATTTAACCATGCCCACATCTTCACCGTGCCTCCACCTTTCCCATGCCCCATAGCCACATGAGCCGAATTCAAGATTCAGCGTCAGCTATTTCACAAGATATCTCCAGTGACAATTGAGCACTGGTCCTGTGGCCTTCAAGCACCACTCCATGTAGACCAATGGTTGATGCATATTATTACGTTATGGGCAACCCTGCTTCTTAACCACCCTCAATTTGATCCCAGGCAGTGCATGCTACATTACAGCACTCACACAAACCTTGCGCAGGTTCTCCTTGACGCGAGCAGAGTGGAGCACCCTTCCTGCATCTGTGCCTGTAGCAGCAGCCAAAGCGAGCGCCACGAGGGGGATGTGACTACGTAGGGGGGTGCCTGTGAGCAGAGCAACTTTTTGATGTGTAGGTGATGGGTTGCACACGTTGAGGGAATGAGAGGGCAGCAATTAGTGCATACTGTAAATCCTCGATCGCCTCTAAAAGTTAAATAACAATTTGGCCATTTAGGTACCTAGGTATTTTGGTATGTGCCTATTTAAAGGTCCCTATGTAAAGGTGAATGCAATGCGTCAGTGTCAATGTGTGCCATAGCTCATCCATACTTGTACCTTTGAGCACATACGCAACTACCTAGGCCTTTTCAGGCAAGCTGCTCAAGCCCTGCATGAATGCTTGCAGACCCAAGCGAAGGAGGACATGCACAAACAATAAAATAAGCACAAGAAGAAACGGATCAGCATGCGTCAAGAAAAGGCTTCTGAGTGATCCTCACGCCAGCCAGTGTGCCCCACCAAAGGTCAGACAGAGATCCGGGTCTGAAGAACACCTGCAGCCCCAGCCCCCACCTGCACCACGCCCCAGAGGACCCTCCATAATGACACACCTGCAGCTCCAGTTCCCACTTTCACCATACGCCCCAGAGGACCCTCCACAATGACGCGCATCACGCGCTGCAACATCGCCGCCCCTGCTGCAACTGCTGCCTGCTCTTGGTGCGCGTTGCCACCCACCCCGGCACTAGCAGTGCTGCAAGTAGCAGTAGCAGCAGGCAGACGTGCTCCATTGCTTCTGGCAGCAGTTCGGTATAGGCTTGTAGTCAATGAAGCAGCTACAGCATCTTGATCTGCATAATCATGGTCCACCTGCACATGAGCATGTGTGAGGGTATATGTGTGTACGGGTTGTGAGCTTGGGTGTGAGTATGTGCGTGTCTGCGAGTGTCGCAGGTGCAAGTGCGCATCTGTGATTGGTCAAGTGTGTGACGGCATAGAGAAAAATGGTTTGATATTCACAGGCTGATACAGATCCACACAAGCCACAATAGATCAAAAGCCACAGATACAATTCCATCCACCACCCTCGGTGTCATGAGCCCTCTACAAAGCAAAAGCGAAGTTTGCTTTGTTCTGTCTTTGGAAGCTGACCGCTTTCAGACAAACAGGGCTCCACAGCTTTAGGCACGTAGAATATACGCAAATGCTCCAAACTTATACACACAAGGACAAGCAGCACCTCCTCGCCCTCCCTGCCCCTCAATACACACATGCAAAAGTTGGCTGGCCATAACTGCAGCAGCCGAGGAGCACAGGTAGGCAGGCATGGCGTCCTCAGAAGCCAGGGCCAGCATGATGCCTGCACGTGTGCAATTCATAGAACAAGATCAGCATAGGAAGGTCGAGTCATGTACCCAGTTTACTCCCCTCGGACACTTACACACACAAGTGCCCACCAAGGGCAGGAATGTCGGCGACCCACATAGCCCTTAAACTGACGCAGATACAATTCACATCTCCCTTCCTGTCACCTAATCCCTGAGCATAAAACATAAAGCCCTTGACAAATCACAGTGAGGGACAGATCAATCAGACTTGCATATTTGCATATTTGACCAGGGTTAGGAACGTTTACTCACACAACTAATTCTTGATGTAGCGGCACACTATTGAATGGACAGGCACGCCCACAGGTTGCGCTTAAAAGCTCCATGTACACAGTTCTTGCAAGGAGCACACCTGAGCAGGCTAAGGCCAGCACTGGGTCCCTCTGTCCCCGCATCTTAGCAGCCCCGGTCAGGACTTGCTGCGCTAGGCCCTCACACCTGAGAACAAGTTTATGAGTTATGAGTGTGTAGACAAGCGATGCTGTTGACCACGTCCCTCTTGACCACGTCCCTCTTGACCAGGAACTTACTGGCAGTTGCTGTGCTAGGCTCTCACACCTGAGGGGAAGTGTACCGACTAGGTTCACGCAGGCTTGTTTGTGTGCATACCTCTAGTTCACAAATTCAAATCCCTGCAGGCACGCCCTGTGCAAGGCCTGCGCACCTGACAGCATTGTTGCGTGTGACCCCCCCCCCCCCAAACTGGTCAGGTGTGTATGTTCACTCTAGGAAGTAGGGCACTCACTCTGATCCTCTTCTTTAACCAAGAAAACCAAGTCACCCCATAAAAAGCCTCCAACAAGCCTGAGGCTTCCATCCAGTGTGCTTAAGATTACAAGACTTTGGGGGTGTTATACTTTATAGCGGAGGACTTATGACTGGCGCGTCAGCTTGTCGGCAGTGCATAAGTCCTCCGCTATAAAGTATAACAGGGGGTTGATCTCCCCAGGCAAGATGCAGGCTGGAGTTTGCGAGCACAAAGAGTTTTCAGTTACGTCCTGAACAGTTTCCAATCAAGCCTCACCACACTTTTGCACATATGCCATCAGCATGCCCAGCAAGAGCAAGGCACGAGCTGTGTTACCCTTGCTGCTTTTTGTCTCCCAACAGGCAACGGCAGCATGCCGGGATGATCAGCAGCGCGCACTCCACTCAGCCCTGCACTAACAATAACTCACAATCAACAATGCACACATGCACTCAAACACATTCACCTCAGCACAGCCCTGCCTGCCTCTCAGTAGCACTAAGGACTCCAGTTATCATGCGCATTTCACACATCCTTGCAGTTGTAAACAAACAGTGTCAACAGTGCTGACTCAACACAAACATGCACACTCACTCACACACATACATACTCACACACACCTCAGCGCAACCCTGCCTCTCCGCGTTGCCATAATCTCCAGCAACCCACACACAGATTCGCGCTGTGTGTCCAAGCTGGCTTCAGGCACTAAGCCGTCGAGGGCGTAGGTGGCATCGTCCTGGGCCTGCACCAGCTCACCACGCTCGTGCGCCTGCATGCATGTGCAGCACAAAGACACGGTAGAGTGGTAGAGAAGGAGCGAAAAGTAGTAATACAGAGAATAGTTGGCATCAAGCAAGGCAGCCAGGGCTTGTGCACCCGCGGTGTGATGTAGTGCATGTGCATGTATAATGAAGCAGCAATACAGAGAATAGTTGGCATCATGCAAGGCAGCCAGGGCTTGTGCACCCGCGGTGTGATGTAGTGCATGTGCACGTATAATGAAGCAGCTAACCTTGCAGGTGAAAGTAGGTGCACCTCTTGGTCTGTATGAGTTGGCACGACACATTCACTTGCCCCCAAGCGCAACAAATGGAGAGCAGCTTGCTGGTAGCAATAGCATTAATGGCTCATAAGCTCGTCAGCACGTGCTTCTTTGTGGCTCCATATGAAGGAGCCCGCGCTTAAGTGCGTCTCAGCCATCAGTACACATCAGTGAATTCACAATATTGATCCCTGACTGGATAAATTAATCTAAGCAGCGACACTGTTTCGGTCAACGTTAGTCACAAGGATGTAGTTAAGGGCACACAGCATGGGGTGAGGCATAGTGTGTGTGTTGTTACAGGCACACAGCATGTGGTGTGAGGCACAGTGTGTGAAACTTCAGGCTCACTACACACAACCATGTGGTGATCCCTCTTTGCCAGCCTGAGCACAGGTGAGGGACAGGAACATACCCAGTCCTCAATTCTTGGCCCTCAACAAACAGAAAATGCTGTAGGCCGTGGACAGCTACAAATAACAGATCTTCAGGAATTGGCCACCCCTTTTTTTCAGCCTCTCTATTTCCAACACCAGCCTGTGTGTACCAGCCAACAAACAGATCTTACCCACAAAAAGGGCAACCATACAGACACACAGGCACACATACACTGTTGCTTCAATCCTGCGCCCACCTCCATCACTGTTTGTGCAGGCAGCCTAGCCTGCGGTTTCTTGGGTGATAAGTGCTGCCCTTTTCCCCCGGCCAGCTTTGACCGCTGCTTCTGCCCAAGAGGGCTGCTTTTCCCTGCAGCAAGATTGGCCCCAACCTCACCCTTGCCCTGGCTCTCTGTGCGTATGTAGGTGTGTTTATGTGCATGTGTGTCGGTGTCTGTGTTTGTTTGTGTGTAAGGCGTGCATGTGCGCAATTGTGTACAGGAATGTGTGTATGCGCATGTGTAAGAGCAATCATTGCAATGCGTGTTCCATGGCAGGCACATCCCATGCCACCTTGTTTACTCGTGGCCGCTGCATTTTTGCCGCTGCTGCCCCGTTTGTTGCTGCTGGCCCCTCGGCCACTAGCCTGCCGCCGCCCCTGCCCTTCAGCATCGCTAGCAAATCGCACACGCCCCTCCGTCCCAGCTGCCTGACCAGCCGTCGCCACGGCTGCCACTGCAGCAGGAGTGGCAGCAGCTTCACCGGCACCAGGAAGAGAGGCATGAGGAGGGTTTGCTGCACCACCACCACCACTGCCCCTACCACCACTTTTGCTGGCCCCTGCTGCACCACTGCCACCACGTCCTGCTTGACCTCCCCTGCTTTTGTTGTCGCTGCCTGTGGCGTTGTTGGACATCGAGAAACCGGGCAAAAGTGTGGCCGCCGTGCCGCTGCTAGGACGAGACTTGGTGCCTGCCTTTGCTTTTGCATGCTGCAACTGCTGCTGCTGCTGCTGCTGCTGCTGCTGCTGCTGTGGTAATGATGGAGAAACATGGGACGAAGAGTGGTTGCCAGCAAGCTCCCCTCTCCTCGCAGCTTCCTGTGTCTCACTGCTTGCAGCAGTTTTTGCCATTTCTGACGCTCCGCTTCTTGTCACTGGTGAAGGGGAAGCGGGTGTGCTATGGTGCAGAGGAGGAGGAGGAGGAGGAGGGGGTGGGAGGCGTGGGCGGCGGTGCTGTGCACGCGGCGGCGAGTCCTCTGGAAATTCAAAAGCATCTGCCTCAGCTGTGCTCCCCGGTAGCTGCAGCCTGTGATCCTGTATGCCCACAATGCAATGCCCAGGCAGGTCAATGATACATTATGCAACGTCTCGTGGTTGAGCGGGTGGAGTGCAAGTGCAAAGGACAAACTTCATTTTCATTTTGATGCAAGCCGCGTTCATAGCAATTCATAGCAAGGATTCAAAATTCAAAACCTGCGAGAAGCATGCTATGCACGACATCCTGGACTAGAGCTTGCTTTAGGGTTAGGGTTAGGGTTAATTGCATTTGATGCACAAACTATTCAAGTATCTTGTAGTGCATGTACCTTGCAACCGCACCAACGACCGCGTGTGCATGGTAAGAACGAAAGTTACTGTGTCCGCCTGTCTGAGGCTACCTTGCATGGACTCTCCTGCTCCCCTTTCACTGGCAGCATGTCTACGTGATACTCCTCCTCAACCTCTGCTGCGCTGCACTCTTCAATCAACTGCTCATCGTCGTAGTCGAATTCCTTGGCCGCACAGCTCTTGAAGACACACAGCTTTTTGGGGCTGGATTGCTGAGGCTCCGCGAGCTGCTGTTCAAGGTGCTGCTGCTGCTGCTGATGTTGAAAGGTGTCCCCTCCCCCGCTAGATCCACCGCTCAAGCGCCTTTTGAACACCTTGCTCATTCACTGGTTTATTTGTTCAATATCATTACTTAAACAACGGGATGTGATAAAAGTTTGATATTGTCTAAATACTAAATACACGTCCTAGTATAACTTACTAACGGTAACGAGGGTAGAGGTCGAAGCACCGCGGCTGAAATTTGTGGCACGACACCCTGCCAGCAGGGCAAATATTTGACCAAGGACGTGCAACCAGCCTATATTTATTGGTTCAGGGCTTGTGAGGGGATGTGCAGCTTCGAATAAAAGGGGCCCATCATTATCGTGACAACTGCTGGCTAAAGCTGCAACGATTATATTTCCCGTTCAGGACATGGTGCTCAACTTTTAGTTGGCTAATCTATCTACTCATGAAACTGCTACCTGAGCCAATGCATTCTCCCTTAGAACCAAGCAATATCGGGCTGACATGTTTAATTGTGCCAACGGACTCTCATTTATTTCATGCATTTTGCTGTTTCCTCGGCAAGGTAGGTCTCCTCAACATGAGCTGCAGAGCTGCAGGAAGGAAAGCATAACACCCTAATGCACCGTTGTTTCTCAAAACTGGACACAATATATATTTCCTTACTCACCGATGCATCCTCGTACTTTGGAATAACTGAGAAATAAAAGATCAGAAAGCCTCCTAATCCTTTAACATAACCAGGCTGTCAATAACTAAGCGGAAACGCACGACCCTGCTGGCCTGGACAAGTGTGTGACCTACAATTTGGGCACCAAAACACACTTATTGAGCCACCGCGCCCCGACCAGAGCTCGCTTAAACCCCCAAATGCCACCGTACGTCCATTTTGTGTCATAGATCATAGGAGAACAACGGATTTTAAAGACAAGATTAAAAGAATTTTACAATTGATCCATGTAAGCACCCTTTCTGCAAATTTGTAAGTTAAATGGCTGAGGTATCGTCAACCATAGAGCAACCATAGAGCAATCAGCGCGACGTTTTGGATTCCACACCACAAACAAGGACGATTGCAAAAAGATGAGATGAAAAGGCTATTCAATTGGTGAGATCCCAAGTTTTTGCCATTTACCTTGCAAATGAAGTGGCAATATGGATTGAAATTCGACCTCCAAACTATTTTTCTAGCTAATTTTACCAATGTAATTTCATAGCATCGATTGACATTCTAGCAAAGGGGGGACTCTGGGCAAAAGTTAAAAGAAACATTTTGCATGAAGGGGGCAACCTCTCACACGCCATTCCATCAAACGCGTGGCAGAATGCACGTAATTCAAGGCAAATCAACCCGGGATAGGGTCAATACCTCTCTTTCTGTGGATGTCTTGACTTGTGGAATACTGCAGGATGTAGCCGCGTGACTCCTTGCTTAGGTTTTTTGGGCTGTTTGACTGTCAGCAGCAGTATGTGCTGCAGTAAAATAAAACGGGCCTCTCAACGCTTATTGTTGTTTGCTGACTTTTGGCACGAGAAAAGAGAAAAACTACGCAGGCAGTAAAACAAATCTCCCCACATTAATTAAGGAGCCACTTTAAATCCGGGTACTGTAAAAATTCCTCACCAAAGAAAAGAGAAATAAAAATATGGAGGGTAATGGAGGCTCTTTGAAGGATGGTGCAGAGATATATTTGCGCTGTTCCTGTGCGGTAGTCAGCTGGTTCTGCGGTCTAGTGTCCTCACAGGACTTGATCTTCATTGAGGTAGATGTCACATTGAAGAATGCCGAGTTCTTCAGGTCGGTGCTGTCGGGGGAAGGTGGATCTGCTGATGGCTGGCGGAACTGCTGAGGTGCTCCCAGTCTCCCTTAATTGCCCCCTGCCACTCCGGGGCCCAATAATTTTTCTTTTCCTTTTCCCCTTTTCTGACTTGACAGAATGTTGTGTGGTTTAACTCATAGCAGTGTTTTTTCCTATCCACAAATGGTCTCTTCTTTCATCAAGGTGGGAATTTAACTTGAATTGAAATTGTTTACACGCTACCAAAGGATGTGATCATATCTAGTGTACTAAAATTCCGCGTACCAATTGAAAAGGCTAAACGCACCTGTAGGGCACCATACCCTAGTTTGCACTGCTATCTGTAAGGGAAATGGCATTCTAACTGGCATACCTCGCCAACAAGAACCTAAGAAAAAGAATACTGAGTTGGTGGAGCGGGTGATCTATCATGAAGGCTTGGCAGCGAAATCTTCGAACGATCCTGCGCCCGTTTAGACATGGGCGCTCCGATTGCCGAAAATAAAGCTCAACTGCTATGAACTACATGCTGATGCTGAAACTGGCAACTGGGGCGACCACACCTTGGTGGTATGCAAGATAATTTCCCTTGGGACCTCAGTGTCTCCCCTCTGCATTCTGACAGTATTTTGAGGTGGAATTGAGCACTGGGTGGGGCGTGGTGGCACGCTATGCACGCACTTTGTGCCCAAATTATAGGCTGCACACTTGTTCAGGCCAGCGTATGTACGCGTGTATGTATCTCTGTGTGTGTGTGTGTGTGTGAATGCGCGCGTGCGCAAGTTTGTGCGTGTGTATGTGTGTGTGTGTGTGTGTGTGTGTGTGTGTGTGTGTGTGCGTGCGCGTGGG
>Ga0307945_1004686_pt1 | contig 10977 bp, 8 predicted proteins | sample OrgLakmetagen228_FD_201818 | JGI IMG/M metagenome (GOLD analysis project Ga0307945, IMG submission 201818) | Saline water microbial communities from Organic Lake, Antarctica - #228 | ecosystem: Environmental > Aquatic > Non-marine Saline and Alkaline > Saline | place: Antarctica: Organic Lake...
GGCTGCCGTGTTGCTCCGCCGTATGAGTCTTAGCCGCTCCCGAGTATTTCCGGGCGTGTGCACGAAGGCACACGAAGGCGTTTTCCAGGGGGCACCACGCGGAGGTGCTCATACATCGCCCCCCATGGATTACGAAGGCATTCAACCTGGAATGGCTGCTCAACGTATGAGAACGAGGTAAACCTCAAAAAATAAACCAAGTAAAAAAAGGGCTGTGACACAACTGAAATGCTAACTTTAAAGGGTAAGGGTTACACAGCTAACTTTAAAGACACGAGAAGAAGTAGGCAAAAACACATCAAAGTGTAGACGTTGGTTCACCAAAGTAGACGCGTACTGAAAAATAGTTACCTTTCAAAAGGTCAAAACCCACACACATTGCACACAAATAAGTTGGACAAGTCGGAAACGCAGGGATAACTAGAGTTTGAACACAAGTGTGAGACTACCGAAACTGGTCTGCTGGTCTGTATAACCTACTGCGCTGGTACTGAAACTGAGCATGGGTAAGGGTAAGGGTTACACAGCTATATCCGCCAGCGAGGGCAGTTGAGCTATAGCATAAAAAAGCCAGCTTCAAGAAACTGAGCATGGATTAACTGCAGCTACTGCTGAAGTTAAACTTAACATCGCTGGAGCACAATTGCATTCCGGCCACCTGCTGTAGTGATGACGCGTCGCGCGGAGAGAGCACTGCCCGGAAGAACGGCAAGTCTCAGAGATCTGCAACAGGCAGGACTGCACTTGCTTCGCATTTTCTTTGCATGCATGACAGTGGGCACACACATCAGGTCAAACACAGGATTAGGTATGCAACCAGCATTGGGCAAACGCACAGCTCATGCATTTGCACACGCAAGGCTAGCTGGGATGAGCAGGGAACTAGTTCCAGGAGAGTGCACACAACTCTGCTTAGGGGCAGAATTGCCAGGCAAAGGCATAGGAGACCATGCCATTTGAGAATTTAATGAAGGGCAAGCAAGAAAGCCCAATGATCATGGCAGTAACTAGTTTATTTGGCTGTCACGACAAGGTAATGGTACCAGCTTAAGCGTGGATTGCAAGTATGGGCTATGAATCCAAGGTCTCTGACCAATCCTAGAGACCCCAAGCTCAGCGCCAGAAAAAGCTAAGTAAATTGAATGACCTAGGGTCCCCAAGCGCAGCGCCACTATTCTAGCTAATATCCTGTGCTGCCCTACTGTGCAACATGCTGTCAAACAGCCCGCATGCTTTAAATTTGCATTTTGAAGTGCATGCATGCATGATGAGCTGTGCGAGTGTTAAGCGCACACAGCTAGAACTTGCTTCGGTAGGATACGCATGCAGAGAGCCCTTCTGAGGCTTTACACATTTGAATCACTATTCATCAATATTGTCTTAGGCTTCATACCACTCTTACGAAGTACGGCAGCGCGCTTAGCCACTTCTACTTTATATTAATAACAGCTAAACATCCAGGGTGATGATGTTGCAAGAATTGAACTTGCCCTTTTGACTCCAGTCACTGTTATAAATACTCAGTAGTGTGACATCACACTTCGGTACTTTCTGTACCACTTTAAGGTAGGAGTTACCATGTAACATCACGCAGCATTTTTTTGCTTAAGCATACAGCGCTGGCATATGTGCAGTGCCACATTGTTTAACAAAAAATGTAATCGACCTTGGCATGCCCCTTGCGTATGCGTAGCCTTTCTTGACTTGCCTTTATGCACACGCTATGTGCCTAATAAAATAAAATGGAGCTGATCGAATGCTGGCGAGCCGCGTTTGCTAGCCAAATTGGTACAAAGAAACCTGGCCAGTGGTCTTTGCAATCAAAGCACAAAAAAAGAAAGCCATGCTATGCGAGTTTGAGAGAAAGTAACAAAATAGCTGGTAATAAATTACCTGATGCAGCACAAGTTTTAGATACCTTTCGGATCTGACCAGATCTAAAAGGAAAGTGGAGCTTTTGGATTTATTGTTGACCAGTCACAGGCCCAGACCAAGGGCGGCCCACATGCTAGCACAAACAGTAGCGTAGAGCACCCATTAATAGGGAAGGGCCTAGGGACACCTGTCCCCTCCCATGGCCCTTCCCTGCCTACAACCACGGTCCCCAGACAGCAGCCTATCAGTACAAAAAGATCAGAACGCAGATAGCGTAAACACTATCGGCATGGATTAGGAAAGGATGTTATCTTGTGTTCTGTACCACCCAATGGATGCAGAGACATACACACAACTTCCCACCTAGATAGAGAGTACAAATAGGAGAAGTTTTTCAGTTCAGCAGGTGGTTGGGAGGCACAAGCCTACATACCATCAGGAGTGTTACTTAGATATTTGTAGGGGTTGTGTTTAATGGCTCGCCTCATCTGTATGGTTTTTGATTCGAGAGTTCAGGCACAAATTGCGGACAGTACGGAGAGTTGTTGAGGGATTTAACCCACAGGACACAATCAGCAAGTTGGCAACAAATCAATCTCTTTTTGCCGTGCCATTCGACCTCAATGTGCGTGCCCCTCTTGCCTTCGTTTGCCTAGGCATTTGCATTGGATCTGTCTCAACTTGGTGTCTTGCAATTTTTTTTTTTTTTTTGGGTGGCAAAATGTTAGCCGTTTTAGGCTGAGGGCGCACACCCTCAGGAAGAGACAGCATAACAGCATCTTGGGATCATGAACACTCTCTTTTATGTGACAGTTGTGCTTGTGAGCAGATTTAAGATGAAGCGCATGCCCTTTTGATGTGTACAGACGCACACGTTTGTGCTATAGCACCTAAATGGTTGGAGATATATCGGATCGATAAAAAAGCGAGCAAGGAAAGAGCCAGCGTCTGCTGCATTACGAGGTTCCATTTTGCTATTATCTTTCGTGATCATTCTGCATGCCAAGTACTGTAAGTCTGATGGATATTATCAACCCTGTTCTGTTGTAACAGGTTGTACGTTAATTTGCGAGTCTTGTCACCCAGAGAGTGAGGATGTGAAGGGCACTGGCTGGTTGTGGGGAGAGGAAGCAAGTAAACCTTCCAAGCGCTTTTAACATGTTCATTCTTTCGATTGTCATGACCAGCAGCTGTATCAAACAAAGTACAGCCAGCCAGATAGGGCCACCAAACGCCAGTAGAAATACGGAAGGTATTAAACCATCAACCGACCCAACTACCCTGAACCAAACACATGCCTCTGCCAGACTTAAGACGTGACACGATGTAGATTGCCCCTCCCATGTACCTCACATTACTGCATTTGGTCTTGTAGGTATTAGACTGGTAAAAACCTGAAACCACTGTCAATGTTTAGGACCCCTTGGGGGGAAGACCAGGCAAGTAAAAGCTTCACCCACGTACACTACACCAACATAACAAACATCCAAATGCTAAACACACCCACATACAAGCATTCAATAACCCGTGTTCTTTAGGCAAATATTTCAATACAACAGATAGATGCTAGCACACAAACCCTTCAACAGCGCTAATACGAGGCAGATCCACACATACTAACAGTCTTGCTGTCATAATCAAATAGTTTGTTTCTTGAGACAGCTAGGTGCATCTCAGAGCTTGCAGAAGATGTGCTTCAAAATCGGTCAAACACGCACTCGACAAAAGGGACCAAACGTGCTGAGGTCACGCTGCTAGCATACAGACCTACACGTCCACAGGCACGTGAATCATTGTAAAGAAAGGAAAAGACTCCGCTGGTAGTGGTGACACAGCCAGCATGATTAAGGGAGGGGGTGTCGTAACTTGACTATTACACTGCTACCAACAAGCATACCCGATGCATTCTGCGCACTTGCACACGTCCTTGGGCACGCAATTCACGAATGCTACCCTGCAAAATTGTATCTAACTAGTGCAAAACTATACAGCTGCATTACCGGGTGGCAAATGCATACATCTGCTACCAAAACTAGCCGTTTCTCTGGAGCCTCTTTCGCCTCTTGGGACGAGCTCCTTCAATTGCATCGCTGCTGCTAGCACCCCTCAACTCCCTCTTCCCCCCTGCTGCTGCTGCTTCTGCTTCTGCTCCTCCTGCTGCTGCTGCTCCTCCTCCTCCTCCTCCTCCCCCTTCTGCTGCTGCTGCTTCTGCTTCTGCTCCTGCTCCTCCTGCTGCTGCTGCTGCTGCTGCTCCTCCTCCTCCTCCCCCTTCTGCTGCTGCTGCTCCTGCTCCTGCTGCTGCTGCTCCTCCTCCTCCTCCCCCTTCTGCTGCTGCTGCTTCTGCTTCTGCTCCTGCTCCTCTTGCTTCTGCTGCTCCTCCTCCTCCTCCCCCTCCTGTTGCTGCTGCTTCTGCTCCTGCTACTCCTGCTGCTGCTCCTCCTCCTCCTCCTTCTCCCCCTTCTGCTGCTGCTGCTGTTCCTTCTCCCCCTCCTGTAGCTCCACTGCTACATGGGGGGCTCTTTCCATGGGGGTCTCGGAAAGAAGCCCATGGTTGCTGTTGTTGCTTTTGCGGCTGTTGCTGCTGCTGCTGCTGCTGCTGGTGCTGCTGCTGGTGCTGCTGCTGGTGCTGCTTGCGCTCCTGTTGCAGCAGCTGAATCCGATTTTGCTTGAGCACTGCATCTTCATGCTGCCGCTCTCTAAACTGCTGCTGCTGCTGCTGCTGCCGCTGCTGCTTTTTAGCAGCTTTTTGGCGCTGCATGCCCTCTAAAAAATTTTCTATATGTCCGTCTTGCAAGGCCTGAAAGCAAGGGAAAGCAGCACGATATTGTAGTTGCTTACGTCTTACATTTCTTGCAAGTATAGGAGATGACAGCATCACAGTTAGAACCTACTCCTTTTACTATATGCAAGCAAGCATAGGCCTGCGAGCTATAACGCCTCAGGCAACCCACTTAGATGCGTTAGGCTGACAGGCCAGATGAACAGATCGTGACCCGAAAAGCTTCAGAAACCCAAGAGGCATGATTTAAGCTAGCAAAAGCCAAGCAGGAAAACCAGTTTTTAGGCAGTGCATAGGCCGTAGACACTCTGCAGTGCATAGGCCGTAGACACTCTGCAGTGCATAGGCCCTAGACACTCTGTTCCGTGCATAGGCCCTAGACACTCTGCAGTGCATAGGCCGTAGACACTCTGCAGTGCACAGGCCCGGGACACTCTGCAGTGCACAGGCCCTAGACACTCTGCAGTGCATAGGCCCTAGACACTCTGCAGTGCATAGGCCCTAGACACTCTGCAGTGCATTGGCCGTAGACACTCTGCAGTGCATAGGCCCTAGACACTCTGTTCCGTGCATAGGCCGTAGACACTCTGCAGTGCATAGGCCGTAGACACTCTGCAGTGCATAGGCCGTAGACACTCTGCAGTGCATAGCCCTACACACTCTGCAGTGCATAGGCCCTAGACACTCTGCAGTGCATAGGCCCTAGACACTCTGCAGTGCATAGGCCCTAGACACTCTGCAGTGCATAGGCCGTAGACACTCTGCAGTGCATAGGCCCTAGACACTCTGCAGTGCATAGGCCGTAGACACTCTGCAGTGCATAGGCCGTAGACACTCTGCAGTGCATCGGCCGTAGACACTCTGCAGTGCACAGGCCCTAGACACTCTGCAGTGCATAGGCCCTACACACTCTGTTCCGTAGGGTCCCAAAAGTTGCAAAACTGCACCTGACATGATTTAAGCTTGCAAAAGCCAAGCAGGGAAACCAGTTGTTAGGCAGTGCATAGGCACTAGACACTCTGTTCTGTAGGGTCCCAAAAGGTGCAAAACTGCACCAAGGGATCCAGCATCGGTCCTGCCTTTCTTCATACAAGTATCAAGCGCAAGTAACGATGTACCTTGTATGAATTGGGCCAACAAGGTGCCAACAATGTGCTCTGGGCCAACAAGGTGCCAGCAATGGGCCAACAATGGGCCAACAATGTGCTCTGGGCCAACAATGTGCCAACAATGTGCTCTGGGCCAACAATGGGCCAACAATGTGTCAACAATGTGCCAACAATGTGCCAACAATGCGCCAACAATGGGCCAACAATGGGCCAACAATGGGCCAACAATGGGCCAACAATGTGCTCTGGGCCGACAATGTGCTCTGGGCCAACAATGGGCCAACAATGTGCTCTGGGCCAACAGTACCATTCTCCGTTCTAGAAGATGATTGCCCATTCCAAGCAGTTGTAGGCCTTCGGCACTCCGCACTCGTAAGAGAGCAATGTATGTAGGGTTGGCCAGAACCATATACATACGGTGTACCGGTATATACGGTATTTTTGGCAGGGAGATCAACAGACATACGGTTACATACGGTAAATCTATAAGGTTCTGGCCAACCTTAAATACACGACTACCTTGTAGAAGGCCTTAACAATCGGTTCGGTCCTAAAAGAGGGTTGGCTCATCCCAAGCAATTGTAAGCCTTTGGTACTCCGCATTCTTAAGAGAGCAATATAAGCCTACCTTGTAGAAGGCCTTAACAATCGGGTCGGTCCTGATAGAAGATTGGCTCATTCCGAGCACCTGGAGCCCCTTGACACTCCGTACCCTCGAAAGAGCTACGTATGCCTGCCCAGCGGCAAACATGTCGGTCAATGCGACCTGCAGTTATATTTAAACATGTCATTCAATGAGACCTGCAGTCAAATCCAAACATGTCGGTCAATGAGACCTGCAGTCAAGTTCAAACATGTCGGTCAATGAGACCTGCAGTCAAAATTAAACATGTCGGTCAATGAAACCTGCAGTCAAATCCAAACATGTCAGTCAATGAAACATGTTTGCCTGCCCAGCGGCACACATGTCGGTCAATGAGACCTGCAGTTAAATCCGTAAGCAGTGCACACGTAAACGCAGCACCAGCACGTGTGTTGCGTGTTGGCATGCTTCCTTTGCATGTCAAGCTTTATCTATCAACTCCCCCAAAAGCCTCTCAAAGGAGCCCTCCCTTCTTCTGCCCAACAAGGGTATTCAAAACTGTGCAGGTACCTTCATGCAGTAACTGTGCGTACCAAACTGTACGTACCTTCATGCGTATTCATTAACTGTGCGTACCAAACTGTGCGTACCTTCATGCGTTTTCATTAACTGTGCGTACCAAACTGTACGTACCTTCATGCGTATTCATTAACTGTGCGTACAAAACTGTGCGTACCTTCATGCAGTATTCAAAACTGTGCGTACCTTCATGTAGTCTAAACTCAGACCCTGGCTCTTGTGTACGGTTATCGCAAAAGCGATCTTGAGCGGAACCTATAGCAAGCACGTTTACAAGTTGCAGCGCATCACCAGGGATGTGTGTGTTTGTGTGTGTGTGTGCGTGTGTGTGTGTGTCGCACAACAGAGCAAGCACGAAAGCTCGTAATTTTTAGGACAGGGCCTTGTTCGCTTGTTTGCTTGGGAGCAATTGAACAATGACTCGAAAAAGCTTTTGGACGCACTCAAGACCGGGGACACAAGCGCTGGCAAAAAATAAATTATAAGGTAGCCTGCGCTCTTCCTACAGTTTGCAACTTCTGCTGAGAAGATTGCGATCTGCCCTCTTCTGAGCGGGTAAGCACTCCACAGAGCATGCATCAGGCAAGCATCAGATCGAATCAAGCATCATCAAATCAAAACAAGCGTCAGATAAGCACTCCACAGGGCATGCATCAGGTAAGCACTCCACAGGGGCATTCATCAGGTAAATATAAGCAAGCTGCTCTTTCTCTAATCATAATGCTTCTACAATCATTCCACATCGTATAAAATAAGAGGACGAGCCAGCGAAAGTGGTCATTTTTGTTTGTAAGCACACATAAAAGACAGGCATGCCTAAACTTGCATACACACATACACTCATGCATAGATAACAAGTCACACTGCACCTCATCACATATACGCACGTAATTCACAGACCAACAGCTTTGAGATTTTTAATTAACGTTGAGAAGCGTGCAAATAACCCCCAAGGGTGAATGGGTTCTGGGAAATTGATATGCACAAACAGACACGGCATCGAACCCAGAGAAAAGTGTTTCATGCATTATTGAGACCTTACTGGACATCATGGGCGTGTGCAGACATTCTGAAGGTGGGTCATGGGCAAAACGTTGTGCATAAAAAACTGCAGCGCAACAAAAAGAATACCATGCTTTAACATACTCACTAGCTGGGAAAATATCACTTCTTCCAAAAAAAATACACCCCCCCGTTCTCTCAAGCCTCTTTACACAATTCTTAAATACCACGTAAAATAATTTCGTAACAGCCACCCCCTCAAAAAACAAATGCCCATTTATTGTGTTACTTAGGAGCGGTGTTATCTTTTTCGATGGTAAATAGACATTGTAATACATTTTTACACCCACTTCCACTGCACCTGAGTACGAATTGCCTCTCCTGCGCCTGGTAAGACGGAGGAGAATTCGACGGGACCGATTATTCGCTCAGCATTGTTCAAAAATCGTACAATCGGTAACTCCGTGCCCTGCCACCTGAAATTAGAGGGAAACACACACAGCAAACAGGGTGGGCCAAAACGTTACTAGAATAATGGGGGGGGGACTGCATCCGAATTCCGTAGTTCACCGTTTAAAACACAAAGTACACGTCGTATATGCACCAAATATTTGAAGTTACCATACTGCTCCTTTAGTATTACGAGTCCATATTATTGCGAGGTGCCCAAATAATTAGCATAGGTTATTTGCACGACAGGAAGCCTCAGAAAGCATAAATTTTTGACGGCATGTCTACTTTCCGGCAAAAATAAGATATCTGGAATCCTGACGTTGAGAGCTATCAAATGGTTTTTATATGGGTCGAATCGGGAAGGGGGGGGTTCCCCCAAGGGGTTTTTATGTTTTTTTGGGGGGTCTCCAGATTTCTTTCTGGGTCACTGCCACAATTTTAAATGCATCATTGGAACCCTCAGCCCAAGCCCAGTCGATTACCACCCTTTTAAAGCAAACTGGGTAAAAGGGGGGTCTGTGGACATGTCCAAAGTCAGAGGAACACGCGCTCGGGTGCAGGCCGCGGGTTATGTCAAGCCATTGAAGCAGCAATCTACCCCAAACTTACAGGGTTGTGCCAGCATGAGATAGTCAGTGGAATTCTGTAGAAATGGAAGCAATGTGGGGCTGTGCAAGCAGTTGCCTGGTAGGTCATGTGTGCATGGGCGTCCGTATCTCTTTTTTGCCCCATAATTCTGCAACACTTAACTTTCAGGTCTTGATGAGTATGCAGGTGGATGCAGAATCCAAAATGGAGCAGGTTGGTACCCATTCTGTCTGGGTTAGAGCACTGGAAGGGGGGTTTGGGGGTGGGTGGTCCCTCAGGGGGGCCCACCCCAAAAAGTGAACACGCCTTCTGGAAAAAAAACAGCCTCCTGTGCGCGAGATCAAATTAATACAGCAGTCGTGAATTTTGGGCATCCTGTGTGCTCTGCTCTCTGTTGTAACGATGATCTCTGTGGTAACGATGATCTCAATTGTGTGCTCTACTCTCTGTGGTAACGATGATCTCAATTGTGTGCTCTGAACTCTGTGGTAACGATGATCTCAATTGTGTGCTCTGCTCTCTGTGGTAACGATGATCTCAATTGTGTGCTCTGCTCTCTGTTGTAACGATGATCTCAATGAGGGGGCTTGCAATCCCTTTTGTCACCCAGAGTTTCACCCAGAGTTGAAACGGGATAATTCCAGAGGGGGGACACTGGGCAAAAGCCAAAACATGCTGCTTTTTGCATGAAAGGTGCTACTGCTCACACGTCACTTCATCAAATTGGACCCAACCTAGCTTCAAACTGATGCTGACTTCATAAGCTACCCGAGCATGTGCTCAAATTTAGACAAGACACCCTGCATACAGAATGACAGGACTAAACGCACACGTCGTGCACCTGTACCCTAGATGGGCACTTTCCAGGGGGAATGGCACAATAGTTTGCATATCTCGCCAAACCTTGGCCTTTTTGCCCCATTTCTCTTGCAATGGTCTTTATTTATTACAAGGACTTCAAAACACTAAAAATTACTCGGTTTGGTGAGCTGGCTGTTCAGAAACAGCTATGGCTGCTCATAAAGTAGGGTTCACGCCGCGGCCGATTAGGTATGTTTCCCCTAACTTGCTGGTTTCAAGCTTAACTGCTTTGAAATCTGCATATCAGAGCTAAGCTTGGAATCTGCAAGTTGGGGGGCTCATACCCTAGGAGCATGCAAAAAGTATACCCATTTTGGGCCTCAGTGTCCCCCCTCTGGGATAATTCCCTGGGGACCAGCGAATAGGTAGGCTTGGCCAACCCTATACAGACAGGGTGCAAAAAGCAGGGATTTGGGCTCAAGACCTCTGGAAGAGCTATACAATGACCCAATTATAATAAAAATCCTGGGCGGTGCCAATGTATCTGTAAATGTAATACGGTCATGATGCACGTACCTATCGAAAAAATAAGATAAATATTGATTGCAGACAAGGAGAGTAAAATTAAGTCATAATCCATCTGACCCTCATAAATTGGTTTGTGACTAAATTTTGGCGGTGAGGGTTTCTTAGGCGCTGGCACCTAAATGAGCAGGGTTGGCCAGAACCATTTACATTATACATATGGTGTACAGGTATACGGTATTTTTGGCAGGAATTTCACCGATAATACAGTCATATACAGTGCATATACACAGGTTTGGCCAGAACCATACATTTATAGGTATATACGGTGTATATGTGGTATTTTTGGCAGGGAAATCACCATACATACGGCCATATACGGTGTGTATATACGGTTCTGGCCAACCTTACACATACACGGTGCTGGCACCTAAGAGCTCCTTGCCTAGATCACGCGAAATGTGTTATCACTACCAGCTTCCTATCTTATTCTATTCTGTCTTTGAATCATACGCTTTTGTCCCAAGTTTATCAAAACATTTGCCAATCCGAACGGATCGATGTTTTTGTGTGTGTGTGTGTGTGTGTGTGTGTGTGCGGGGGGGGGGGTGGTGTGTGTGTGTGTGTGTGTGTGTGTGTGTGTGTGTGTGTGTGTGTGTGTGTGTGTGTGTTTTTTGATGGAA
>Ga0307945_1004692_pt1 | contig 10970 bp, 15 predicted proteins | sample OrgLakmetagen228_FD_201818 | JGI IMG/M metagenome (GOLD analysis project Ga0307945, IMG submission 201818) | Saline water microbial communities from Organic Lake, Antarctica - #228 | ecosystem: Environmental > Aquatic > Non-marine Saline and Alkaline > Saline | place: Antarctica: Organic Lake...
CACACACACACACACACACACACACACACACACACACACACACACACACACACACACACACACACACACACACACACACACACACACAACACACACAACACACACACACACCGGCTGTGAGCACATACACCTTCCCAAGCCACAGAGACACATATGGCTGATTACCAGAGAATTCTCACAACAGCTGACAAACCCAAAAAGCAGATACCATAAAAGGACCAGCTGCGTGCTTCGAGGACTCAATCATGCTTATGCGCCTATAAAACATCATACTTAGATACCTAATATCTTTGTGTGCTAGCGGCACTCTCCCAACGTTGAACACAGGCACGTTTGAACCAGATGAATAAAAATAACCACCTCAGACTTTGCAGTTTTGATAATAAGGTGCTAGGCTGACAAAAGAAGGGCTTTCAATAAGCTCCACTATCTGACAAAAGTGCTAACCATTCACACGAGAGCAAGGGCATGTAAACATATGCGCTCACGGATATGTAAAAAGTAAGTTGCCAAGGTAGCGCGACGTAATGTTGTACAAAGTGATTGAGCAGCATCTGTGTCACGTTACCACATTAATTGATGTGCTGAGTCCTTCACTTTACAGTGACGGAGGTTTGATCTGACAGCTGAGTGTAGCTCTTCCACTTATCATAGCCCAGCATTGGTACATTGTACTTCTTATTGCCATAAGAGGCTTTTTAGGGAACGAGCCTGCGTCAAAATCAGACGTGTACTCAGTCAAAGTTGGAAGGTTGAGGGAGTTGTATGGCATTAACGAGGTCTTTGCTTTTATCTGCAGCACAGTTTGACATTTGAGACTGCAGCCGTTTGCCTTTTGAGGTACAGTTGTCTGCATCATTTTAACTGGTATGCCTTTTGCCATCTCCCCTATAACAGTTTAATGGCCTGCACTGCTCATTCTGCATTTTACAATGTTATCCTGCACTGCTCATTGCTCTTCCTCAAATTAGGAATGCAGGCATTTGCCAATACAACTTGGCTTGACAAAACTACACACTTTGGCCTGTCATGTGTACATGTGTGTGTATGTGTGTGCGTGTGTGGGTGCGTGTGTGGGTGGGTGCGTGTGTGTGTCTGTGTGTGTGTGTGTGTGTGTGTGTGGGTGGGTGGGTGTGGGTGTGTGTGTGTGGGTGGGTGTGTGGGTGTGTGGGTGTGTGAGAGAGTGTGTGTGAGACAGTGTGTGTACGTGCATATTGACCGTGCTGCACTTGCTGCAATGAGAGTGGAGTTATTGTTTGTATGATGAGGCAGTGGTATTGTAAACAAAGATATACTGCATCCCTGTTGGTACTGGTATCGTCCTCTTATAAGTGTCAGCAATATTCATCTTATTTCAGCTTTACAATTGTTTGTTCTTCTTTTTGTTTGACACGGTATGCAGCTACGTTAGCTTGTGAACTTTCCAAATTGATCACTAAGCACTTCCTTGTAATGTTTTATGTAAGCCTGTTTGCAGCGGAATCAGCTGCCTTTCTGAATCCGCTGGTAGTGATAACACAGCCAGCATGATTAAGGGAGGGGGCTACGTAGGTGCCCGCACCAGGCAACCCCCCACCGCGCAAACAATTAAGAAGAAAATTAATGCGGGTCAGGGGGGTTGTGTGAAATAGCACCCAGACCCAAACCTTGACTGTTGTTGCTTGTGTTATATTGCAGTGCATACCTTGTTTTTATAAGTGCAGATGCATGTCTGATGGAGTGTTCCTTCAGTTTATGTGTCAGGTTTTTAATCTTATGGTAATCCAGATTAAGGTCTGCCAGAGGTTTATCTGTTTAGTCTTTGTAGATAGTCCCCATAACTCCAACGAGAATTACGTGGAGCTTGACTTCCCTATATCCTTGTCTGTTTAGGTTGCCAATAAGCACGCTGTGCTGTGCTTTTGCTTTTCGGAGTTGGGGATCAGGCCTAGTGTCTTCACAAAATTTAGACTCAATCAGGTGAGCCTCCCACTGGTTTTGTTTCAGTTTCTTGTCTTTAGCAAGCTGCTGAAAATTTGAGTTGCGGGTGGTTACGCGAGAGGAGCACACAGTGCTAGGTAAACGTAGGATAGCGTTAGGTTGAGAAGAAGCTTTTAAAGCATGTGCTGTTAGTTTTGGTAGCAGCCAAGAGGGCAGTGTTTTGTTGGCAGTGTTTCTCGATTCTAGGCCTTGCTCTGATAGTTGATCTGCGCTGCCTACGTCAGTGTAGGCAATTTGGTTGGCTCCGCATGGTCCCTTTTGTGGGGCTTGGCAATCAGCACACTTGCCATGTTATGGCGTTTTATAATCACGTCTCTCATTTTAGTGTGTTGGCAACCTGGGAGTATGTGAAGCGCACTATCAGTGCAGGGGCAGATGGGGCAGTTTGCATTGGGAGAGAAGCCATACTGGTAGGCATGTTTTTGATTAAAAATTGTACCAGTGCGGTACCTCATAACATTACGCTTTTCGTAGAATTTGAGATTGCTATTGTTCCAGAAAGCATTTGTGGCTTCTTTATTGACCAAAGGTCTAAGGTCCTTCCAGTAGTTGTAATACCCTGTGCCTGTTTTGGCACTCCCCAGTCTGTGTGATTTGCACATTTCTGTTTTCAGCTTGGCCTTTAAATCAGATATTGCACGAAGCCTAGGTGTAGTTGCCCCTCCTCCGCTGGGATTCTCATCGGTGTCTTTAGCCGCAAGCCAATAAAGGTGTGTGTATGCATTACCGTCTGGAGCTGGAGGCTGAAAGTGCACGTCATGACCTATGTCATGTAAGGCAGAGTGTTTGGCAATTGCATCTGCACATTCATTTCCGGCAATGCCACTATGGGCTTTCACTTTCTAGAAGCAGATAGGTTCTGGTGAAACATAAATCATAGACACAATTTGTTCTAGCAGATTTGAGTGTATATGGGCTCGTTGCATTTCAGGGAAGAGTAGCTGTTTGCTAATTTGGCTTGGAGCATGCATTGTCCGTTGCAATCTGGGTATACTTATTGGTAAGCGCTGCTGTAATCCCTGTGAGCTCAGCTCTATTGATGGTGTTTGCCATTCCCACGCCTCCCGAGTTCACATAACATTCAGCTTTGGTTTGAGGGCAGTATACCCCTGCGCCTGTAAAGTTTTCGGCCTTGCCTATGCAGATTCCGTCAGTGTATGCCCATAATTTCCAGTTGGGGCACTTCAATTCAAACTGCTTATCATCCCATGGTTGGAGGTGGACGTTAGTGTTTTGGTCTCTTTCCTGGCCAGTGACATCCTCTCTTTTTGATTTGAAGTACTGTGGGCAAACATGGTTAGTGATGTGGTTTGTGTCCTCTCTTGCGAGGTACTGGTTTTTTCCCAAACTGCTTCTGGGATACTTTTTTGCAGTGTTTGCAGCCAATTCGGTGAGGCATCAGTTAAACGCTGTTTTTCTTTTTCGTTCCAGACAGCAATAATATCCATGCTCCAGGTGTGGCTGGAGAAATTACGTTGTACACCCTTCCACAAGGTTGGCATTGCATATGTATGTTTTGTCTTGGGGATGAAGCCAAGCGTGGTGCAGTATTATGGGTTATCTTGCACCAATGCTCTGTAGGCATTGATGCTCTTGTTTTCCCAGTTGGGTAGAAATAAGAAGGTGGTGGTTGGTAGCTCGCTACACGTCGCAGATTGTAGGGAATGTTGCACGCACTTGAGCATTTTTGTGTCATCATACACTGGGTGGCAGATTGAGAAACCTGTAAACTTGGTGGCAAATGCATCGTATCTGGCACCAAAAACAATGTCACGGTGACGTTCGCTCTAATATGAGGAATTCCCAGAATAAAATTCAGAGCATACGCCATTCTTTCTTTTGAGACCATGGCACATTGTTGTAGTGCTGCAATGATATGTTGGGGTAGGGTACGGGAGTAGGATTCTAGTGTTATTTGGCTCGCCTTAGAGATTTTGAGGCGTGTTTGGTGGTGGTCTTGAAGCAGATTCGCAATTTCTGAGGCTAGGCATTGAGCAGGAGAAGACATATCTCTGTAGTCCGTTATTCTGAGCTTCACGGAACCTTTTTCTAAAAAGGTGGAAGCGCTCGGGAATCATCATGCCTATGCAATTGCCATCTGAATTATATATGCAGGCCGCTCTAGCTTCATACAGTTTTGGGAGGGAAGCCTTGTGTGTGGCGTTTATCAGTAACAATTTTTTGCGCAATATCATCTTTCAGGCGGACAAGGTCCACCGTTCTGATCCAAACTTCATAGTGCCCCGTGGGAGTGATGTCCACGTGTGGATTAGTTGGTTGCATATCGAAGCAGGCCTTTGACCTTATTTCTTTGCCCTGTGTGGATTTCCATGAGCTATGATTTAGTAGTGATGTGTTTGCAAACCTTGCCTCTCTAGGTTGTCAAGTCCTTCATCGAGGGGGGGTGCAATTTGCTTAGCTTCATAGATTTGAATCATTTGCTGAAAGCTTGCCCATGAGTGCATTTGTTCTTTTGGCTCCCAGGTGGGGCTCCAGGTTACCTTGAGCAATTCATGTTGTGATGCATGTGATGCCTTTCTGCTTATAGCCTCGGGTATTTCAACACTGGTTGATTTTGTTTCACCAGCCAATTGCCATCAGCCAGAGTCTCGGGCTGTAGGCCATCCTTGTAACCCCTTGTAACCCCTTTCTGCTTATAGTCTCGGGTATCATGGATGGTTGGTGTATAGCGAAGGCAGTGCATTGCACAGGGCATATTATTTAGGTGGCTGGCTCTATTTGCTCCTTTATAATACAGGTTTAGATTCGTTGCTCTTTCTGTTTGGATTACGTAGATGTTAAGATAATTTTCTTGTTCCTGATTGGCAGCTCTCAGGCAGCTCTTTGACTCGCGTGGCAATTTGGACTCACGCTACTTTTACTTCAAGAAGACAGCATCGAATTAAACCTTGGCTTGCAAGCAATTGCAATCCATTTAAAAGGGCTTGAAAACATGTGACATGTACATTCAGGGTCGTTACAATGCAATAGTACAAAAGAATCCAACTTGTTGTAGTACTTGTCAAACTACGCAAGTAAGTAAAACAGCGTGATATCTGGCTGATCAGTCTTAGGAGAACATAATCAACCCCTAGCTTGAGAGCGTGTAGAGAAGGTTCAATGGTCTTTTTAAAAACAAGAGTCTGTTGCCCTATGGAGAGCATCAAGGACGCAATTGCGCTTGAGTGTTAGTTGCTTACATAATGCTTCTTGTCACGATGTGCCTGCTCTTTTAAGCCAGTAAATGACAAGCTTTGTTTCCTCCATGAAAAATTTTTTTATGAGCAGGCTAGCTTCTTGACTGAAGATCTATTTTGTAGGGAAAGGAACCATTTTGGTTACTGGGATATTACTGGGATACCTACTCAGAGAGGGTACTGCACACTGTTGCTTGTTTATCTACATCTGATTTAGGTACAAACCTCTGACAAGAAAGATCTAGGACAAGACTCCTTATCGAAGCTCAGCTTTGTGTTCAAATCATACTTTTTTTGCTGGTTATACTCCAGCTCCCTTTTTGGCTTCCAACTTATCGCCTTTTCCTCCAACTTTCCTTCTATCATTCCATCTATTTCTCTTAATTCTCTTAGCCATCAGCCAGAGTCTCGGGCTGTAGGCCATCCTTGTAACCCTGGTAACCCTTAGGCGTTTCCCAATTTGTCTAGCTAGGTGCGGTGACAGGCTTTCTTTCAAGCTTCCGCTCAGATGCCCCCTGAGGCATATGTAGCCTTACCTTATTGAAGCTCAAATGAGCCGACGAGAGAGCTTCAGCAAAGCAAATCCATCTAACACACCGTATCACAGTGACTGTGAACTCTGTAACCACAGTGATTGTGACAAGGCCTGTCTGGTCGAACCATTTCATTGTCACCAAATCCCGTGGCGAAAACATTCAACCAAGCAAGTACATGTCTGCGTTGCTACGTCCTATTGCTTTGCCATCAAACCAGAAGCTGGCCTCCATAAGCTGCAGGTTGTGCCGTGGTCTGTTTGTCCAATATGGTGCACGGTTACATGTGTGTGAAGGCTATAACTCTGGTCAAAACGTTGTCAAGGTGGGTCAGAAAAGGCTACAGAAAGTGCTAACACACACAGCAAGATCAAAGGATGTCGTGCTAGTCGTTGTTGGCGTGCTTGAGGATGCGTTGCACTAAATCGGGCTTCACGCCTGAGAGAGGCAGCCGATGGTATTGGAGGTACACCTGCAGCCATAATATTGAGTTTACCTATGATCAGGTGCTGTGGATACACTAGTGTTCGAGGAGAATGATGCAAGATTGCTGAGAGAGGCAGCCGATGGTGTCGGTGGAACACCTGCAGTAACAGCATACGAGTGCATAGTTAGTATAGCATGTGTTGCAGGTAGTGAACTTTTTTTGGCATTCATTGCATTCATTGCATTTCATAACATATGTTGCAGGTACTGAACTTATTTGGGGGGAAATCTATGCTTGAAAGGGGCAGCCAACTGTAGGTATTATTGGCAGGGAAATTAACAAATATGCGGTCATGTACGGTGTATATATACGGCTCTGGCCAACCCTAAATAACAGCAACAACTACGCAGTGTATCCCTGTTATGGTTTTATGTCCGCAGGAGACTGACGTGCTTTCAAACACACAGACCACCTGAGTATATATTCTTTTGAACCTGCTTATAACAAAAATGTGCATTTTGTGTTTACAAATAAGAGAATGCAAATTGTCAATACCACAGAATAGGTCCCAAACATCATGAAAATACCATACACGCACACACATGCACACACACATGCGCACACACACACTCTCTCTCTCTCTCTCTCTCTCTCTCTCTCTCTCTCTCTCTCTCTCTCTCTCAAACACACACACACACATATACACACAAAGCGCACCTTTAAGTCTGGTATCGTCTTCTTCATTAGCCTCCTCTCTCCTTCTCTGATAAGATCTGCCCAATCCTCATTGGCATACTTTGTGGCCAGGCCCACATCATCACCAGCATGCGGGCGCTTGGCACCTGTGAGCGTGAGCGTGTGTATGTGTGTGTGTGAGTGCTTGTTTGTGTGGTTATGTGTGTATGGGTGTGTGTGTATGTGTGTGAGTGTGTGTGTTTGTGTGTGTAAGTGTGTGTGTAAGTGTGTGTATATTTGTGTGTGTGTGTGTTTGTGTGTGTACATATACACAGTGCACGCGCGAGCTTACTTGCTAAAGCTCATAACCTGTTCTCAACAGCTCTTTCAATCCATACCAAGGAAAAAGTGCACATGCACGTGCGCACACTCACACACGCACACACCTGCGCCAGCTTTGGCCTGCCTTGGCTCGTAGTTTGCACCCATGACATGCTCTTTGAAATAATCTAGCTGCGCTCCAGCCTCACAATCGATCTCCTCTTTACTGACCACAGTCTCGTCATTCTGTCGTGACTGCTCGACAGTGGGGGGCTCCTCACCCAGCACCTTGGCCTATGCAAAAATAAAGGCACACTATGCTGTTTTGTGTGTGTGTGTGTGTGTGTGTGTGTGTGTGTGTGTGTGTGTGTGTGTGTGTGTGTGTGTGTGTGTGTGTGTGTGTGTGTGTGTGCGCGCGCGTGTGGGTGTGTGTGCGCGCGTGTGCGTGTGTGTGTGCGCGCGCGTGTGCGTGTGTGTGCATGGGTGTGTGTGCATGTGTGCGTGTGTGCATATGTTTTTGGGTACGTGTTCCTGCTTCTTAGTAGCCTACACTCTATAGATTGCTTAACAATGAGAAAATATCAGCGCTATCACAATTGCGTGCACCAACACACATTATTAAGGGTGGGTAAATAGGGTGTCTGATTTTGCCAGCGAGGCTCGGCGAGCCTCAACGAGGCTCGGCACTCGCTGGGGAGGCCCTAGTTGGTGCATTACGGTTAGAAAATCACTTTCTCAAATCTGCATGGATTGAGCTGAAACCTTTTCTGTTGTTTGCTTATATTTATTAATAAGTGTTATTGTTGAGACCGGGTGAAAATATGGGCGTGTGAGCCAGGAAGTTCGTTTACACCCCCCCCTGTTGCACACCCCTTTTTAATTCTTCCTGGTGTTCTATAATAATAAATACATATAATTAATGAAGATACTTGGTTTATAAGATGGGCCTGTCAGCCGATTCAGCCACGAAAAATTCGGATTTGGGGATTTTTGGGGATTTTTGGGGAGATGGGGCTGATTACGCCCAAAAAGTGGACACCCTCGCTGGCCGACGAGTGTCTTCCACACCGGGAAAGAGGCTCGCTGAGGCTAAGCGAGCCTCACACTCGGCGAGTCTCGGCGAGGTCATGACCCACCCTTACACATTATACTGTAGACAGCTGAGAGGCCAGGACATTCAAAAACCAACATCCACGCAAGTCCCATAATTGCATGCACCCTATTTTATACATTGGACAGCTGAGAGACCAAGAACTTTAACAAACAACAGCCACACAAATTCAACACACAAATCATCACCCATACAACACACACAAAGTATCACCCATACAACACACACAAATCATCACTCATACAACACACACAAATTATCAGTCATACAACACACACAAATTACCACCCATACAACACACACAAATCATCACCCATACAACACGAAACCCTGAACACATTGTGATGGTGCATTAGGGCAAGGGTCTACTTTGCATGGCCTCAACTTGCTATCTGTGACCAAAATTGATACGAACAGACGCTTGTCTCGAACTCGCCTTGCAAGCTTTCCCTCCAAGTGAGACGCATTAGGCCCCGCACGTAATAATGGGTAGCAGCAAAGCGGCTGTAGCTTGCTTTTATGCTTCAGGCACACACAAACACACTAATGCACACCCATGTACACACATACACACACGCATACACACAACACTCACACACACGCATACACACACATATACACACATACACGCATACACACACATACACACATACATCCGCAAGCACATACAGACCCTGCACACGTACCTCAAGCACGCTATAGTGGTGCTTCAGGGCGGGGTCTGCTATGGCGCCAAATTGGTATGCGTAGCGGAGCTGGTCAATGAGAGCTGATGCACACTGCTTATGAAAGTCCTCAGCATGGCACACCTATACATTATCGAGTGACAAATTACAAGATCGGCAGGTCAGTAATTCAGGACGACGACAGCTGCGCAGGTCAGTAATTAAGGGAGGCCAAGCGTTTGGATCTGACTACTGGTCCTTTCTTCCAAAGCCAAGCGTTTGAGTCTGACTACTAGTCCAAGCCAAGCGTCTGAGCCCGTCCACAAGTTTTTGCAGCGCCATTAGATGCTCAATGAAAGTCTTGGGCAAATGCACCATTCGACGCTTGATCAAAATCTTTAGCAAACGTGATTACCTTTTCTCTTTGACTCTTTCTCTTTCTTTTTGATTTACTTATGGCTGGCTTAGACCAGTCAGCAGCCGATCAGCCAAACAACCTGGCTGAAGGTCACCCCCCATTGTGTCCATTGTAACCATCCAACATGTCTCACCTGGACAATTTTTACACCTCTGTAGACTTCTTCAGACCTCTTCAGACCTCTTTAGACCTCTATGGCATGTCTCACCTGAACAATCTTAAAACCTCTATGGCATGTCTCACCTGGACAAACTTTATACCTCTTTATACCTCTTTAGACGGACCTCTTTAGACCTCTTTAGACCTCTTTGGCATGTCTCACCTGAACAATCTTAAAACCTCTATTAACCTCTTTAGCATGTCTCACCTGGACAGTCTTCTCGGGCGCCCTAATATCATCCGCAAAAGGCAGAGGGACGAGATGCATGCCTTCTGGGTTTATCTGTGGACAGATTTGTGTGATGACCACATTAAGATTTAAGTTTGATAAACAAGATTAAACACTTTTAGCACGAATTGCATGTGATCTTTCCGCGTTTTTTCATTTTCTTTTATGTATCGAATGTTACCATGTGCAGTGCGCAAGCACAAGCTCCTGTTTTCCGGGTCGCAGGTGACCTCTAATTTCATGTTAACCATGTCCAGGGCCCACTTTTCTGGCAGGAAATGGCAGTGCGCAACTACAACTCTGATTTCCGAGTCGCAGGTGACCTCTAAACTTCATGGCAACCATGTCCAGGGCCCACTTTTCTGCAATTATAAGTGGGAATTCCTGCAGAGCCTTTTTTGCATAGCCTTTCTCTGCAGAGCCTTTTCTGCACGGAAAAGGCACGAGTTCTACCCCCAATAAAAAACCCTGAGCCCCAGATATCATGCTCTTGCTACTACCCTGAGTCAAAAAAGTGAAAAGGTGGGGTTGTAATTAAAACAAGTTCTGGCAGGGAAAGGTGGGCCTCCATTTTTGTGATAAAGCTTTACGGTGCTCGGTACAAAGTAGCTCCTTCTCCTTATTGGATGTGGGAAGTGGCATCTCACTGTGCGCATACTGTTTCCCCTATATTTTCTGTAAGCCTGGCTCTTTGGGCCTGACTCTTTGGGCCTGCGCATACCCTATTTCCTAAATTTTCTGTGGGCTCTTTGGGCCTGACTCTTTGGGCCTGGCTCTTTGGGCCTGACTGGATCTTGAGGCCTGACTGGATCTTTGGGCCTGACTAGCTCCTTGGGCCTGACTAGGGTGACCTTTAAAGTGTCGATTGAAAATCAAGTTTACTTGTCTGTAAGCCTGGCTCTGTCTTACTCAAGCACATCAGTGTTTCAGGCTTTTGCATGTGCTAATCAAGCACGCTGCCTTTAAAACCGGGCATGGAACCAGTCACAAACGCACACACACACACACACACACAAACACACACACACACCCTTTTTTGCATAGCCTTTCTCTGCAGAGCCTTTTCTGCACGGAAAAGGCACGAGTTCTACCCCCAATAAAAAACCCTGAGCCCCAGATATCATGCTCTTGCTACTACCCTGAGTCAAAAAAGTGAAAAGGTGGGGTTTGTAATTAAAACAAGTTCTGGCAGGGAAAGGTGGGCCTCCATTTTTGTGATAAAGCTTTACGGTGCTCGGTACAAAGTAGCTCCTTC
>Ga0307945_1004693_pt1 | contig 10970 bp, 10 predicted proteins | sample OrgLakmetagen228_FD_201818 | JGI IMG/M metagenome (GOLD analysis project Ga0307945, IMG submission 201818) | Saline water microbial communities from Organic Lake, Antarctica - #228 | ecosystem: Environmental > Aquatic > Non-marine Saline and Alkaline > Saline | place: Antarctica: Organic Lake...
CTGAGCGTGGTCTGCATTTAGCAGGATTTTCTCAGCATGCAGCCGTAAACTATGAGAAATGCTACTAAACAAACTGTGCTTGTGCTGCTCAATTGGACCTTTCGAGTCTTGCATCTGTGGAAATTGCCGTGGTCTATGTGAGCAATGATGCTAAAGTTTCTTATATGATCAACAGGAACCTGCGCAGTGAAGTTCGGAGGTATTAGCCACAAGCGTGCTTGCAGTGCCCGCGGCCAGAAAAATCAGAAGCCTGGGTTCTACCTTTGTGCACAGACCAGAGGGCCCGTACATAGCACCAGTACCACCCTTTTGCAGCTTTTCCTCCGGCAGTGGGGAAGCAGGGGCTGCAGAAGGTGGGGCCTGGGCTCTGCAGGCCAAAGTGGTCCGCCTGTTGCTGCATTGGCTTGACAGCAGTGGCACTTGAGATTGCAGCCGAGCAGATTTATGGGCTAGAAGCGCCATGCGGCAGCACTCCCGGGAAGTAAGCAACCGTAGATAAAGCCTTTAATGTACGCGATTAAGTAAGTAAATAAATAAAATTATAAAAGTGTAACTTTTGGGACGGAATACATTTACCTTTCACTCGTTTGTGGATCTTGCTTGTGTCCCTGTCGATGCTGAATGGAAACCCCCATCCTGCCCCCTCTCTCACTCTACATAAAATAAATTCAATAGATCTGAGTTCGACCCTCGGTCTTAAAGGAAGGCGAGCCGTTTGAAGTGGAAGACACACAGCTTGCTTACTTGATCGAGCGAGGAGACACAGAGTCTGCGCCCATGGTCGCACCTGAACCGTCTGTGTCTGTAGTGTCTGTTGTTCACAACATGAGTTTGCAGTACATTGTGCCCAATTTAATGAGAAAAACACGGGTAGTTGGGAAATACTGGCAAAACTATTGAGTTTTGTCAGTTGTGATTACCTGGATTCTTACTTTGTACTGATCCCTTGTATAAAATGCATTGACGTTCTTGTTAAATAAATTTGCATATAAAACTCATGAGTTTCAATACTAATAATGCTTCTTGTTTTGCAGCCGAACTAGAGGAACAATGGTGGATTTTAAAACTTCAATCCGGCATCCTTTTAGAACAATATGTCATCACCCTTAAATAAAAGGGGGATTTAAGCAAAAGAAAGTCTCCCTATCTACAATGGCAAAATATTTGGACAGGTGTATAGAAGTGATCTGAGCGTGGTCTGCATTTAGCAGGATTTTCTCAGCATGCAGCCGTAAACTATGAGAAATGCTACTAAACAAACTGTGCTTGTGCTGCTCAATTGGACCTTTCGAGTCTTGCATCTGTGGAAATTGCATTACGTTGTTTTCTTCTCCATTTAGGAGTGCGTGCATGTTGTACAAAACAATGCTGCATGTAAACAACAAGAATAAGCGTCTATCTTTGCATATTCTCAACATCAAGGGAATGCAGCGCTGACTCACAGATACCAGAATTCTGCGCCTGCAGCTAACAGCCGCTTACTTCTGTGCACTGATTTGTTTGAAAGGACAGTAATCCGGGAAATCAGTGGTTATCAGTGCTTGACGTGGAGGCTGGAACAAACGCCTTTACCATCTTGAGAGCACAATTCATGTACTTTCGTATGTGTGGGGGCGAGGGAGTGGTTTTATTTGTGTTTTTGTGAGGAGATATGGGATCTGTGTTGCTGCTGACGGCAGGATGTTAATGGTATTAATCACAGTAGTAGCTGTATGCTGCAGCAGCGTCCAGGGCTGCTATAAACGTGGGTTGAGGATGAACGAGTATTGCACTGTTGCTTGAGAGTGTGCTTTGTCCAGATACCTGCCATATAAATTAATAAATTAATGTACTACCGGGCTCGCAAAAATGAACACATTTACAAGCATCTTGCATGTCCTACCTTAATACGGGGAAATGACAAAAGTCTTGTCTTTGCTTTCACTACAACACCTGCAACATTTTGTTATTTTGTTATTATTAGATGGACTCAGGCCTCTTTCAGTGATCATTGCCTGTTTGTCCATGCATTGTTGCAAGGTACGTAGTAGAGTTTAAGGGGAAATCTGCAGTGTTGAGCCATGTGCAGGACAAGTTCCCCCCCAGCAAAGAGCAGAAGTAAATCATTTGTTGATGGCAATTTGAGGCTGGGGACTGGCCGAGTCACAGATCTTAAGACCCGCATTATGTGATTTCTGAGCTTAGTATAGAGCGATGTCAACACGTAGTTAGGAGCTCTACCAATAATCACGTAGAGTGAAGCACAATTTGGAGGCCCAATTTGAACTCTTTTCATCGTCCACAATGTTATTACGATGATCAGCTGATGATTTGCTTATTGTGGTTAAACGAGCAACATAAGCAACACTATCTCACGTGGTTGCGCTTATAACATAATCATGCGAAACAGGACAGGTTTTTGTGGAGCTTGCATATCCCTTCCTCATGCACACTACGGGAAGCTCTAGTTGCTGTAGTCGTCCTGGCTACTTGCAACCGCAGACTTGCACTGGACTGTTGAAATGCTCTGAACAAACAGCTTATTCCTGATAGCACTGGTACATGGGTACACACCGAGGGCAGCGTGGAAACACTGCACTCACAGCTGCAGAGCAGTAGAGGCCCAAGGCGGACTGATGACTTAGAGCAGAGAAGGCAGAAGTCCTCACCGGGATCAGCCCGAGAATCTCCATATGAATTGTGCGTTATAATGCATTCACATCCTCCGGGGGAGCAGAAGAAGAAGCAACCCTTCAGGGGTTATGGCACATTCCAACCGCTTCTAATTTTCGGTTGGTTCCGGGACTATAAAAACCTTCCGGTTCCGCTTAAAATAAATCGATTTAAATCTCGAGCATCCACTACCACCAGTCAGACCCCTCCCGCTTCAAAACACTACTACAACATGCCTGGTGCGTCTTGCTGCTTGTCTAACGTTGTTAAACAGGCAATGCAATTTGTTGTGGGTCTATTGCTACTGTGTTTCCAAATGGGTGCTTGCACACGTGTGCTTGCACACGTGCACATACACTTGCATCGCTTGCAAGCTTGCTTGCTTGGTGACTGTCTCTCACTGCATACAGCCTCTGACCGCTACATCCATCATGCCCTTGCGCGCAGTCAACAAAGATACAGCTGGAAAGCCTGCCAAGGTAAGCAAGCGCAATGCTGGCTGTATGTGATATGTGATGCATCAGGTCATTTGAGATTGATGTTGCTGGTCGTTATTGCAATACTATACTTGGTGCAAACGCTGGGGATGGTTCTGCTGCGTTTCACAATTCTCACTAAGACAGCAAGCAAAGATATTTGACAAAAAATACTGTCTAAACATGTCACTTTGTTTTGCCCGTACTCAGTCCGCCAGCGGGGCGGCCAAGAAGAAGGATGAGGGGCCAGTAACTGTTGCAGCTACGTTGCAACCAAAGAAACCAGAGGTAGGAACAGGAAAGGGAGTGAGCAATAAAGTAGTTCAGTGATCAGCAAAATTGCACGCATTCTTTTGCAATGAGAGTAAGAAGTTCCTCCATTATATGAGTACTAATTTAGATCTTATCGGGACTTTTTCTGTTGCACTTTCCCTCTTATAATTGATTATGCTATATGCTAATTGCAATGTTTGTGTGCCCTCCTTTGTTTGCAGGCTGCCAAGACACCTGCTCAAGCTGGAGGCAAGAGCAAACACGGTGGCAAGTAGCACTGTACAAGTAGTACTGTCCTCCCGGACAGAGAGCTCCCTTGTTATGGGCTTCACAGGCATTTGTACAGGTTGCACAGACATCTTACCAGTACCCAATGCTCCCATGAGACAAAGCGCGCGCTTGTTACTCTTTATGGTCGTGTAATTGTACTTGTACTTTTACATTTAATTTATATGGCTGCCTGGTTGTACTTTTTGTACCTGACACCTGTATTTTTCACGTTGCCAGACTTTTTATGAGACTTTTTGTTAGCCAGTATGATTGAAGACTTAGCAATCGTTACCCTTTTTTTGCACCTGTACATACATGTAACTTTACTTTCTATGCTACTAGAAATCCTCCAACCATCCTCACTAAGTTACACAATACAAGCTTAAGAATGAAAGAGTTGACAGAAACTTTTTTTAAAAGGAATGCTTCTGCGACACTGTAACAAGAGAGCAACCAAAGAAACACTTTTTGGGGTTGAGGGTTTTATGGTGCCCTCTATAAGCGAGGCATTAATAGCACCTTGAGTTGTTCTTGTGCCTTTTCTGTTTGTTGGATAGGAGAAGTGTCATAACAATACTTATTTTGATCAGGTGTTTATTGCATTTACTGGTTGCATAGCCAGGGGATATGGATTGGCAGGGTCATCTGTTTGGTTAAGGGCAGCTCTTGCATTGTGGCAAATCTCGTTTGGTGCGTGTTAGTTAAGTTCGTATTGGTGGAGCGTGGTAGTTGCTGGGTCGGAGTAACTATGATTGCATTTGGCTCGATAAATTTCCGCCACTCCTGTTGTGCATTGATATTGGCAGGCAAGAGCCAGGTTGTAATTATTCTTATCTGTGTCTCCTCGGAAGGGCGTATAATGCCTTATTGTATCATTATGCCTGTTAATAATCATTTTATTTATAATGGGACGGATGACTGCAGCCTGACAGTATGTGGTAGGTGCCGTCTAGCTTCTGGCAGATGGGGCAGACTGGCGGGTCTTCGATTTGGTTGTACTGAGCAGCTCGCTTTGGGTTGTAGATCAGATCTGCACGGCAGAGCATGAAATATTTCTCTTCAAGGTAACACCTGCATTACAAGGTAGCATCTGCATTTGTCCAAATTGAGCTATTTATTTTTTGACGATGCCTTCCTTGATCAGTTCTTGGTACTTAATTTGACATTGTGTGGACTTATGGTTTGAAACCTTTTCGGAACTTAGCTTGTGTTGGTCGTGCTTTTACTGGGATCTGAAAATGGAAAGTCTTCCTGCTGAATTTAACAATTGGCAGGTGTTACGATTTTCTGGTAGGCGAGGAGGACTGAAAAGGGGTTTTCACCCTTGCTGGCCAGAAGATGGATGAGTGGGGATGGACGCCAGTGTTAATGTGGATGTCTTGGCCACTTTTATTCTCCATAGAGCATTTTGCTATTGCATTAGCGCACTCGTTACCAAGGATGCCAGCTTGAGCTTTGACCTTGTAGAGATAGATTGTGTCTTTTAGATTGCTGGAAGTGGTGTACAACGGTTCTAGCAATTTGGTGCGGCGTGTTTGTGCCGTTTCATACATTGTGGGTAGAGGATGCTGTTTCTTATTCGCAGGAGGGTGGGTTCTTAGAAGTGACAGGGGGCAACTGAGGAGGACTGGGAGCACCTCAACAGCACCGCCAGCCACTAGCAAATCTACCTTCCCCAGACAGCACCAAGGACCCAAAGATCTCAGCATTCTCCAATGTGACATCCACCTCAACAAGATCGAGTATACTGTGAGGACACTAGACCTCAGAACTGGTACCATTTGAGCACCGCGCAGGAACAGCAGAAGACCTCTGCACCATCCTTCAAGGAGCCTCCGTTACCCTCCACACCATCCTTTTGGGAGTGGGCGGCACCATCTACAATAATCATACGCTGGAGCCTTATGAAGAGCTGGGTCTTGATTCTCAAAGAGTTAAGAAACTTGCTTCCAAGCTTCATGTTCATTCTGTCAATTACGCTGCCAAATAACTTGTCCACACCAAGCGCGCACTTACGAGTTCTACTATCAACTCTTCACCGTTCACCTCTCTCACCAGGAGCCAGTTTCAGGTCAAGCCTGCGGCCTTCTTGATTTTCTTTTTCTTTGTGGTGGAGGAGCTTTACGGTACCGAATACCAAAGTGGCTCCTATTCCTTAATTAATGTGGGGTGTGGCAGTGTTTACTGCCCGCGTATCAGGACCTAAGCTAGATTAATCGTATTTGCTTTTCCCACACACACTGTCGCCTTAAGTCTGGCAGAGGCATATGTTTGGTTCAGGGTAGTTTGGTCGGTTGACGATTGGATACTTCTCCATGATTTCTACTGGCGTAGCCAGTTGTTGTTATTGCCAGCTTCTGGATATTGGACAAGAAAAACGACCGAAGACCCCTCTTAGTGTATTGTATGTGCTCAGACAGCATGTCTGAGTAGTTTCCCCTAGCTCTGGGGAGGCAAAGGCGCGGCAGCCTGTCTAGCAGTGTTTGTGTAGTTGTGTCAGCATTTGTTAGTGTTTAAGGAAGGCTAAGCAGGAGCACATAGGACTCCACCATCACAAGAGGTTGAGTTGACTGCATTCCTGTGCACAGCTCGCTCCGCTGTCCTTGCTGAGAGCTGCTCACGCATCAACACGCATCCTTCATTGGTGGCGCTACTTGTCTTGTACTTTGACTGATACAGCTGCTGGTCATGACAACACACACACACGCACACACACCTCTGTGTGCGTGCTTAATTCATTCCAGATTGGTTTGAGTCATTTTAATTCTGCAATCTTGCTTGTCAAACCAGGGCGAAACTACCATGCAGGTGCCCCATCTACCAGACCTTGGTCAACACAGTATGTGCGGGGATGATTATGAAAGCAATCCACAAAGGCACACGGGGCGCTTGCCTTCTAGCACATGCAGATGATGGCGGCCATGCAACAATGGTACACATTTTATCTTTTGTTAAGGCACAGATAGACATGCCTCCAACATGGCTCTTACCTTCAAACCACGAGTCGCAACAACGGCGGAAATTTAGCAAGCCAGATGCAATACAGTTACTGCAACACAACAGCAATTGCTCCGCTCATCAATGGTGTGCTCTTCTTACAAAAAGGGCTCTGGTCACACATTTGCCTCACATCCGCTTCACAAATACATGTTTTTAAACGTTCCTCGTGATGTCATTCGCAGTACAGCTCGCTTCAGAATTTGTGTTCACACCCTATACGTTATGAGACAGCGACATGGAACCAAAGTAACTCACCCACTTGTGTGATGCTGATGATACCCGAGATGAGCAGCATGTCCTTCTCCACTGCGTTGCACAATCCCCACCCCCAGTGATTTCTCTCTCTCCAAAAAGAATATGCTGTTTTACCAATCAGGAGTCCATGGTGTGTCTACTTCTTCAAGCCAGAACAACAACAGCTTTATTTTTTTCCTCCATGCATGAACTAATTGCTTTTGTATGAGCAGACTGGCAGTCGCACTTCTTGACCTGAAAGCCTTTTTTGTAAAACCATGTATCTAGCCTGCATCTTCGATTTGTCGTTTTTCCTCAAGCGGTCTAACTTGCCTTCTTTTTCTCGTGTTTTGGAGAGAGCATTTTCCAGTTAAATTCCCTTTTCTTACTTAGTTTGTTTTGAGGTTTAACGAGTCATTCTCATGCATAGGTTGAGGAGCAGCCATCCCAGGCTGATTGCATACTTTGTGATCCAAACTAGACTTACTAAGTTCCGTGACGGGAGGTGGATACTTACATTAATGGCAAATCACATGGCAGGCAGGATGTAAAATGCACCACGACACCACGAGTGTGGCTGCATAGCACGTGGCAGTTTCTTCTTGGGTCACGGGAGCAAACTTGGCCTGCAACCTGTAATTAAAATTTCGTCTTTTTGAGGAAGCCATTTTTCCTTTATACCACATTTCATGCATAGCATCCCCACTCAGAAAGGGCAGGTCAACAAGACAAAGAAAAAAAGGGGGCTGAAGGGCAGTTCAACAAGATTATAAAAAATGATGGCTAGTATTAAATTGCCAAAGTCTATTACGCACGTGAGATGAATACATAGCCACTCTTGTTAAAAGAAGGCAATGAAACGGTCAGGGCTGCTGATAATGAAATGTCCCCACATTGCAGTCCACACCCAACACGGAACAATTAAGCTTTCTGTTTTTTAATCTTACTTACCCTTGAAAACGTATGCCCGGCTCTCTTGCCTCGTCAAGTATGTTTCTACAGCATTTCTATAGCACACGTTGATATGATACACTGGCATACAGCACCAGCCACCTATGCACATGCAGACACAACCGTCTGCAACCTTTCTGGCTATTTCCTATGCTGCAACGTGCCCAAGACCAATTTGGCTGGCTGAGCCCGTCTGCACTTTTGCCAAAAGGAAGCGTGCCCCAGGCTCCCCATTGTGGACGCCTAATACACAGCTTGGCCGCTGCTACTATGAATACGCGCCTAAGACAACCCAGACCGCTTCTGCATGTGCTTCTGCTAAGGGGCGCAAACAGTTCACGTCTGGCTGCTTCTGCCACACGCGCCCTGCCGCTCCCACATGTATGCTGCTGCTGAGGAAGGCAAACAGTTCACGTCTTGCTGCTTCTGCCACACGCGCCCTGCCGCTCCCATATGTGTGCTGCTGCTAAGGGGCGCAAACAGTTCACGTCTTGCTACTTCTGCCACACGCCCCCCACCGCTCCCACATGTGTGCTGCTGCTAAGGGGCGCAGACAGTTCACGTCTTGCTACTTCTGCCACACGCCCCCCACCGCTCCCACAGGTGTGCTGCTGCTGAGGAAGGCAAACAGTAAACAAGAACTTGCGGCCTCTGCTACGCGCGCCCCACTGCTCCAACTTGCGCTTTTACTGAGGGAGAGGGCCCAGCTTCTGCTCCAGGAGAGATACCATCATCCCACAAGGGCATCCCGGCTACTGGACCATGCGGGCTCATGAGGGCCGGTGAGTTGCGGCCGCCGCTGCCGGTGTTGTAGCTAAACCTGCTGCTGCAAGGAGGGCAAGGCGACAAAACAGGATGCGATTTGCACATTGCACATGCAAAGTGTGCAACTGCTCAGCTTGCTGCTGTGGGAAACGCAGCACTGCGGGCGCTGGTGTCGTTGCTCAGCTTGCTGCTGCTGTGCAAGGAGGGTAGGAGAGGAAGAAAGCGGTGCTAGCTCAGCAGCGGACTAAACAGAGGTCACATGAGAAGTAAGCTGTCAGAGTTTAAACCCTTTTTTGCTGCTATAGGAGGGCAGGCGAGGGAACAGGGGTCAGTCGTGGGAAACAGGGGTCAGTCGAGGGAATTGGGTGTTTTTGCCTCAGGTGCCAGTGTCCAGTGTCCAGTTTCTCTTCCTCTTTATCTACTTTTTCCCGTACGTGTTCTCTTTCCTATTCTTTGGGGGGGGGTTGCTTTGCCTCAAATGCTGGTGTTCAGTTTGTTACAGTGTGGAGGGCATACAAAGATGAGAGGGGCCACTGGAAAGCTCAAAGCAGTCACAGTCACGCTCGCGCTTACACACACACACACACACACACAAACACACACACAAGCACGCTTGCAGCTATACTCTCACCCACACATATACTACACATAACTACTGTCACACCAGCACTCGCACCCGCACACGCGCACATATGCACAAGGCACACACGCTTGCTTCAGCGCTCTCACACCCGTTTGACCCAGGGGTTGCACCCACACATATACTACACGTAAACACTGTCACACCAGCACTCGTGCACATGCACATAGAGACACGCTTGCTCCAGCACTCTCACACCTGTTTGACCCAGGGGCTGGGGATAAGCTGCCGTGGTCGCCTTGCTGGTGCTGGTGTAAACCTTGACTGTGGTGGTCTACTGGGATTGCAAGCACACAGAGTAAAACAGTCGGTGCTGGTGTAAAACTTGACTGTGGTGGTTTACTGGGGTTGCAAGTGCGCAGTGCAGAACACGTAGGTGTGAGTGTAGGACAAGAAACGTTTGCAACAAGTGGGAGGCTAGTGCAGAGTGATCACTGACACCCGCCCACAACTACATATTTAACCACACCAACCAATTCACACCCAACCACACCCACACCCACACCCACACCCACGCCCACACCCACACCCACACCCAGGCCCACGCCCACGCCCACACCCACACCCACACCCACACCCACACCCACACCTACGCCCACACCCACACCCAAACCCACACTCTCTCCCACACCCACACCCACACCCACACCCACACTCTCTCCCACACCCACATTCCAACACCCACACCCACACCCATACACCTACCTGTGGGAGGAGAAGTGATGCGTCGAGGCTGCTGTGCCTGCTGCTGGTGCTGCGTCAAGGCTTCAAGCTGCAAATTGCGCGTACGCAGCCTGCCGTTCTCTGCTTCCAATGCAGCTAACCGCCGCGTCAGTTGCTCGTTCAGCACCCGCTGCTCCTCTGCCATTGCAGACGAATGAAGCCCATAGCCAGATTGGGGGGAATCCTCCCCATGCACTGTGTTACTCTGCTGGAGGGCGTGTGTGTGTGACAGTGTGAGTGTGTGTGTTTGTGTGTGACAGTGTGTGTGTGTGTGCGTGCACGTATGTACCAGTATGTGCGTAAGACCGACCCTCTTCCCCCCGCCCAATTGCCTCTCACTCAGTCACAAACATCACGTTCCACACCCCCCGCCCAATTGTCTCTCACTCAGTCACAAACACCACATGACCATCACATGACCATCACATGACCATCACACGCAAAACACACACACACACACCTGTGTCCGCGGGCTGGCTGCAGCTGTGTGTGAGTGTGGGGAGCCGCCTGCATGGGGCGTCTGGCTGGTGCTGGCAGAGTAAGGAACCCCGGCCATATCAGCAAAGAGAGACCGGTTGGAAGAGGCACGCCCAAACATGGCGGTGGGTTTGCCCTTCTCTGCCTCTGACACGGCCGCCATGAGCTTCAGGAGTGCGGCCTACGTGTATGTGTGCATGTATGCATGTGTTAGTATGTGTTTGTGTTTGCACGCTCGTGTGTGTGTATGCGTGTGTTAGTATGTGTGTATGTGTGCATGTGTGCATGTATGCGTGTGTTAGTTTGTGTGTATGTATGCGTGTGTTAGTATGTATATGTAAGCTTGAACAGTGAGCTTGTCACAGTCGGTACGAGCGTTTGGTAGCACAGCCGACTTGTCAGCAGCGAGCTTTCTTTGCACAGCATTAGAAAGCTAGGACTGCGTTTCACATACACACAACAACTACGAGCTCTCACTTGCCCTATTTACAAACTCTAACCCTCTCGGC
>Ga0307945_1004697_pt1:5000-10967 | contig 10967 bp, 12 predicted proteins | sample OrgLakmetagen228_FD_201818 | JGI IMG/M metagenome (GOLD analysis project Ga0307945, IMG submission 201818) | Saline water microbial communities from Organic Lake, Antarctica - #228 | ecosystem: Environmental > Aquatic > Non-marine Saline and Alkaline > Saline | place: Antarctica...
CACACACACACACAGTGGCTGTATGTGGACCGGCGACGATTCAACAAGGATAATGACAAGGCTGCTTTTCAGCAGGCACTGGATGTGTGGATGTCCAGCACCCCTCCGCAGGTGAGGCCCTTGATTCTGTTTTTGGTGTTGCATTTTGAAAACTGGAATGAGCTTTTTCTGATTCATTTTGAAGGTTTTAGTCTGGGTATTGCATAGATTAGTGTTCAGTAATTTAAATTTGGTGTTGTGCTTTTAGTGTTCAGTGCTTTCAAATGGTTGTGACATAGTTTAATGTTTAGTGGTTTAAATTGGGTGTTGCGCAGTTAGTGTTCAGTGCAAGGTTTTAAACTGGGTAATGCATAAATTAGTGTTCAGAAGTTTAAATAGGGTTTTGCGCAGTTGGTGTTCAGTGCTTTCAAATTGGGTATGACACAGTTTAGTGTTTAGTGGTTCAAACTAGGTATTGCATAGTTGAGTGAGCATTGCTTTCAAATTGGTTTTGACATAGTTTAGTGTTTAGTGGTTTTAACTGGGTATCGCATACTTTAGTGTTCAGTGGTTCAAACTAGGTATTGCATAGTTTAATGAGAATTGCTTTCAAATTGGGTGTGACATAGTTTAGTGTTCAGTGTTTTAAGTAGGTATCGCATACTTTAGTGTTGAGTGGTTTGAACTAGGTATTGCATAGTTTAGTGAGCATTGCTTTCGAATTGGGTGTGACATGGTTTAGTGTTCAGTGGTTTCAAATAGGGTGTGGCATACACATGCACACACACACACACCACATTCACCAGGTCGTAGCCCAAATCATGCAAGCCAGCAACGGTAGCACCTCCAAATCTGGCCATCAGGTGCGTGACCTAAGACAGCGTGCATGCCACCATTGAAACCAATGTTATGAAAGCACTGCTGAGGTAAGTTGTTACTTATGATGGGTGGCATTCTACGCGCACGAGGTTAAACACAACTAACCTCTTATGAAATCATAATGTATGAGGTATGTAAATCGCCTCAAGGTGAAGGAGGTAGGAGGTACGTGCATGCGCGTGTGTCAGGCACACATACTTCATTGCGTGTGCATGTGTGTGCATGTGTGTGGGGCTAATATTTTTTGTGTGTGTGCCTGTGTCAGGCACACATACTTTATTGTGTGTGCATGTGTGTGCATGTATGTGGGGCTAATATTTCTTTGTGTGTGCATGTGTGTGGGGCTAATACTTTCTTTTGTGTGCATGAGTTTGAATGTGTATGCATGTGTGTGCATGTGTGTGGGCTAGCACATACTCATCACATCTCAGTTCCTGTGCCCCAGGAGTGTTTCATGCCGAGCGCAGAGGTGTTTCACTCTCAATTAAACGTGTGACGAACAAAACGTTGCTATACAGGGCAATTCATATATGCAATCAACTGCACAAATACAACATGACTGTATGATGCGTACGTTGGGTTGGCCAAAGTTGTATGTACACAGTGTGTGTAAATTTGGAGGAATTTCGTCATATACGGTTATATACAATGTATATATGCTTTGGCCAACCCTATGAATACGCTATGATGTACGATACACAAGTATGTATATAATATGTGTATAATGACACATCACTCCTGTTCCCCCATATCTTTGTGTCTTCACACATGAGACCATTTTGTGTAGAACAGCACACACACGCACGTGCACAATTGTGTCTTCACACACATGCACGTGCACACTTGTGTCTTCACACACATGCACGTGCACACTTGTGTCTACACACACACGCACGTGCACACTTGTGTCTACACACACACGCACGTGCACACAAACATGAGACCAATTCGTGCAGTACGGCACACACACACGCACGTGCACACAGCTTACGCTCTTACCCGCACGTACACACACGCACCCACACCCACCCACACTTGCACACAGAATGGCGGCCATCGACGCCACCGACAAGCCTTGGATTTGAGTGCGCTGGGTGCGTTGGTGTTCAGCGGAATTGAAAGGGAAAAGGGAACTTCCTTCTGCGAATGGTGACGTTGTTTTAGAGTTGCAGAGTTCAAGAATCAAGCATTGTCCAGAATCAAGCAAAAGGGATTAACGGATTAAGAGTTTCAGGCATAAAGCTTTGTCCGGAATCACAGAACGACACAAGCCAGCTGAAAAAGCAAGTGGTCATTGTAATGTGCTTATAACTACATAATGCTGCTAGTATTATATGATGATGTGATTATAACTACATAATGCTGCTAGTATTATATGATGATAAAAGCAAGTAGTTATTATAATGTGATTATAACTACATAATGCTGCTAGCATTATATGATGATGTGATTATAACTACATAATGCTGCTAGTATTATATGATGATGTGCTTATAACTACATAATGCTGCTAGTATTATATGATGATGTGCTTATAACTACATAATGCTGCAAGTATTATATGATGATGTGCTTATAACTACATAATGCTGCTAGTATTATATGATGATGTGCTTATAACTACATAATGCTGCTAGTATTATATGATGATGTGCTTATAACTACATAATGCTGCGAGTATTATATGATGATGTGCTTATAACTACATAATGCTGTTAGTATTATATGATGATGTGATTATAACTACAGTATTATATGATGACAAAAGCAAGTAGTTATTATAATGTGATTATAACTACATATTGCTGCTAGTATTATATGATGATAAAAGCAAGTGGTCATTGTAATGTGATTATAACTACATAATGCTGCTAGTATTATATGATGATAAAGCAAGTAGTTATTATTATGTGATTATAACTACATATTGCAGCTAGTATTATATGATGATGCGCAGCGCCCTCACGATCATTTGGCTCACAATATGAAGTGTGAGGGCTGCTTGTTTTTTTTCCATGGGCACCTATCAGGTGGAAGGTGCTACTCGCGCTGGGTTCTAGTGGGTGTGTGTGGGTGTAGGCAGGGAGAAGGGTCTACTTGTTCAGATGGATAGTAGGCATAAGGTAGACACGCAGGGTTAAAGGCCTCTTGCGACCTTGTAAAAAAGCTGGGTCGTTTGGGCTGAGGGGGCCACAGAAGGGGGTGTGATGCATGAATGGATGTGGATGTGTATGCTAGGCAAGGGGGCGTGGCTTTGCACGTGCGTGAGCAGTGGGTGAGCGTGCAGTTTGGCCCCACTACAGCTTTGATCGCTTGGCGCTGCTGTGCATGTGTGTGTGTGTGTGTGTGAGTGTGTGTGTGTGAGAGTGTGTGTGTGTGTGAGAGAGTGTGTATGTGCGCGTGTGTGTGTGCGCGCATATAGACCCACCCAGAGCGTGCTTTCACACGTTCCAAAAGGTGGGAGTGGGGTGCCTTAAACGTTGAGTACGCAAGATGGACTGAAGCCTTGTGTGTGCGTGTGTGCATGTGTGTGCGTATATGTACGTGTATAACGTGCAATAACCCGTACATGGCCATAAGTGTAGTACTTTATCGGTTAAAATACCATACATACATTATGCATACACATACATCATGTATATGCATATTTGCGTGTGCAGCTTTGGGAAACCTTGCGGGTGAAGCTGTGCGAATAGAGCTTCTTTTAGTGCTCTCGCTTGTGTGGTGGGTCGCGAGTCCTACGCACTCAGGGCGAGATATGTTTGGTAGCAATACCTGGTAGCTTCGCTACAGATTGCTGCATGATGCCATGCGTTTGAGCGTCTGCCAGTGCGTGCAAAAATCTGTGCAGTGTCCAGTGTCGTGGTTGCTTTTGCAGGGGCAGAGGAGCAAACTCATACACAAACACACACATATACGCACATACACGCACACAGCGTCTGCCAGTGCATGCAAAAATCTGTGCAGTGTCCAGTGTCGTGTTTGCTTTTGCAGGGGCAGGGGAGCAAACTCATGCACGCGCACACACACACACGCACGCACATACACATACACACACATGCACGTGCACACACGCGCGCACACACACACACACACACACACACACACACACACACACACACACACACACACACAGGGAGCGACCCCCAAGGCCTGCCCCTGCCTGCCCGCGGCCCCGTCAGTGCATCTGCTGCACGTGGCCTGAGTGCCGCCATGCAGGGCATGCGTGGGCTAGAGGGGGGCCTGACCAGCGAGGTGCTAAGCAGCATGCTGATCAGCCTGGGGGGCGGGAAGGCGGGGGGGATGAATGCTGGTGGAGGTGTGGTGCCGTTCCCGCCGATGGGTATATCTGGTGGGGGAGGCGGGGGTGGGTTGAGCGGCTTGGTCTCTTTGCTGTCCAGCTTGGGTGTTCCTCCGCCAGAGGGCCAGAACCTCAATCATATGCCCTTGCCTCTTCCTGGAGTGAGTGGTGGAGTGCCACCTGGCTCGAGCCAGCCTGTGGGGGCGCTGGGCAGCCCCCCCCCGCCTGGTGGTGGCAGCAGTGGTGGCAGCATTGTTAGCAGTAGCGGCAACAGCACGCAGCTGCTGCAGGCGCTGCAGCAGCAACACCCGGGGCTCATGCAGCAGGTGAGGGGTGTGCGCGTTTGTATAGTGTGTGTGTGCGCGTGTGCGTGTGTGTGTTCCAGATTTAGTGCAGCTGCTGCAGGCGTTGCAGCAGCAACACCCGGGGCTCTTGCAGCAGGTGAGGGGTGTGCGCCTTTGTAGAGTGCGTGTGTGTGTGCGTGTGTGTGTTCCAGATCTAACGCAGCTGCTGCTGGCTCAATGTCCTGCTGGAAATACTGTGAAGACACATTGCAGATCCGCACACATCTCTGGTTCTGGCCAACCTTATAAATGTCCGTTGTGCCGACTCCGCGCTCCGCAGAGGCCTCTGCACACCACCCTCCTACACACCAATATGAAACATGACCGCTTTCAATCCCTGCTCTGCCATCTTCATACCCATGTAACACACAGATCACACCCACAACCTTACTACACACCAAAACATAACACGACTGCTTTCAATCCCTGCTCTGCCATCTTCATACCCCTATAACACACAGATCACACCCACAACCTTACTACACATCAAAACATAACTTGACTGCTTTCAATCCCTGCTTCGTCATCTTCATATCCCTATAACACACAGATCACACCCACAACCTTACTACACACCAAAACATAACACGACTGCTTTCAATCCCTGCTCTGCCATCTTCATACCCCTATAACAAACAGATCACACCCACAACCTTACTACACACCAAAACATAACACGACTGCTTTCAATCCCTGCTCTGCCATCTTCATACCCCTATAACACACAGGTCACACCCACAACTATACTACATGCCAAAATATAACACGACTGCTCTCAATCCCTGCTCTGCCATCTTCATACCCCTATAACACACAGATGACACCCACAACCTTACTACACATCAAAACATAACACGACTGCTCTCAATCCCTGCTTCGTCATCTTCATATCCCTACAACACACAGATCACACCCACAACCTTACTACACACCAAAACATAACACGACTGCTTTCAATCCCTGCTCTGCCATCTTCATATCCCTATAACACACAGATCACACCCACAACCTTACTACACATCAAAACATAACACGACTGCTCTCAATCCCTGCTTCGTCATCTTCATATCCCTACAACACACAGATCACACCCACAACCTTGCTACACACCAAAACATAACACGACTGCTTTCAATCCCTGCTCTGCCATCTCCATACCCCTATAACACACAGGTCACACCCACAACCTTCCTACACACCAAAACATAACACGACTGCTTTCAATCCCTCAGCTCATGCCTGCGCACCACCCTCCTATACACACCAACATTGATCACGACCACACTCACTTCCTGCCCTACCAGTGTCATATGATCATATATCTGGACACACTGCGCACCACCCTCCTACACACACCAACATCAATCACGACCACACTCACTTCCTGCCCTACCAGTGTCATATGATCATATATCTTGACACACTGCGCACCCCCCCTCCACACACACCAACATCAATCACGAC
>Ga0307945_1004698_pt1 | contig 10967 bp, 10 predicted proteins | sample OrgLakmetagen228_FD_201818 | JGI IMG/M metagenome (GOLD analysis project Ga0307945, IMG submission 201818) | Saline water microbial communities from Organic Lake, Antarctica - #228 | ecosystem: Environmental > Aquatic > Non-marine Saline and Alkaline > Saline | place: Antarctica: Organic Lake...
CCTGGTGAGACTTCAGCCATCTGCCAAACCCTCACTACTGCGTTTTGTGTGTATTCTGCCATTATTGTTTATTAGTTATGAATACCTCGGCATTGACTGCACAACGATGTGCACCTATACTGAAAGTATTCATTCTTGTAATGTTTATTGATTCATCAGCCTGGCCTCGCGTCAGGCTGATGTCTTATATTATACCACGATTTTTATAGGCCTTTTTCAGGCATATAAAAATTGAATTTGATAAATCAACAAGTAACATTCGTGACAAACCCTGGTAAGAAACAGTAATCTGACTCGATAATACTGGTTCGAACTTCTTGCATCCCAGTGCACATAACTTGACAATACACCATTTATGGTGTATTGTTTTGCTAAATCAAATCAACAGGAGACTGAGATGAATTTGTTCCTTGCTATTCTGGGTGAACTTCCTTCCCTGAGAGTGCGGCTTAGGCTCGCTTACTATGGAAGCTCATTCAGCGTCTTTGGAGTGTTTTTTAGCTGCTTTCACGAGCAATTGAACAACCCTTTTTACTCCCTTGTGTGTTTTCTGGCTGTTCTAATTGGAGTCGTTCATATCCTCTCCATACCGCTCAATTTGAGAGCCGAGAAGACACTCCGTAAGAAATGTGAAGAAGCAGGTGTACCCTACGCCGTCTGACACAAGAAAGCCCCATCCGGCTTCACTTGAGTCGGGCGGTTTTCTTATACAAATACTTCTTGGTTGACTTTTGCAAAACTCGGTAAGAAACAATACTCACTTTCTATAATTATAGTACTGAATTTCTACCGATAGATATCTTTGCGATGTTTTATATTCAAAACTGTGAGTAGTACAAGATTTCCTTTTTCGTCAATGATAAAAATGGCTCGATAATCACCTATTCGATATCGATATTTTCCAGATAAGTCACCCTGCAAAGGTTTCGCTCTATTCAATATGTTTTTCTGTTCTGTATTATCTTTTATCTTTGTAACAATTCTTTTAGCAATGGAGGCATCCAATTTTTTAAGAAATTTGAGTGAATCAGTAGAATATATTACTGAGACTGTCTTTTTCATACAATACCCAACTCTTTCATTACATCATTTTCTGTATGATAATTGCCAGCAGCCACATCCTTCTCTGCCTTTAACACTGACTCAACAAAAGAATCCAAGTACATATCCTCTGCAAACGGTTTTAACTCAAAAAGGGGTTTGTTACGATTCATTATTACAAAACGAGCATCGCTAGTACGCGCTTGCTTTGCATAATCGGAAATATTCTGACGAAAATCTTTGATACCAATAAATTTTGTATTCATAAGTTAAGTGTACCTAAAGTGTACACTTATGTCAATTACTCTTTATAAAACTCGGCAAGAAACAATACTCACTTTCCATAATGCTGGTTCTAACTTGAAGCATTTCAGTGCACAAATGAAATCGTCCCTATTTATAGGGACTTTTTCTTTGGGGCGGGATGCAAGTTCGAACATAACATAGACAAAAGAATTATTTGTTGTAGTATCTCATATAGAAAGAAGTTTACAATTCTAGCCGCAGCGAGGTAACGAAATGAAAGAAACCAAAGTAAAGCGTGACAATTTGAGCCAATTAGCTGAAGCTTTGAAACAGCTATTAGGTGACGAGCCGTTCACCTTCTCCTATCAAGACAGGAGGAGGAGCGACAAGGACGCCGCACGTCCAGAGAAAAAATTTGAACAAAGCACCCTTTTCGGAGATAATCCAATTTGTTCTTGGATTAGAGACCAGGATGACAAGTGCAAGAGAAAATCAACCCTTCGGGTAGCTGTACAACTACCCAGCGGTGCAATAAAATTTCTGGACATTCATCCCTCTGTGCGATGTGGTGGTAAACGCTACGACGACAACGGGCACAGATCGTGGTTCAAATCGCGCCCTGGAAAAATTGAAATTCGTGATGGACATAACAACACACACTTCACATTTCAGACCGCATAGAACCTGAGCGATGACTTATCGAAATTACTATAATACTGTCGCCTCATTCTTGAGGCGGCTTTTCTTTTTATGTACACTTGCTACATAATACCGCTGGATTGTACTTTGACTTTTCTATAAAATGTAGCATCTACACTTTTTGGATTGCATTCTTTGGTGTTTTCTTGGAAAATGTACGTAGGATGTTCCGTACATAGAAAGGTCGACTGATGACACGTCACTCTCAAATCAAAATTCTGTTCGCGATGCTGTTGCTGCAATTTGGCTCAGCTACCTCTGCGATTGCAGACGCACACTTTTGTGTAGCTGAAAAATGGAGCCGAGTCACGACGGGCACCATGACTATCAGACACGCCTTTGATCTACACTCTGCTGTGGCCCAAACAATCGGGCAGTCTTACAGAGCCCTCAATCCTGATAAGCAAAGGGAGGCTCGCTCTGCAGCCGCTCACGCAATCAATGCAGCGCTGGCAAAACACCACGATACACTACGTGGAATGGAGCTACGCATCACCCAGACTGCAAAAGGCAGGGGCAGTCGCAGGCTTACTGGTCATCTGACCAGAAGCAATGCCTCCAACCTCGACGCACAGGTGTGGGTGAGAAAAGATGATTGCAGAATCATCACCATAACCATTGCACGCACCAGCCCTGAGGCAATGGTTGTACGACAACGATCACTTTGCACAGTTTTTGCGGGAGAACAATCTGTAGCATCAAAAAAAACGGCGACCAAACTGGTCGCCGTTTTCTTATGCTGCTACTGGTGTCTTTTTCTTTGCGTTGGTTTTCTTTGCAGCTGGCTTCTTTTTGAGATTTGTTCTCCCTTTTTTCTTGATGTCGAAGTGAAGTTCACCATTTTTCATACTTACTTTTACCGTACCGCCTTGCAGCATACCCTCTCCAACCATGTTATTTGCTACTGGAGTGAGGATTTTGCTTTGGATAAGACGTCGCAGTGGACGAGCACCAAATTTTGGATCATACCCCTCTTTGGCGAGATACTCGCGTACTTCTTTGGTGAGCGTGAGGGCAATCTCTTTTTTCTCGAGCCGTTCTACTACATCAGCTACTTGAATATCTACAATATCTGCAATCACTTCTGGAGTCAGTAGGTCAAAGGTGATGATTTCGTCTAATCGATTGAGGAATTCGGGACGGAAATATTGCTTCAAGCTGTCAATCACTTTATCTTTGGCTTGAGTGTATTGAGCTGCCTCTCCTCTTTCAAGCGCAAACCCAAAGTTGGACATGCGGTCGATATGTTCGGCACCAATGTTTGAAGTCATGATAATGACTGTGTTTTTGAAATTTACTTTGCGTCCCTTGGCGTCGGTCAGGTGACCTGAGTCAAGCACTTGCAAGAGAATGTTGAACACATCTGGGTGCGCTTTTTCTACCTCGTCTAACAAGATAACTGAATACGGACGGCGACGGACTCGCTCAGTAATCGAGCCTGCTTCATCGTGCCCCACATATCCTGGTGGCGAACCAATAATCTTTGAGACAGAGTGCTTTTCCATATACTCTGACATATCTACTCTCAAGAGTGCTTCACTGTCGTCAAACATAAACTGCGCCAACGCTTTGGAGAGCTCTGTTTTTCCTACCCCGGTTGGGCCTAAAAATAAGAATGAGCCAATTGGGCGACTCGGGTCTGAGATACCCGCTCGAGAGCGTTTGATAGAATCTGCGACCAGCTTTACTGCGTGATCTTGTCCTACCACATCTTCTTTTAACACATCCTCCATTCGCGCGAGTTTTTTCACCTCTGCTTCAAGCATGCGAGACACGGGGATACCGGTCCATCGCGCCACCACTCCAGCAATATCTTCTTCGGTCACTTCTTCTTTGAGCAGTCTGCGAGTGCGCTGGAGCTTTTTCAAACGTTTCATTTTTGCATCCAACTCTTTTTCTACTGATGGAATCATGTCATAGCGGATTTCGGCTGCGCGCGTGAGGTCGGCCATTGCCTCAGCAGTCTCCGCTTCTTGACGCAATTCTTCGAGCTCTTTTTTCAGCGCACTCATTTCTCCTAGGGCAGCTTTTTCATTCTGCCATTTGGTTTCGATATTTGAAGTTTGTTCTTTTAGTTCACCGATTTCTTTTTCAATTTCGGTGATGCGGTCTTTTGATTTCTTTTTGTTGGTAGTGGTCTCTACTTCTTTTCGCAACGCTTCTCGTTCTATTTCTAAACGGCGTATCAGCCTATCGGTTTCTACTAATTCTTCTGGCTTGTTTTCAAGCGAGATGCGCAACGCTGAGGCTGCTTCATCAATCAAATCAACCGCTTTGTCAGGCAGGAATCGTTCGGTAATGTATCGGGATGATAGATTGACTGCCGACACTACAGCCTCGTCAGTGATCCGAACTCCATGATACAGCTCATACTTCTCAGCCAGACCGCGCAAAATTGCCACTGCATCTTCTTGATTTGGTTCATTTACATACACCGGCTGGAATCGTCGCGTAAGGGCAGGGTCTTTTTCGATGTGTTTTTGGTATTCCTTTAAGGTAGTTGCGCCGATTACGCGTATTTCACCACGTGCTAACGCCGGCTTGAGCATATTTGAGGCATCCATCGAACCATCAGCCTGGCCAGCGCCTACAATAGTGTGCAGCTCGTCAATAAAGAGTATGATTTGCCCAGCAGCTTGCTCGACCTCTTTCATTACGGCTTTGAGTCGTTCTTCAAATTCGCCTCGAAACTTGGTTCCCGCCACTAAGAGCCCGAGGTCGAGCGAAAGGATTTCTTTTTCTTTCACAGACTCAGGCACTTGTCCCAGGACAATCTGCTGAGCGAGACCTTCAGCAATAGCGGTCTTTCCCACTCCAGCCTCACCTATCAGCACTGGGTTGTTTTTATTGCGGCGTGAAAGAATCTGGACCACCCGCTGTATTTCGACATCGCGTCCGATTACTGGGTCAATCTTATTCTCTTGTGCCAATTTTGTGAGATTGCGCGTGTACTTGGCTAGTGTGCGATATTTCTTGGGTGACTGAGCATCTGTCACATTGCTCTCTCTCAACTCTTTTATCACCTCTGCTACGCGTGATTTTTCGAGGCTTGAACGTTGCATGATCTCGATGGCTGGTCCAGGATGTTCCAGAGCAGACACAAACAAGTGCTCTACTCCGACGTATGAGTCTCCGAGTTGTTCAGCAAATTGTCCAGAAAACTCGAGCGCTTTTGCGAGCTCAGGGGTGAGGTAAAGCTGGTAACTCTGCGAAATCGTCGTGTTGGTTTCTGGCGTCTCTAGTGCCTCCAGTAACAAGTCGGTAAACGCAATGATGTCAATATCAAGACGATCGAGAATAGCTATCACCGCACTCTCGTCCTGCATCGATAGCGCAGTCAAAAGGTGGACTGGACTCACGTGGTTTTGACCACGCTCAATCGCTAACTCGTGAGCTTTTCGAATCGCTTCTTTCGCTTTGGTTGTAAAATTGTGAAAATTCGGCATATGATGTAATTCATTATACGGCATCGGCTTCGTTCAGTCGAAAATCTTATGCAGTCGTGCGTCTATGGGCCGATATGTACTAGTACGTACCGCATGTTTGTATATTGCAACGAAATACATCTAAAGTCAATGATGCTCACATACGTGCGTATCTTTTGGGCTCAACTCGCGTAAACTAGGCTAAATGACTCATTTGCTCCACGTGTGCTTGAAGCGTGTGGGCGAGACGCTCTATATCTGTATCAGTAGTGTCTGGAGCAAGTGAGAAGCGCAAAGTGGAGGCGGCGCGGGCGGGGTCGCCAGTGGCTGTATGCACCACAGTGCTTTCTCCCCCGCCCGCTCCCGCACAAGCAGACTTAGTACTGACTGCAAACCCCTTGCTATCGAGCACAATTGCCGCGAACTCAGTATCAAGCCCAGGAATGGATACATTTATATTATTGGCCAATCGCTCGTTGCCCTGGACGCCGTTTATCACTAAGTTTGGCACGGCTTCTTGCAACACCACCATCCCTGCATCACGCACCAAAGACACCTGGTCTACTCTGTCTTTCCATCCTTGTTGTGCTTCCACAAACGCCACCGCAGCGCCAACGATTCCTGGCACATTTTCAGTACCTGGGCGCAAGCCACTTTCCTGTCCACCGCCGTACATCGCTGCAACCAAATCCATTCGGCGACTGCGCAACAGAGCTCCAGTCCCTTTTGGTCCGTTACACTTCGCAAAATCAAGTACCAATAAGTCAGCCCCCACGGTCGAGGATAAACAAGAAAGCCACAAGGGTGCTTGAGCTGCATCAACGTGCAAATATATCGATGTTTCGAGTACTTTTTCTGCCGCTCGCAAAGCTTTTTTGATTGCGTGCAGCGGCTGGATAGTTCCAATTTCGCTGTTGGCGTACGCAATAGACACCAACACAGTCTGGGCGCTCAGCAGTTCTTTCAGATGAGTCAGTACCACCTGTCCCTTCTCGTCCACATCCACATACTTCACTCCTACCCCCTGCTGCATCAAGCGCTCCATCGCTACTGTAATAGATGGATGTTCAATATGCGTCGTAATCACTTCCATATCAGCATATGCATGTCCGGCTTTTCTTTGTGCTTCAATAACCCCAAATATCGCCAGATTATTCCCTTCGGTGCCGCCACCGGTAAACGTCACGGATTCTGGACGGACTTGCACCGCGAGTGCAATAGACTCACGTGCCGATTCGATAGCTACTCGCGCTGCCGCGCCTTCAGCGTGAAGCGCACTCGGGTTTCCGAAGTTTCCTTCTAGGTACGGCAGCATAGCTGCCAAAGCCCTTGGTGATAGCGGTGTAGCGGCGGCATAATCAAGATAAACACGTGTAAAATCATTCATAGGGCAAATCATGACACAAACCGGGGTTTGAGTAAACACTCAGAGTCGCTCACGCCAACTTGGTACGGACTACTTTTTTACCCAGAAACATAATATTGTTTTTGGCCAGTCTCATCGTCACCACAAAACGAGCGTACTTTTAAAAATGACCTTGATTTTGCTGGCTCAAACGCAAGAACTCTGCTATACTCGCTCATATATTTATCAGGTGCACACCGGAGTGTAATGACTATTGTGAATGTAGTTCCAGGAATTGGCGGATTTAGTATGTCGATAATTCCGGAAACCGGTAGTTCTGCAAGCAAATAGATAAAGCTGTGCAAGTAAAAAAATTATGGCAAAAAAACACAAACACACAACTCCCAATGTAATCAAGCGCCCACCGGTGGTGGTAATTATGGGTCATATTGACCATGGGAAATCCACCTTGCTGGACACTATCCGCAAGAGCAACGTAGTCGAGGACGAGACAGGAGGTATCACCCAACATCTCTCTGCATATGTGGTACCCCACACCACCAAAGACAAGTCGAAAGAGACTATCACCTTTTTGGACACTCCAGGTCACGCCGCTTTTCAGAAAATGCGTTTACGTGGCGCTGACGTGGCTGACGTGGCTATTTTGGTCGTATCGGCAGAAGATGGCGTAAAGCCACAAACCCTCGAGGCACTAGAATCCATCAAAGCCGCCGGCATCCCTTTCGTCGTCGCTATCAACAAGATAGACAAGACAGGTGCTGATATCCAAAAGACCAAGAACTCTCTGGTGGAAAACGAAATCTATATCGAAGGCATGGGCGGCGACATCCCGTGGACTGGTGTCTCAGCCAAGGCCGGCACAGGAATTGATGAGCTACTCGACTTAGTAGTACTGACTGCCGACCTAGCCGAACTACAAGGCGATACAAATGCGCTCGCAGTAGGAAAAATAATTGAAGGAAAAATGGACTCCCAGCGCGGAAACACTGCTACTTTACTGATAACCAACGGGACACTTAAGAGTGGTGGCTTTGTAGTATCGGGCGCTAGCTATTCCCCAGTCCGTATCATGGAAAATTACCAAGGCGAAACAGTCAAAGAAGCCGGACTTTCTACTCCAGTGGGTATTGTTGGTTTTACTAGCATTCCAGATATAGGGGCTGACTTTAGTACTGTTTCAACCAAAAAAGAAGCAGAAGCGGCAATTACTGCTACCGAAAACGCCAAGCCCGTAGATCAGTCCATAAATACTCGTTCGCCACTACCATTGGTACCAATCCTGATTAAAGCCGATGTACTGGGAACCATAGACGCGATTGAACACGAACTCGAGAAGTTTGAATCAGACCGGATAACGGTCAAAGTAATCGATACCGGGGTAGGTGACATCACTGCCAGCGATGTGCAGAATGTCGCGGCTACCACAGATGCGATTATTGTTGGGTTCAATGTCAAAATAGAACGACAAGCGAAAGACTTAGCCGAACGACTCAATGTCGAAATCGATACCTTTGATATCATCTATGAATTGTCCGACTGGTTGAATACTGCCCTAAAAAACCGCACTCCAAAGAAAGAAGAAAAAGTAGTGACTGGATTGGTCAAAATCCTCAAGCACTTTAGTATGCAAAAAAATATCCACGTACTGGGTGGTCGAGTAGACGAAGGAGTAATAAAGCTGGGGCAGCGGGTAAAAATCCTCCGCCGTGACATCGAGATTGGCAAAGGTACTATCAAAAACCTGCAGCAACAAAAATCTGATGTACAACAAGTAAATGAGGGCGAATTTGGTATGCAAATCGAAACCAGAGCAGAACTTGCAGCTGGTGACTACCTACAGCCATTTGATACAATCGTATCTTAATACCATGATAAAAGATCGCCACATCCGGATGACCGCCTTGCTGCAAGAGCTGACCGCTAAGTTTATTCGGCAAGAAGCCAATAGTGACCCAATGATTACTGTCACTAGTATAGACCTAGCCCAAGACTTCAAGAAAGCCATTGTATTTGTGACGACCATACCAGACGAGCGAATCGACGACGCGCTTATTTTCCTCAAACGCAACGCCAGTGAAATGAGAACGTACCTAAAGAAGCACGCGCGCATAAAACACATTCCTCACCTTGAGTTTATGCAAGACGCCGGAGAAAAGCACCGGCAACACATGGACAAACTGGTCAAAGAGATTGAAGAAGAAAAATCAAAATAAAAAACCGGTTCTCATGAGAACCGGTTTTTTAGTCCATAATTTCCTTTTCACTAGTAGGTGCAAAACCAGGAAAAATGCTTTGTCTGAGGCTCAAAATAATGCTACAGTAGCTGCTATAAAAAGCTCATGTTTTTTATATGTCCTGGTGGCGAAGTGGTTAACGCTTCGGTTTGCAAAACCGACATGCGCGGGTTCGACTCCCGCCCAGGACTCACTTGGCGTTCCAAGTACGAAGCACCTGCCCAGGTGGTGGAATCGGTAGACACGAGGGACTTAAAATCCCTTGCTACTTCAATGGCGTGCGGGTTCAAGTCCCGCCCTGGGCACACAGTCTTGTTTTGAGTGTGCAATTATTGTACACTCTGCGGCACAGAATGTATGCGCCCTTAGCTCAGTCGGTAGAGCAGCTGCCTCTTAAGCAGACGGTCCCAGGTTCGAGCCCTGGAGGGCGCACAGTGAATAAAAGTCGGGTCCATGTCTATGCATAGCATGTACCCGACTTTTCTCTGGCACTCTGAAAGATTCTCTGCTATACTCTCGGACACATCACACCTGCGCGGGTGGCGAAATTGGTAGACGCGCTAGTTTTAGGCACTAGTAGAGCAATCTGTGGAGGTTCAAGTCCTCTCCCGCGCACTGAACGTAGTGAAGAAGCTGGAAAGAAATTGTGGGACAATTTTTGTGGGACTTGAAAAGGTTACCAGCTCTTTTATGACAAAGGAATAAAAGAGTTGGTAACCTGTACTGAAACTGTAAGTTTCAAGTCCTCTCCCGCGCACAATGTAAAAGAAAACCACTGCATCTGTGCAGTGATTTTTGTTATTTTTCCCATTCGATACTACCACTTCCCTCAAGCGAAAGTACGCTCAACACGCTACTACGATAATCTGTCCATACGAGTTCCTGGTGAGCATAACGACTGGTTTGAGCGAAGGATAATAAATTTTCTACGTTACTCTCTTGAGTCACCAAGACCCAAACCGTAGGCATATGTAAAGCATTACTGCCGTCTGGTGTATTTCTCACTACCACCACCTCGTATCCGTTATTTCTGGCCATTCCCACAATCGGTGGATATAGGTTGAGATATTTATTGGAAATATGAAAAGCCAATACCGCGTTCTTAGACATCAGCGGTTGGTACGCATTTGTAAACGCTTCTGTAGTAAGTAAGTGAGATGGGATAGCATCATCTGTAAACGCATCCATCATTATCACATCATATGTAATGGTGCCGGCAGCCACTTGATCTTCTAAAATCAATCTGCCATCACCAGTCACCACTGTAGTTTTATCTGGACACATGTCTAAATAGGTAAAATATTTTCTTGCTAGTATCTCAACAGCGGGATTGATTTCAATATATGAAATTGATTCTATATCCTCACAGTACGCATTCATCATCCCAGCCCCCAACCCGACCACGTTTACCCGTGGGCGTTCCCCTCTTTCAATAAAACTCCGCATTGCAATATCAATCCCAGAGTCTGGTCCGTAGTAGCTGGCAGCTGTATTTTCATAGCGCTCATCCAGCGCCTGCATTCCGTGATTGGTTGCGCCATTGACAATTGCGCGCACTGGTATCAATTCACCCTCAACCAGTCGCTCTGTATCCACCACTTTCAACGTCCCGTAAAAATTTCTGTCACTAACTATGTGCGAGTCAACAGTGGACGAACTCCACACAAACAAAAACGATACGAATATCACCATTCCCTGCACGGACCACACAAAAAACTTTGGTAGCTTTTTGGACAACCATCCGGTAGCTGCAAAAGCAAAATAGATAGCCAACAGACCAAACACAAAGTACATCTCAATTTGGTCATTTAATACCAGGGGCAGCAGCAATCCTACTATTCCAGAACCGAGTGCTCCGCCGAGGGTCATGTACACATAAAAAACTCCTAGATCAGCCACTCGTGGACGGACATTATATACCTGCCGATGAAAGTAGGTGGAGATAAAAAAGAACGA
>Ga0307945_1004710_pt1 | contig 10945 bp, 10 predicted proteins | sample OrgLakmetagen228_FD_201818 | JGI IMG/M metagenome (GOLD analysis project Ga0307945, IMG submission 201818) | Saline water microbial communities from Organic Lake, Antarctica - #228 | ecosystem: Environmental > Aquatic > Non-marine Saline and Alkaline > Saline | place: Antarctica: Organic Lake...
CTCTCTCTCTCTCTCTCTCTCTCTCTCTCTCCCTCCCTCTCTCTCTCTCTCTCTCTCTCTCTTTTTCTTGCCTCTTCACATGCCCATGCTCGCAAACACACACACTTCACAACATACACACACGCTCATGCACGCAAGCAGGCTCCAGCAACCTCAGGGGAGAGATCCTGAAATTTGTGGTGGCACAGGATCTGTTTGACATGTGTGCTCCCGAGTTCCAGCCTGCCACATTGGCCTTGAAAAAGGCAATCCTTAAGTGGGCAGGCTCAGACCAAGCAGGGGCTGTGCAGTTGGTGCGTGTGCGCGTATGTGTCTGTGGTGTGTGTGTGTGTGTGTGTGTCGTGTGTGTGTGTGCGTGCGTGCGCGCGCATGCACGTGTGTGCGCGCATGTGTGTGTGACACCCTGTATAGGCAGCAGCTATGCCTTTTTGTTAATTTGATGGGCTTCATCCGCAGAGGCTGTGTGTCTGGCTGCATTTGCACATATCACTTGTGTTAACACAGGCATTTTCGTTCCCACAGGATCACACACATTTGCACACACACACACACACACACACAGACACAGACACAGGCGCATTAACACACTCGCTCACGCAGGTCCGCTTCCTGAGCAGCAACGTGCACGGCTGGCAGGAGCTTGTGCCTCCTAGGTGCGCATGCATGGGGTTCTACCAAGTATACGACCAAGACCCCCGTTGCTTCTGCATATATCTGTCACTTTTTATCTTTTTATGTAAAGGTGCATGCAATGAGCCATTGCCTGTGACACAGGGGTCTGCTTACACTTACAAATGTACACAGCCTCACCACATATCCATGCACGCACGCATTTCCTGTCCATCCCCCAATGCTAATACATACTCACATAAAAGCTTTCACACACACATACATTCAAATATCAAATGCTCTCGCTCACGTACACACATACAACACACAGGGCAGAGCCACCTAAATCAGGAGAGGCTGACAAAGAAGGGGAGCAGGTGCAAGAGGAGGCTGAGGGTGTGCGGCTGGCTGACTTCCTTGAGGCTATGCTTGCGGCTGCGCAGGTACTGTGTGTGTATGTGTGCGCTGTGGGGTTTGTGTGCATTTGTGTTGTATGCTACTCCTCTTTTTTCCCCGCATGTCGCGAGTCATTGTTTGTAATGCAAGGGCTTCATGTGTTTTTTATGGATGGTGTGGTGTGCCGACAGAAGGGCATTGCTTAACCATCATCACTTTACCAAAACCCACACTGTGGTGCATGCAGTTGTCCTCAACCCTACAGATAACTCCGCACATTTTACAACACACCTTTAACAAACCCTTTGCTTGCAGTGTTGTGTCCTTCTAGGCTGTAATGTGATTGAGCTTGACAGTCTTAGTCTCATCAATATATCAAAAGAGGCACTTAAATTTATGTAGACAGCTCTGACTACTCGATCATATCATTTTGTCTTTTAATCCCACCCCACTGCATGCAGACCCTGCGCATGTGGAGACGCACCGCATTGCTTGCCTTCTCATTGGTTTCAGTCCATTTGCATACTTTTCTCACTTTGTGTCCTCTGGCATGCCCATACACGCAGGCTTTGCCGCGTGCTAAATCGTATCGCAATGGGGACAGCCTGCCTCCTTTTGGTGCTGCTGTGTGTATAAATGCCTCTCTGCTCACTTCACGTCCTCTGGCACGCCCATACACGCAGGCCCTGCAGCGTGCGGAGATGCACCGCAACCTAGGGGCAGTGGACAGAGCAGCGTCAGCTGCTGCCAAGCCTACGTCAACCCACACACCCACAGAGCAGCAGCAGCCGCAGGGTCAGACGCAAGATCAGCAGGCTCCCCAAGAGCCAGACCAGCAGCACGTGCAAGTCGAGCAGCATCAAGGGGAGGGGCATGATGGGGGTGCAATTGGTGATAAGGAGGAGGGAGGGGGACGTGGGGAGGGCACAGCTGCGTTGGCAGAACCGCCATCAGAGCCAACAGAACCAACAGAACCTTCGCCTGCTGGCCCCTCTTGGTTGCCCCCTGCCCCGTCGGCCTCCCAATTGGCTGTCGCCCAGCATTTGTCCCAACAGGTAAGCTAAACATCAATTATCGGATATCTAACCTCCAAACCCCTGACCCAACTGGCTGCGCCGTTTGTCCCAACAGGTAAAAGTCAAAAAGCAAATAGCTATTATGTACCCCGACTGGCTCTGCCGCCCACCACCGATCCCAAGAGGCAAATCAAATTGGTTACCGTAGATCCTTGATCACTTCAGAAAGTAAATAATTATTAATAGTTCTAGGAGCCCTCGACGAACTGGATCCAAAGTGAAAAATTAAACAATTTTAGTGGTTTTTAGGGTGATTTTAAAATGGCCTCCCAGCGTGCCAGTGTGAACCCCCCTGGCCCTGTTCTTGAAGCCCCAGTCCCCAGCTGAGAGCTAGCTGCTCAGCAGAGAGACCATGAGGAACTGCAGAGGGAGAGGCAGCTCAGGGAGGTGGCAGAGGAAGCAAGAGGCAAAGGCAAGGGGTGAGGCTGCGGCTCCAAGAACAAGCCTCCTCTCACAGCCCCTTCAGGCCCTTCTTCTGGGGCATCCTCACAGAGTGAGTAAGGTGGCAAGTGGGTAAGAGAAGGTTGCTTCTCTGAGTGAGAGAAGCACACGTGCAAGCACTCCCAGCTGTCGTTCTTCCCATTCAGCCAATGGTCAGTCTGCCCAGCAGCCTGCACAGCAGCAGCAGCATCAGCAGGGGCAGCAGCAACATCAGCAGCCAGTGGTGGGCTCTCGAATTCACAAGTTAAGTTTGACAGGACCCTCACAAAGTCCCTTTGAATAAAAGATAAATTTCCAGACCCCCTTACAAAATTTTTATAGTTTTTAGAATTTGGTGTTACGAAGTGATCGAGGATCTACAGTATTTGTACAGACAGGCAAGATTTGTGATACATGACTGTCTTTGTCGCTTGATTTTTCATCTCGCTCATGTGCTTCTGCTCATGTGCGTTTGCATGTGTGTGTCTGCACGTGTGCTTCTGCAGGTATGCTTAAAAAGGTGTATCTGACATGTAAGTGGAGCTAAGTGCTTAAAATCTGCTGCCGCTCGTATTAAGTGGTAAACCCAGCAAGCCACAGTCCTGAAAACCTACTGCCGCACACAACGCTGGCAAACAAGTGATGAGGGTGAGAGTGAATGAGTTGTAAATTCAGCAAGCCGGTAAAGGCTGGCAAGCAAGTGATGACGATGAGGACGAACAAGCAGTACATTCAGCAAGCTGGTAAAAGCTGGCCAACATGTGTTGGCGGTCAGAGTGAAGGATCACAGAGGTCATAACCCTCGTCTTTTGGGGGAGGAGGCGCCTACTGTCTGTACGGGAGTGGCTTGGGAAGTCAAGTAGCATTATTTAACGCAAACCAGGACGGTAAGCAAGGGCACTATGAAGACAAGGGCTGGCTATGAGCTAATTGTACGTTACTGAGGAACACCCGCGTGGTGTGTAAGTTGGCATTAGGTAACATCAATGTTCAGGCACTTGCGCCGTGATGTTGGTATTGGAATGTTATTACTCATTTGCCACCTTGTCCAATCCAAGTCACGGCCGGCCAGATTTCCGGTGCGTGGACGTGATGATCATAAGGACAACACGACACTGCTATTCCATAATTGCAAAGCAAGGCTGCACTCCAGCGGGGGTGCAAGGCTTGAAGTGTGCGGCCGACCGCATGAAGCTGTGCTCTTGTACTCGGTGCCAGCCTGTGTTTGTTGGACTTGCAGCACAAACAACACACAGCCGTGATGTATCCTCTTTGTCACTTCATGCAAAAGGGTGAGACCTGTCTCTGCTTCTCTCTCGGGTCCTGCCTGCCTGCCCTTCAAACGTCGCCATCAGATCAATCTTATGATGCCCTTCAAACGTCACCATTAGATCAGTCCTATGATGCCCTTCAAACGCCGCCATCAGATCAATCCTATGATGCCCTTCAAATGTCGCCATCAGATCAATCCTATGATGTGCACAGGACAAGGCCGCTCACCTCTTTATTTACCTTCACACCAGGGATGTCTCATACGGTGTATTCGTATAATTCGCCTTATCGTAATTAACGCGTAATCAACCACATTCAACGTCCCAAATGACCGTATGAAATATCTCTGCTTCACACGTTTAAAGAAATGTATGCACACGAGTTCTGTCTGTGTCTGCACGGCTGGCTTTAGCTTCACACAGGTGCTGCTGCTGCAGCGCTAACACACACACACATACACACACACACACACACACACCGCTACACACATTGCGCGTGCTGCTGCCTTTTACCCCACGCACCCACTTTTCATGCAACACAGGTGTCTGACTGCCTCGTACTGTTTTCTGTGTATCACAGGTTTTTAATTGCCTCAATCTGTTTCTATGCATCACAGGTGTTTGACTGCCTACGTGCCACTGTTAAGCCGGACACCGTGATGGTGCTGCCAGCCCTCCCGTTTCCTCCTCCTAAGAGGGGAGCAGCTCAGGTGAGCTGTGATGTGTGGGTAGGCATGTTTGCGTGTATGTGTGCAGGTGCGTGCGTGTGTGTGTGTGTGCGTGCGCGCTTATACGTGCGTATTTGTGTTGGTACAAGGGACACACAGACATGCTTGTGTGTGATCTCACTTTGCACCATGACTGCATAACAATGTGAACAGGGGTTTCTGGTCAGTGCTGGGTCAGGCTTGTTTGGCGCTTCATCCAAAACTTCTACTCCACACTCACTTGCAGATTGAGTTTGATGTGTTTTCCAAGCTCACTGCTTGCTTTAACGCGCTGAGCTTTTTAGGCGGGTGCCCCACGCTCACAGTGCCTGTGGGTTACCTGAGAGACGGTTCCCCTGTGGCCATCACCTTGCTAGCAGTGCACAAGTGAGTGCGAGAGGAGGTGTGGGACAAAGTGTGTGCCTATTGCTTATAATACACATACACACGCAAGAGCACAAAACACGCGCAAATATGCACACACACACAAGAGCACAAAACACGCGCAAAAACACACACACATACACATATTCCCTGACTCCCTGATCCTTCTCTTTCTCTCTCTTCTCTCTCTTCTCTCTCTCTCTCCTGGGGATCCTTACAGATTTGACTTGCGCTTGCTTGCCGTGGCTAAGCGGCTATGCCCAATGATCCATGACGCATTCCAGGGAGTCAAGGAGGAGATCACGCAGATGGCCATCCGCCAGGTATGCGTGCGTGCGTGTCTGTACGAGCGTGCGCGCGTCAATAGTTTTGCAATGTGCAGTGGGAAGGTGTGTTTCTGTTCCTTTGTGAACGTGCGTCCAAATTTGTGTGCACATTGTGTGTGTGTGTGTGTGTTGTGTGTATGCACATTGTATGTGTGAAGTGTCGGGTGTACAGGTGCAAACAAACGTTTCTGTGTGACAGTTGTGCTTTGCACTTTTGTGTTGCACAAAAGGAAGAGGTAGAGCCTTGCGCTATGTTTTTTAGTGTGGTGCATGAGAAGCCTGAAGAGGGATTGAATTACACAGGGAGGCGCAAGGTACAACATGAGAGTCAAGTACATCCACAAACATGCATGTACATATGCACCCACGTACAGCATGCTTAAGTACACACGCATGCATGCTTAAGTACATGCACACACACACATACACACATATTAATACACCCACACACAGCATGCATTTAAGTACACACACGTACTTGCACACACGTGCACACACACAGGCGCAAGCTGAGGCAGCTGCCAAGGCAGGGGTGCCGCTGCCAGAGGCAAACGGGGAAGTACCGCCCTCTGCCTCCAAGCAGCAACAGCAGGTGTGTGTGCAGGAGAGTGGGAAAACAAAAGCATACACGCATGCTTGTTGGCAGACATTTAGGCACCTGCACAGACACACACATGCATACACACATGCCTACCTACACACATGCACGCAGGCGCAACAAGCCCCATCCATTGACCCCAAGAAACTCGACAAAGCTGAGAAGGCCAAGAACAAGGGGAACGAGTGTTATCAAGCAGGTGCGTGTGTGTACGTTTGCGTATGTGCATTTTATAGTCTGTGCTGCTCTGCTCAAGGCTGTGTGTAGGAGTAAATGACGCGCCAATGGGATTTTATGCTGTGTGTGTGTATTAGTGTCTGTATGTGTGAGAGTGTGTGTGTGCCAAAGCTGAACCAAGTGCATAGGTGGCCATGGCAGGATTTTGTTTGTTGGCCTGCTAACGTGAGCAACATTTACTTTATCCTAGCCATTGGTTGAACGCCAAGCTTTCATAGAGAAGCATTTGAGTGCAAGCCAAAATTGATACACAGATACACACAACTGCACACACAATATGCACACACATACACACGCGCGCAAACACGATCACAAGGAACCCCGAAATATTTCTGCAGGCAAGCATTTGGACGCCTTTAATGAGTACACTAAGGCCATTGCTCTAAACCCTACCTCCCACGTATACTACTCCAACCGCGCCATTGCATGCATCAAGCTGTTCCGCTTTGAGCAGGTGCGTCTGAATTCGGTGCACATCCATGGGGTCGTAAGTCATGAGTGGTATGTCACTGTCATGTCTCGTATTCTATTGTGTCTATAAAAGTATCGCTGCACCTCGTCATCAGCCTGGTCTGTTTTGAGCAGGGCCTGGCCTGTAGCTGTCTGTTTATATATCACGTCACAGCATTCAGTCACACAGCATGCAACGCGCAGCACGTATTTTTCCATCTGCCTTGTTCCGTGAAGGGCCACTGTGTGTTTGTGAAGCAGTCTCATTGTAAAAGGGGACACTTGGGAAACGGCTTTGGACTGTGTGCGCCTGTCAGGGAGTGCTGTATAGTAGCTTGTTGCCAGAAACACACATACACGCCCTAACAACAAAGGTGACTACACTGGCAGGTTATAAGCTGCCCCAGTGAGATTTCGTGCCCGGCTTGGAGTTTTCTTGAGCTTGCAAACTCTTTCAGTGAACATACAAACTATGTGTGTGCGTGATGATGACGTATTTATGATACTCAAACAACAAGCGCATGGAATCTTGCAGGCAGAGGAGGACTGCAAAAGGGCCCTGGGTTTCGATTTGAGCCAGAAAGACAAGGTGACTGTCTGCGTTTTGTGCATGGCATCCAGAGCAACGTCGTATTTTTACTTGCACTTAAGAGCATGTTTTTTTACAAATTGTGGGTCTTGTTGTCAATGCTTTTGTTTCGGCGCATGCTCTCCAGAAATCCTTGAGCGTGCTTTACCATTTCCACTTTTGTTTGCCCGCCTGCGCACCGCACATATGCACACATACACACGTTCGTATCTCAACAGCTCCAAATGCATTGTCACGGCCATACACTCAAGTGCAATCGCATGCAAGGTCAGGTTGCAATGCACTCATTACTTTGTATGTGCACCCTTTTTGAAACACAGCAACACAGCAAGCTGAGGCATTGTCAGGTGCATCACTGAGAGTCGCTACGAGAAGCAGACCATTGCTGTTTACGGCTAGCTCAATAATCATTTGCTGCTCCTAAGAGCAGACCATTGCTGTTCACGGCTGCAGCTTGACATCATTCGCAAGTCAAGGCTCTGTAACAAATGTGGCACAGGACATCACTGGTCATACCTTGGCATGTCAGAGCAGCGTAACCTGGTGCTCTTGTGGTCTGCAGGTCAAGGCCCTAATAGGACGGCGCGCCTCTTCAAGAGATGCATTGAAAGGCACTGTGGATCAAGCCCTGCCTCTGTTTTGGTGGTTTGCAGGTCAAGGCCCTGTTGCGGCGTGCCACAGCAAGAGATGCGCTGCAAAAGTACGATGCTGCAGAGAAAGACTTGAGGGCTGTGCTCGCGCTTGAGGCAAACAACAAGCAAGCACGTGAAGACCTGCAGGTGAGGTTTGAAAATTCATAGATGATGTCGTCAGTTACGCCACCAAGGAGATGTGGATTTTTATGGTGTACAGGTAGGGTTGGCCAGAACCATATATATGAACGGTGCATATATGGGATATTTGGAAAATCACCAAATGTACGGTCAAATACGGTGTATATATAGTTATGGCCAACCCTATGTACGGGGTATATAAACAGACGTGGCCGACTCTAGGTGTTGAGGGGGAAGTGTGGAAGTCTGTGGAAGTTGTGTGGAAGTCTGTGGGGATGTTGATTCAAAGATGGGCTGTTTAAGTAGGTGTGTGTTGCCTTGAATGAATTTGGGTACGGAAAGAGGTGTGCATGCTGAAAAAGCTATGAAGTGAAGTCTGATCTATCTTGCTTGCCCAGCTGCACATACAAGGATGTGAAATAAACTTGAAGTGGGTACAAAATGTAGGGCTGAGCAGCTACAAAGAGGAACTGTAATGGGTGAAATATGCATTGCAATTCCCTCTTCCTTTTTCTCTCACTCTGTGCTGGCCTTGCCTAAATCGAGCTATCCTTCCACCACCTTTATAGTTGCATGCCTAGCACCCTGCACCTTTTGCTGTACTTGCCTCCCTCCCTTTGAGGCTTGTACATGTATCCTTTTTTGTACTATGCTGGAATCCTCTCACCGTGTGTGTGTGTGCGTATGCGCGCGTGGGCTCTGCCTTTGCCCTCGTACAGTGTGGTTCTAAGAACCCTCTCACACCTGCGTGCTTGCACAGGCCTTGAGACAGCACCGCACAGAAATGGCCTCAGCACAGTCTGCCATGGCAAGCCAAATACGTGCGCACAAGCAGCAGGCGGCCGTTGCAGCAGCAGCGGGGGCCAAGTCAGGTGGGAAGCAAGGGGAATCGCAGCGCAGAAGCGAAAATGTACTTACATTTGGCAAGCATACCAACAGTGGAGGCAACAAAATACTGCGGTATCAGCATGTGCACGTCAAGTGCTTCTTGATACGTTTTATAGGATGGCACCGGCTGGACATGCTAGATACTTTTGCGGCAGCAGGACCATGCACCATCATTCATGTAGACATTTAGCATACAATGAACTTGGCAACAGTTTGTAAGCGTGCCACTCAACCAACCAACGAACACACATACACACAAACACTTGATCGCATACACACAGGGGGTAGCAGCGGCGCTGCACAGGCCCAGGCCCAAGCACAGGCGCAGCAGCAGGCTCAAAATGCAGGTGAGGAGGACTGCACGTTGTAGATGCTCTGCGCATTAAAACCTAGCAACATGTACAAGATATAGTTGCAACAAAACTGGGATGATCTGGTGTTCTCATTCTTTTTCCTTTCAGCCAGGAGGGTGCAAAAGTAAAAATTCCTGACAGCCACATTTCAATTTCCAGCATCCAGCCCAAAAAGACCCCCCCCAAACCCCTTCCTGACCCCCTACACAAAAAAAAGGTGTCATCCTGCTCCCTGTAATTATGGGCAGTTGTAAATTGTTCTGAGAGAACAAATTAGTAGTAGTGTTATACGGCAAAAAGTAATATGTACACGCTCTTGCACTGACCACCTAGTTGGTGCTAAAATTTAGCTGAGACCTTTGCCAAAACATTTTCCACTTATATTATGCATGCCGTACATTATGCAACACGGTGCCCTGGAGCCACTTGCTGTTATTATGCCTGAGCACGCCCTTACGGCCTACCAAGAGACATACGTACCATGCATACCTGTGACGAGGCACCTGGACCCTCCCCTTTTATAGGATTCCCAAACAAGGGTGCCAATCGACAGGGCTTGAGTTTAGAGTTCTGATTAATAATCTAATATCATGTGGAGTTGCCCCAAAAGAATTGTGGAGCACCCCCCAAAATTCTCAGACCCCCCATTTACCCCCTCAGATTCTATACACCAATCAATAGCTCTCAACACGTCAGGATTTCGAATACCAACGACGGGCGTCAAAAAGCTGTGATATTTGCAGCTCCTGTTTCAGCCTAAGATTTACAAGAGTCTGGCAGTGGAAAAGTGGGTTTGGCAGTTTTCAAGTGTCCCACAACTCCCTCGACCCAAGGGTTGGATCCACTTCTCTGTGTTCTATGTCCTATGAGTGGCATTTGCTGATTAAATGATTCCTTGACCCACGACTTGTGCACAAACACAGGCATGGATTCTTCGCTGTTACCGCCGGAATTCCTAGGGAGTGAAATGAATGGAATGTTCGGTGATGCTGGAGGCATGCCTGTGCGGGGCTAAAAACTTTCAGGTTAAATGTCCATAAGGTATCCTTAGGCTGCCTTTCGCGGCCCCTTTAGGTTGAGCTGTTGTTAATTTTGAATGTTTAATTTTTTACAAGCTTAACACAGTGTTATGTTTTGGCTTGTGTTTGCAGTGTTGCGCTTGTTAGCAGTGTAGCACGTGTGCTTAAAGCCCAGGAGCTTGCTCGACCGTTATTGCCTGCCTTGGTATCAGTCTGTGTTTACACCTAAGAATCCCTTTATATCTTGTCCGACAAGGGTGAGTGCAGCGAATGTAAGCATACACATGCACAAATTGATTGTGCTCTACAAGAAGTTGTACCGCAAAGAGACTAGCAGCCGATCAGCCAAACTACCAGGGTAGGCAGGTCACCCCCCATTGTAACCAATTTACCATTAAGGACATGAACAGCTGTGGGGCTTTACAGGTTTACGGATTAAACTGGCAGTCCAAAAGTATGACTGCTAGGCTGCATATGAAAACTAGCTATGTGAAGAAGTAATCAAGGATTTTGGTAGCACTAAATGCATCAAGGTACACAGCCCAAGTTCACGCAAATAACTAGTAGTGTGACAGGAGTTGAAGTTTGAAGAAAAGAAAAACTATGCAGGCAGTGAAGACCACTCCCCACATCAATTAAGGAAAAGGAGCCACTTTGGTACCGAGATTGTAAGCTCCTCCACCAAGAAAAGGAAAGGAAAAATCAATGGGCATCAGGAGGGTTGCAGGCTTGGCCTGAAACCGGCTCCTGATTAGGGTAAGGGTAAGGGTTACACAGCTATATCCGCCAGCGAGGGCAGTTGAGCTATAGCAAAAAAAAAGGCAGCTTCAAGAAGAGAAGGAGGCCAGA
>Ga0307945_1004713_pt1 | contig 10942 bp, 7 predicted proteins | sample OrgLakmetagen228_FD_201818 | JGI IMG/M metagenome (GOLD analysis project Ga0307945, IMG submission 201818) | Saline water microbial communities from Organic Lake, Antarctica - #228 | ecosystem: Environmental > Aquatic > Non-marine Saline and Alkaline > Saline | place: Antarctica: Organic Lake...
ACACACACACACACACACACACACACACACACACACACACACACACACACACACACACACACACACACACACACACACACACACACACACACACACACACACACACACACACACACACACACACATTTTGTGAGCACACCGTCTCTGGCCATGGCCATGGCTAGGGGGATGGGAGAGAGCGAGCACCTCAATTGCCTAATATCAAAACTCTGTGCTTTGTGCTGCCTGAACTAGCAAGCGCTACTCAATGCACATTCGCCCCTTTGCAGACTGATATGAGTAGGGTTGGCCAGAACCATATATATACGGTGTTTGTATGGTAGTTTTGGCTGGAAATTACCAAATATACGGTCATATACGGTGTACATATGTATAAATGGTTCTGGCCAACCCTAGATATGAGCTATACAATGCTTACCCTGTCTTGTTTGTTTTATACAGGGAAAGAAAAAGGGCTCAGTGCCCCAGGCAGCTCCGTACTGCCAGCACAATTCTGGGATGTCCCTTTAGGGCGGTTCTGCCGGAGTAAAGCTGTGTGGGCAATTGCAATGTGGGTGGACTGGGGCCTTGTGTGTATGAGTGTGTGTGTGTGTGTGTGCGTGTGTTTGTATCAAATTCATGGTGAATGCAATGTGGTGGGACTGGGCGCGCTTGGAGCATGTGTGTGTTTGTACGAGTGTGTGTATGATTGTGTGCGTGTGTGGGTTTGTATCAAATTCATGGGCAATTTCAATGTGAGTGGACTGGGGCCTCGAGTAAGAGCAAGTGTGTGTTTGTGTATGTATGTGCGTGTGTGTGTGTATTAAATTCATGGGCAACTGCAATGTGGGTGGGACTGGGCGTGTTTGGAGCAATTGTGTGTGTGTGTGAGTGACAGTGATGAGTGTTTGTACTGCCGATTGTACGACGTCCATGACCGGGCTAGGTTGATGTGCTCTACTAATTTGCCACGCCAGCATATGCACCATTTGATCATTTGCTAGAAAATGAAGCGCAGGGCTTTGCTTCTGACGCCAGCATATGCATCATTTGTAGGCCGGACCGTATATATGCACCGTATACCGTATATGACCCTATATTTGGTGGTTTCCCTGCCAAAAATACCGTACATACACTGTATATATATATGGTTCTGGCCAACCCTAATCATTTTGTCATTTGCTAGAAAGTGAAGCACAAAATTCCTACTTCCCTTCACCGGCTAGCTTCTTGCAAAATTCGAGGCAGTTGCAACCATTCGAGTGCAGTGCCATGGCAACTTTAATATAAGGCACCTGCATTTGTAGCAAAACGTACAGCATTGCAATAACCCACCAAGGCATCTGCAATTGAAGCAAAATGCACAGCATCGCAATAACCCACCAAAGCATCTTCAAGTTGAAGCAAGATGTACAACGTCATACTAATCCACACACACATCTTCATCTGTAGCAAAACGTACAACATCAAAATAACCCACCAAGGCATCTGCATCTGTAGAAAATGTACAGCCTCGCAATAACCCACCAAAGCATCTGCAATTGAAGCAAAACTTACAGCATCGCAATAACCCACCAAAGCATCTGCATTTGCAGCAAAACTTACAACATCGCAATAATTCGCCCATGCATCTGCATTTGCAGCAAGACGTACAATGTCGCTACAGCTCACCAAGACGTAACCAGTTGTAGCAAAATGCACAGCCTCACAATAAACCACTACAGCTTCACAGTGATCCACCACAGCATCACAGAGACCCGCCATAGCCTCACAATGATTCACCACAGCATCACAATGGTCCATCATAGCATCTACAGTTATAGCACAACATACAGCAATCGCCCACCACAGTATCTGCACGCACTACCCTACAAAAACACCTGTGTTGAACCTGCAGAGCTCATTGCCTGCGTCCCCCTGTGTTGAACCTGCAGAGCTCATAGTACTTTTGGCAACACGTATAGCATCATCATCGCGTGGCTGCCAACCTTTTACAGCGAGTACATGGGCTTAGATTTGAAAAGCAGCTCGTGGTGCTCGGTAGGTGGTGGTGTGTGGAGGGGGCAGGTCGCTCTGTACATAAATTTTTGAAGAGGGGGAAGCGCGTGGGGGGGGGTGCATGTGTGTGTGTGTGTGTGTGTGTGCAGGTGCAGGTGCAGGTGCAGGTGTGTTTGAGTTTCCGAAGATTGCTGTCAGTACCTGCACTTCCTTTTGCACCTCTGCTTCGTAGCTTCATCGACTTCACAGAAGAAGTTGCTGAGTATATGAGTGTGTGTCTTTTCTTCAAACTCTGTACCCCTATCGACAGCCCTGACCAGACCAGGATGTTGCTGAGCGGCTGCTACCTTCAGCCTCTGTTTGTTAATTCAAATGTGTGTCCATCATCAGCACTCATCAACTCGGAGCAAAGGGCCTATGAAGGGGATGATGCAATCTTGTGGGGGGGTTGTTGCCTTTGTATGTTGCGCAAACGATTAGAAACGAGTACTGGGCAATTTTGTGTCTGAACTTCACAGTTGATCAAAAAAGAGGGACACTTTGTGTGGGACATCTTGTCTAGTCATACATCCGGCTGAGGCCTTGGCAAAAATTTCAAGAACGTTTACTTGCACAAACAGTGAAAGTAAGTCAGTGCTCCCATTCATCCAACAAAAAAAGCTTCCTTGGCACCAAGTGTTGAGCAACTTCCTCTATCAAAGATAGGGAAATCGTTTCAGTTCTGTTGGCCGCACTTGTCGCACGGACTGTGGCCACACTTGTCACACGGACTGTGGCCACACTTGTCACACAGACTGTGGCCACACTTGTTACACGGACTGTGGCCACACTTGTCACACGGACTGTGGCCACACTTGTCACACAGACTGAGGCCACACTTGTCACACGGACTGTGGCCACACTTGTTACACGGACTGTGGCCACACTTGTCACACAGACTGTGGCCACACTTGTCACACGGACTGTGGCCACACTTGTCACACAGACTGTGGCCACACTTGTCACACAGACTGTGCCCACTCTTGTCACACGGACTGTGGCCACACTTGTCACACAGACTGAGGCCACACTTGTCACACAGACTGTGGCCATACTTGTCACACAGACTGTGCCCACTCTTGTCACACAGACTGTGGCCACACTTGTCACACAGACTGTGGCCACACTTGTCACACAGACTGTGGCCACACTTGTCACACAGACTGTGCCCACTCTTGTCACACGCACTGTGCCCACTCTTGTCACACAGACTGTGGCCACACTTGTCACACGCACTGTGGCCACACTTGTCACACGAACTGTGGCCACACTTGTCACACAGACTGTGGCCACACTTGTCACACAGACTGTGGCCACACTTGTCACACGCACTGTGGCCACACTTGTCACACGCACTGTGGCCACACTTGTCACACAGACACTTGTCACACGAACTGTGGCCACACTTGTCACACAGACTGTGGCCACACTTGTCACACGGACTGTGGCCACACTTGTCACACAGATTGTGGCCACACTTGTCACACAGACTGAGGCCACACTTGTCACACGGACTGTGGCCACACTTGTCACACAGACTGCGGCCACACTTGTCACACGGACTGTGGCCACACTTGTCACACGGACTGTGGCCACACTTGTCACACGGACTGTGGCCACACTTGTCACACAGACTGTGGCCACACTTGTCACACAGACTGCGGACACAATTGTCACATAGACTGTGGCCACACTTGTCACACAGGTTGTGGCCACACTTGTCACACGGTCTGTGGCCACACTTGTCACACGGACTGTGGCCACACTTGTTACAAAGACTGTGGCATGCAGAATTTTCTGCACGACTGTTAGATCTCTCTGACTGGACCTTTTTTGTCTGCCGGTAATGGAGTTTCACGGTACTCGGTACCAAAGTGGCTTACTTTTCCTTAATCAATGTGGGGAGTGGTTTTCACTGCCTGCGTCGTTTTTCTTTTCTTGCTTTGCACGGCTTCTACCGAAGGCGTTTCTGCGTGCTTGTAACAGCCGACGTACGTAGGGTTAGCATTCTTGCATTACTGCATGACAATGCATTCCTGCATTACTGCATGACAACGCATTACTGCATTACTGCATGACAACGCATTACTGTATTACTGCATGACAATGCGTGTTGTGTGGTAGCTAGCATAACTTGCATGAAGACTCCTACATTTGATGGAAATGAGCCGGAACAAAACTGACTGTGTCTCTGATGCAGGTATTTCTGTCGGCTTGCAACAGCCAACACATGCATTCCTGCTTGACAATACGTGCTTTGTGATTGCAAACATGGCTTGCATGAAGACCCTGCTTGTGTCTCTCTGATGCAGGTACATCCGTCGGCTTGCAACAGCCGACATATGTAGGGCACAACACGTAGGGTTACAGTATGTGGGGTTACAATATACACCGTATATGACCGCATAATTGGCGATTTCCCTGCCAAGTTTACCGTGTATATAGGTATATGAATGGTTTTGACCAACCCTAAGCATTTGCATTCCTGCTTGACAATATGTGCTTTGTGATTGCAAACACGGCTCGCATGAAGACATGAAGACCCTGTTTGTGTCTCTGACGCAGATATTTCCGTGGGCTGCAACAGCCAACACATGCATTCCTGCTTGACATTACGTGCTTTGTGATTGCAAACACGGCCTAAATGAAGACCCTGTTTGTGTCTCTCTGACGCAAGTATTTCTGTGGGCTTGCAACAGCCAACACATGCATTCCTGCTTGACAATACGTGCTTTGTGATTGCAAGCACGGCTTTAATGAAGACACTGTTTGTGTCTCTGACGCAGATATTTCCGTGGGCTGCAATGGCCACGGGCACCATGACGTCCGGCTACGTAGCTGACTTGCTAATCAGCCAAAAAGTGAGGATGCCGGACACTTTTGTCGTGCCTGTGTGTGCTGATCAGCCAAAATATTTGTCTGTGTGTGCTAATCAGCCAAAAAGTGAGGATGCTGGACACTTTTGTCGTGTCTGTGTGTGCTGATCATCCAAAAGATTAGTCTGTGTGTGCTAATCAGCCAAAAGTGAGGATGCCAGACACTTTTGTCGTGTCTGTGTGTGCTGATCAGCCAAAAGATTAGTCTGTGTGTGCTAATTAGCCAAAAAGTGAGGATGCCGGACACTTTTGTCGTGTCTGTGTGTGCTGATCAGCCAAAAGATTAGTCTGTGTGTGCTGATCAGCCAAAAAATTAGTCTGTGTGTGCTAATCAGCCAAAAAGTGAGGATGCTGGACACTTTTGTCGTGTCTGTGTGTGCTGATCATCCAAAAAGTTAGTCTGTGTGTGCTGATCAGCCAAAAAGTGAGTTTGATCAGCCAAAAGGTGAGTCTGTGTGTGCTGATCATCCAAAAAGTTAGTCTGTGTGTGCTGATCAGCCAAAAAGTGAGTTTGATCAGCCAAAAAGTGAGTCTGCGTGTGCTGATCAGCCAAAAAGTGAGGATGCTGGACCTTTGTTGTGCCTGTGTGTGCAGTCCTTGTTCCTGCCTGTGTGTGCAATCCATACGCCTGCCTGTGTCTGCGATCCTTACGCCTGTTTGCGTGTACAATACATACGCCTGCCTGCGTGTTCAATCCATACGCCTGCCTGTTTGTGCGATCCTCACGCCTGTTTGTGTGTGCGATCCCTGCGCCTGCCTGCGTTGAAATCTGACTTACAACATCTGCTTACAAGCTGAGAGGACCAAACAGAGAGGCAATGCCGGTCACTCTAGCCTGCATTAAGGAAGGCAAAGCCACTCTGGTACTGGGTATCACAAACCTCCCTTCACCATAGCGTGGGTATCACAGACCTCCTTCACCATAGCGTGAATATCACAAACCTCCGTCACCATAGCGCACCAGAACAAACCTCCTTCACATAGCGTACCAGAATAGCTTGAGCAGAGAAGCTCTTAATGGTGCATTGAGGAAGGCAAAGCCACTCTCCTACTGGGTACCACAAACCTCCTTCACATAGCGTACCAGAACAAACCTCCTTCACCATAGCGTGAATATCACAAACCTCCTTCACCATAGCGTGGGTATCACAGACCTCCCTTCACCATAGCGCACCAGAACAAACCTCCTTCACCAGAGCGTACCAGATCAGCTTGAGCAGATAATCTCTTGATGGTTCATAAAGGAAGGCAAAGCCACTCTCGTACTGGGTACCACAAACCTCCCTTCACCATAGCCTACCAGAAAGTCTTGAGCAGAGAAGCTCTAAATGGTGGCCACCGAGGGTGGTGCCTAGGTAGGTATGAAACTTATCACTGGTCTATCGTGACAAACTTACCACCGGTCTATCGTGTTTAGGGTTGGCCAGAATCATACATTTATAGGTATATACAGTGTATATATTGTATTTTTGGCAGGGGAATTACCATACATACGGTCATATACGGTGTGTATATGTGTATATATGGTTCTGGCCAACCCTAATCGTGTTCAAACTTATCACTGGTCTATCGTGATTAAACTTCAAACCTCCTTATCACCGGTCTTTTGTGTTCAAACCTCCTATCACCGCACAGCCGACCTTATTACTAGTCTTTTGTGTTCAAACCTCCTATCACCGCACAGCCAACCTTATTACCGGTCTTTTGTGTTCAGACTTCCTATCACCGCACAGCCAACCTTATTACCGGTCTTTTGTGTTCAAACCTCCTATCACCGCACAGCCAACCTTATTACCGGTCTTTTGTGTTCAAACCTCCTATCACCGCACAGTCAACCTTATCACCGGTCTTTTGTGTTCAAACCTCCTATCACCGCACAGCCAACCTTATTACTGGTCTTTTGTGTTCAAACCTCCTATCACCGCACAGTCAACCTTATTACTAGTCTTTTGTGTTCAAACCTCCTATCACCGCACAGCCAACCTTATTACCAGTCTATTGTGTTCAAACTTATCACCGGTCTATCATGTTCAAAATCATCACCAGTCTATTGTGTTCAAGCTTATCACTGGTCTATCATGTTCAAAATCATCACCAGTCTACTGCGATCAAACCCATCACTCATCACTGCACAGAAATATCCCTTCTGGGCACAAAGAGTTATTATTCATGCTGGTTCTTCCTTTCTATGATAGCGTATGGGCTGTGATGCCTTTTACAGAAGGGCCTTTGCAAGCTCTATTTCGGTGCAATCTGTTTCTTTAGTTATTGAGTGGGTTGGTTGTTTGTCACTGCCTGCGCAGTTTTATTTTTAGCACTTTTTACTGCTGCCTGTGGTTGCTATCTTAAGGGTTTTGGAAGATTCTTTGTGAGCGTTCTTTGGCTAGATCTTCAAACGCCTGCCTATGTAAGCCCTCTGATGCTGATTAGATGTTACCATTGTAGATCATTTCATTGTTAAATCAACCTGTATTTAGTTTGCACCATGGCCTATAATATTTATGATGTCAGTCTTACATCAAAGCTTTGTTTACTTAAACAGTCTTGAAGGGGGATTCAACTAATATGCACAACACGCATGCACACATACACACACATACACACACGCGCACACACACGCCTGCGTGCACACACACAAACGCACATACACACGCCCGTGCGCACACACACACACAGACACACACATGCACACACACATGCACACACACATGCACACACACACACCTGAGCCTGCCTACCTCAATGCCATTGCACACAGAACCTGTCTGTTTCACAAGTTAGGAAGCTGCTGCAAGCGCTCGGCTGCTGCGGGCCTGCAGCATGCTTTCTTTTCCTGGCGCACATTCCACAAAAGGACTCCTCTCTTTACGGAGCAGTGACTTTCATGAGCCTGGCTATGGGATTCTTAGGGCTACAGGTATGTGTGTGTTGCGTATGTGTGTGTACGCATGTGTAATGTGTGTGTGCGTGCGTGTTTGTATGTGCGTAAGCGTGTGTAATGTGTGTGTATGTGTATGTGTTCATTTGTGCATTGTGCAATTGGCTCTGCTTTTCTGATGTATTGCCGTGTGGGGCCGTGTCGTTTGAGTGCCTTGTCTGGGGCAATATGACGCCAATGTCTTTTGGGCAGTAGGGCCTCAATTACTTTTACTCCCATGCGTATGTTTAGGGTTATGTTTAGGGTTGGCCAGAATCGTATATCTGCACTGCTTGTGTCCGTACGTATTTATGGTGATTCCTTGCTAAAAATACCATAAAAATACCGTACTTACACCGTATATACCATATACCTAAAAACAGGGCTGGCCAGAACCATGTATATACGGTGTATATACGGAATTTTTGGCATGGCAATCCTCAAATATACACGTATAAATACAGTTCTAGCCAACCCTGCCTATAAATGTGTGGTTTTGGCCAACCTTACGTATGTTACATATTTTAAGTAGGTACACATTACACTGCAATGCCTGCGGGAAGGTAGCTCACGCAATGCTGCAACCTGACGTGCCCCTGTGTGACTCCGTCTCTGATTTCTCATTCACCCTTTACTTCCCATACAGGCTGGAGGGTTCGGCAGCAACCACCAAGACATAGCCGCAGCCCGTTTTGCGCCCATCCTGTTTGGGATCACGAGCTGCTGTGCTAGTTTGGCGGGCTCCCTCGGAGTGCTGTGCGTTGGCTATCTTTTAGATCTCACGGGGTCGTGGAACCTAGTGCTCGTCCTAATTGCTGCTGTCAACCTGGGGAGTGCTGTGCTGTTCCACAACCTCTCCTCAAGTGACTTACAGTTTGACTAGAGGCTGGAAGCGAACGATTGGACTAGAGGCTAGAGGCGAACGATTTGTATATTTGTTTGCACTATGTACAGTGTTCTTTCTTTTTTTGGGTGAGGTCGGTACCACAGTGGCTCCTTTTCCTTTATTTATGTGGGGAGTGGTTTTTCACTGCCTGCATTTGTTCTGTTTTTAACCTAATGCAACCATCAGTTCATCAGAAAAGCAAGGAACAAACGACTCTCGATGCAGCAGTGGGCTTTTGTTTGGCGGTGAGGAGCCCTTTTATTGCCGCACGCCCTAGCTGCAGCGTAATATTTTACTGTTGCAGCTATGAGTGTGGCAGTTCATTGAATGAAGCATTACATGAGTAAGACGAAACCTGTCTTATAGAGCCCTTATGTTAAAAGACTGTGTGTGAATTCGTGTGAGATCTCTGACTGGGTCAGCAGTGTTCCAGCCTGCTTGTTCTTTTTCTTTCTTTTTTTTTGTCCGCTTTTTATATTAAAGGTGTTGTCAAAAACTGTTCAGGATGTTAGTTGAGTCTACAACTGTCTGGATTTTGTGTGAATCTCCTGTAATCTTGTTTGCTGAGATATTCGCTCATGGATCAGAACTTGCAATTCTGACACACCAGGTAAGTGGCTGGCGGTAAGCAAGAGGAAAAGGTTAAAACAAAGCAAGAGAGAAGGCAGTAGCCGTGTCTCTATCTGCTGCATATGCTAACAATTGGGCTCGTAATGTTGAGAGTGACATGCTGGCGCAGCTGTGCTTCTTGTAGGGGCCCCTTTTCTCTTGGGCTGTGGTCGGAGTTGGTTCTAGCGCACCAGGCATCGCAATGGCTTAGCTGCTATTATTCTGGCTAACTTTAGCTTCCCTTGCTTTCATAGCTGCTATTATCCTGGCTAACTCTCAGCTTCCGCCCTTGATCTCATGTTGAGTACCTCGAGGTTGTGTAGCTAGACGTGCCCTCATCCCGTTGCCTTTGTATTCATTGACTAGCCTGTATCCCTAAACCTTGTTATTACATAGGCACCTTAGTACACAGGCTTTCTTTCTTTCCTATGCTTGACCTTCATGTACATGTTTGCCCTTCTTGCCATCAACCTGATTTCCCCCCCTACTTCCTTCTATTTCTTCCAGCCTGCCTCTCTTGCTTCCTTTACTTTTCGTAACTTTTGGTTCATTTTCATCCTCGTAAAAGGGAGTTTGCTATCCCTCCTTGACCAACGTAAACACGCAAAATGAGTTACGTCAACCTACTTCTTTTTGATCTCCTCTTACTTTTGTGTTGTTTTCTTTGATCAGGCTTTTAAATCCCTCCATTTACAAAAACCTTCTCTTATCTGCTATTAAGGATTCATTTGTGACTGAAGGTCACACCTCCGATTGTGACCATTATTGTGACCAATGAATGGCTGCCGAATATCCCCCATTGTAAACCCTTTGTTTTCTGGCAATCCACCCTTCTTTTTTCCCTTCACCAGCAATGGTACAACAAGGCATCACATGCCCCTCTGCTGAGACACAGATAGGGTTTATTCCAATCAAGCTCTTGCCATCCAACCTCAATGTGTAGCAACGGCAGAGGATGAACAAGCCAGATGCAATCAAAGTTACCCCGACCCAGCAATCACGTGACGCCCCCAACAAACACGTATCAAACTAGATTTGCCAATCATGCAATAAGAGTTGCCTGTGATATCCTAACTGATGGTGCCGCCAATCCATACCCCCTGGCTGTGAAACCAAGAGGCATACAACTGAACAAACATGAATGGCTCGAAGAAAAAAGAACGCAGATTGTGACAACACTAGTAGTACCGGCATGGATTAGGAAAGATTGCTGTCTTGTGTTTTGCAACATCCAATGGATGCAGAGACACACAACAACCCATCTGGAGAGTAAGGAAAAAGAAAAATAGAAAAAGAAAAAGAAAAAGAACAGACTCCGCTGGTAGTGATGACACAGCCAGCATGATTAAGGGAGGGGGTTACTTAGGTGCCCGCACCAGGCAACCCCACCGCGCAAACAACTCAAAAGAAATTAGTGTGGGTGAGGCAGGGGGGTTGTGTGCCGTAGCACCCAGACCCAATCCTTGACTGTTTTTGCTTGTGTTATATTGCAGTGCATACCTTGTCTTTATGAGTGCAGATGCATGTCTGATGGAGTATTCATCCAGTTTGTGTGTCAATTTTTTAATCTTATGGTAGTCCAGATTAAGGTCTGCCAGAGGTTTGTCTGTGTAGTCTTTGTAGATTGTCCCCATAGCT
>Ga0307945_1004720_pt1 | contig 10931 bp, 5 predicted proteins | sample OrgLakmetagen228_FD_201818 | JGI IMG/M metagenome (GOLD analysis project Ga0307945, IMG submission 201818) | Saline water microbial communities from Organic Lake, Antarctica - #228 | ecosystem: Environmental > Aquatic > Non-marine Saline and Alkaline > Saline | place: Antarctica: Organic Lake...
CCACGTGAAGAGGAGACGGCGAGGCTGGTCTCCTGATAACCATGCATAACCAACACAGGTCGCCAGACCCGACAAAAATTGAGAGAGCCACTGCAACGAGTACAGTGGCTCTATTTTTTTTTTTTTTAAACAAGCTCACCCAGTATTATAAATTCTATCAATGACCTGGTGAAAAGGGCATGCAAGAATGTGATGAGCACTGGAAGACAAGCCGTTGACAGCAGGCAGAAAGCTTTTGTCATAGCAAATCACTGTCACTGCAAAGTTTAAGTCTCAGCACAACAATCTATAGTTTATTGAAGAATGGTTTTAAGCCAGGGTCGAGTCTCTCTCGAGCAAAGGCTGGGAACTGCACTACAGACTGCAATTCTCCTGATACTCTCTCTCTTTCTCTGCTGTTTCTCATATCCGACTTACTTGACACACTGACGTATACTATACCACACACACTATAGTCGGCTGCCGCGCCTCTCCTCCCCAGGGCTGGGAAGTTTACTCAACCATCTGGTTGAGCATTGTGTAGTGTACTGAGCTAATTGATTACCGCAATATCAAAACCAGAAAATGCTATCTTCAATAAACTGGCTTCTCCAGCTTATTGAACGAGACTAGGCAAAAACAACCTCAACTGAAAAACCAACTAATTAAATCACACGAATCGCCACTGCCAACAATTGGGCGTGACACTTTGCTTGGCCCTAGTCGTTCTTTTTCTCCATCCTCTGGTGTATCTTAGCTTGTTATAATGTGAAAGCAGTGAGGGGGAGGATAGATCTCTGAGGGGAGCAGCAAAGAAGAGAGCAGCACAGAGGGGGGCAACGATGAGGGGGGCAGTGATGAGGATTTGCGTGTGGAGACAAACCTGTTGTGTAACATTATATGTTGCATAAATAACCACCTCATAAAGTAAGGGCTTATAACCCTATTGTCAGGAGTTCTTTATAAATTCATTATAATTTGAGTCAACAACCTGCGGATGTAGTTCACTGGACAGCGAGTTGGAGCTCTGCCTACACATAGACCATTCACTGAACATTTCGCCAGGCAAGTTCGGCAGCCTCGCTGCCTTAACTCTCAGCATATTCGTGTACACACACAAGGAAAATTACGCGAACACCCAAGAGCATGTGAATCTGAAGCGTGAGCAGCACTGCCAGCGACAAGGCTTCAGCGACAAAGGCCTCAGTTTATCTGTGATTTCAAGTACAATCAGCAGGTTTTAAGTATAGTTGGAAAAATAGTCTAGACCCTAAAGAGGCATTCTCGCACTGCAGGAGAGACAAGACCATGGCCTAAAAGGGCGAAGGAGCACCAACAATGTCCAGAGAGACCAGTGCCTACATGAACAGCACGACACAGGAGGACGTGTGCACACTGCAACTGAGACAAAAAACCAACCAAGGGGCAACACCACTAGTGGCAATGTGTGAGGAAGTCAGTACCTGCACGGCATACAGCAGCAGGATGTGCACTGCCAGGTAGGATGGTGTGGCTCCTTGCAGGATGGTGCATGGCCCCTCATGCTGTTCCTGCGTGGTGGTTAACTGGTTATGAGGTTTAGCGTCCTCACAGTACTTGATCTTAATGAGGTGGATGTCACGTTGAAGGATGCTGGGAGCTTTGGGCCGGAGCTGTCTTAGGAAGGTGTATTCGCTGATGGCTGGCGAAGCTGCTGAGATGCTCCCAGTCTCCCTCAGTTGCCCCTCCTGCCCCTCCTAAGAACCCACCCCCCTCCATCACTAGCAGTCTTGTCGCTTTTTTGATTTTGCAGCGACCAACACAGCATCTGGATGGCTGGAGGTAAACCTGTTTGTGTCTGAGAAGCGGGATGGAAAGAGCCACTGGTATAGTCTTAGTTTCAGCTGTATCAGAATCTGAAGATTTTGCATAGCCAGCTGTTCACTGCTGCCTATATTAATAGAGACAAAGCAGGATCCTAGGAGCCTGTTTTGTTGATGGTTTTCATGATCTTGATGCTGCATGCTGCTTAGCACTAAGTTACGCCTCAATTGTCATATTCCTTATATTTGTACAGATTTACTGGACTAAGCCCATACGTAGGGCAAAAATCTAAGAGAGATGGACGCTCTCAATGGAAAATAGCACATAACTTTGAAATCTCACCAACCGTGTAGTGTTTTCACCTAATTTTCAATGCAATAACTGGCAATAAGCTTTATTTACCACAAGGAGGCAAACAGTAGGTGAGTTTGTATTGTAAAAGTAAACGTCTAAGTCTGAGACACCGGTCTGGACATTTGGAGAGTATGTGTATTGTTACAGTTTCGAAGCATCAATTTGGCAGCAAAAGGCAGCAAAAATTGGGGTTCACGCCGCAGCGTATCAGGCAAGCTTGCTCCAATTGGCCAAGGGTCGTACAACAGTGCATTAAAAAGTTGCATTTTGATGCACATATTGAACAGGGCTGTGCCACTACGGTGTACGGTACGGTGTACAGTTATACGGTACGGTACGGAAATACGGCGTACAGCCGTATTTATACGGTTTTAGACCGTATATACGGTAAAGTAAGGTACGGCGTACGGTACGGTCCAAACTTTGAAAGCCTCAATCAAAAAATTAAAATTGAGCTTTGTTTCAGCTCTGCAAATGGCTAAGTAAGCCCACACTGTTTTGAAGGCTCTAAAAAGGACCAAAAAGAATCTGGCCCACTTGAAGGCCTGCTGCAGAGGGGTATGCAGGGGCCCTCAGCAGGCTTTGGGGGTCAGGCAGGCTGGCCTCCCCCAAAGCCTGCCTTTGCCTCTTTTGTGTTGGGCCTCTATTCATCTTTGTTTCATTCCTAAATTATAAATATAATATAATGATAGTTGTTGGGACGGAAATTTGGAATGGCGGGCGGGCACGCGCCTCAAAACGGGTGGCCATGCAAGCTTGTACGGTCGACCGGTTTCCCGTACCGTACCGTACCGGAACCGTACCGTATTTTCATTTTGACTGTTATGCGGTTTTGGACCGTACCGTACCGTAACCGTACCGTATGTACGGTCTGAAAATGGAGATACGGCGTATAAGCACAGCCCTGATATTTAAGCTTGTCAATTGCGGTAAATATATGCGGGGAGTGGAGCATGCAAAAAACAATCCTCTTGGGGCCTCAGTCCACCCCTTCGAAATAATAAAAGGCTTTCGAAACCTAATTCTATCTGACCTCTCGCCGTAGACGGGACGTCCACAGCTCTCGTGCAGCCCTCCTCAGTTCACCAGATCACCTAACAAACTGCAACAGACTCTCAAGACTATAACAAACTCTCTAGGTTGTGAATAGCTGCAGGCACGGTCTCAGGACCCTCATTTAGATATTGTACCCTTGCAGTTTGGTATCAAAGCCTCCTGTCTTTTGTAAGAAGAACATCCTAATACTAAAAAAGAGGCAGGGGAGAGCCAGATTTACTCTGCCCACTCTACCCCCGAGGAGGCCTGGAATGTTAAGCAGAAATGAGTCTGTGCACCCACAAAAGATATTTGCCGGGAACGGGGGCAATTTGCCAGGAAAGGGAACTATTTCAAGGGCCCCCTTTCCTGACCCCCTCCACAATAGAAAGGGTGTCATTCTGCTCCTTTTTGAAGTGGGCAGTCATATCTGTGTACTTATCACTTCGAGAGAAACAATAAGCCGTCGAGGAACTCCCAGCCATTTTTTTATATAAAAACCTTCAGCCATTTTATCACATAAAAACCCGCATTTTATTACATACAAAAATAATACCTATTCGGAAACTCAGCAAACACTCAAGTCGACAATAATGCTGCCGAGCAACTTCGTTGGCGCGGCACGAGTGGGCCCCTGCTGCCCGTCTGCTCCTGCTGCCATGTTTCCAAGTCGTTGCCACGCAACTCGTCTGAACTTAGCCGAGCGTCAGGTATGATATATCGATATATCGTGTAATGTTGAAGTCGCAATCTCGCTACCATATGAAGTAAGTAGCTAATAATCAATGAGAGCTGGGGGCAAAGGCAACATTTGTTGTTTGATGAGAGGCACTTGGCATGAACAGGGCCAATTTTGCAAGCGTAGGAAAATTTACAACGCACCCTACTACACCTAGTTCACACCCGCATTATTCGCGCACCTAGTAGTTTTACGTTAAGGAAGTGAAGAGTGTCACACAGGTGTGATATTGTGACGGTAACTGTTAGGCAACTCAGCCGTTTGTGAAGTTCTGCCTGCTGTTCACACTACACTATTCTACACAACTCGAGGTAACACGAACAGAACCCAGGCGACCAACCAAGAGTATTTCTGGCAAGTATACTTTGAGAGCAAGACAAGGCTGATACAGTCCTGCACTCCTGAGCAAATAAATCAAGCGCATCTATCTGACATTACATGCCCACATAACCCAGGCTCCTGGACGACCAGCGGGGCTTCACCTCAGGACATCAGGTCGGCCGAGCGTTGCTGTGGGGGTGGCGGGCGGCAGCAGCGTGCGAAAGGAGCTCTTAGAGAGCAGGCTGTACAGACGCACTGTGAGTACATTGGAGAGGCAAAACAATCAGCTTGTTAGTGCCTGCATCCTACAATGAACTCTACAATTTGCTTGCTAAGCAGCAGAGCGGAAGTGCTGGTTGTAACTTTGCTGGCATGGATCAGTACATTTAACACATGTCATGTTAGGTTTTTTAAACTTGCCATTTTCTTGCCATTTTCTGCGCCCTCCCTCCGCCCCCAAAATCCTGGAAGGGTGTTAATCAGCAACTTATGGCGTGTTTACAACGAATTTAGATTAGTTAATCCAGGGGCGTATTAATGAACACCATGAATCCAAGCATTAATCCATGCATGTTTACAATGCACCTTGATTTCCGCCACTTTTGCTCACCCTCTTTTCGCTGCCTTCTCTCCGAGCAGCATAGCAATGATCTAAAAACCATTGATCAGGCTGCAGGAAGTCGGAAGAGCGGATGTTTGGGCGGTCAAAGTTGAGCCAGAGGCTTAATTTGGCCCGAGATTCCAGGGGCCATGTAGCTCAGACTTTGTTAGATTGTAGGGCGTTTTATACCGTGGTCATTTCGGCGCTTTACGCCATTAATCCTAAATTGACACCCCCTCCCTGGATTAAGAATAATTCACGTTAACTCATCAATCCGGCCATTAATTCACTCGTTGTAAAATTGAAGTAATGCATTTTCATTTAATATTAATTCAGCCGTTGTAAATGCGCCATTAGTCACTTGTTAGTCACTTGCCAGCACACGCTCATCATCTTACACCATGCACCGTGTATCATTCACATCAACAGTGTCACTAATTGAATAATTATAAGCAATTCCCCTCATTATTCATCCACGTCACACATCACCTTTCTCACAAGGCACGAATAAATAAGAATGTTGTCATTCATAGGTGGCCGACCCCCCATACTGGGAGGAATACTTGACTGCGGACAGATTTGCCAAGTACCTGCAGTCAACCTTTGAGTAAGTCAGTGCAGGGAATTTTTGGTTGGTTTTGAACACAGCGAGCTTTCATAACTGTGGTTGATCGACAAACTTGTATACCTGTATGACAATATTTTCTTGACCATATGTCACCTCCAACCTTTTTTGCCTTGATTCCAGCTCGCGCATTATCAGGGCTCTGTATGGCCCACTAGCCAGTGTGGTTGCAACGTCTGTGGTGGTCTGTGGATGGGAGACAGCTCGCATGCAGGGCTTGCTTCCTGCTGAGTATCCCAGGTGAAACAGCTACATTTTATAATTTGTGTGTTTTGGACATCAGCAGATTCAAAGAGTACAGCACCAGAATATTATGTCGTACGACTTTGCATTCAAGAGAAGGCCTGTTTTGTGCAATAAGCCCCTATCTGGAGCAACAAAAAGTGAGTTGAACGTTCTTTTAGCACGCCTCTGCAAATATAGAGGATATCAGCTGAAAAACGGGACCTGGAAATTATTAGAGCTTCCTGTTTCGGGCCCTATGCTCCTCACTGTAATCCTCACTGTTTTCCTGAACGATGTTGCTCTGGTACACAGTATTTGCATGCCTAACAACACTCCCTTGGGGCTGACGAGCTTTGCTGTCTCCTTGCTTCTGGTGAGGGCCTCTTTCCTGCTGTGTCAACCTGCTGTGCGTGTCAACTTGCTGTGACGACTTGCTTTGTCAACCTGCTGTGTCGACCTGCTGTGTCAACTTGCTGTGTCAACCTGCTGTGCGTGTGTCAACTTGCTGTGACGACTTGCTGTGTCAACTTGCACGTAGACTAGTTCAAAACCTCTTGATTGCGGGCTCGATTTGCACCAAGACAAGCACAATAGGCTTCCAGATCAAAAAATATTTGAGGCTTGTATGGATCCTTGTGGTGCCGCTGCTCTTTTGTAAGCGCTTCTTTCTGCTCTCAGGTATACCGCACAAATCAGAGTTACAGCAGGTGGTGGGAAGCCAGAAAGATCTGGGGCACCATCCTAAACCGAGTCAGGGATATCAACACACAGGTAAAATTAATAAAACGTCTCAAGGATCTGGTTCCTGTTTGTCTGCAGCACCCTTTCCTTTTTCACTGCCGTGTGTAGATTCCATCATCTGCACTTCTGGACCCTGTGTTCACACACGAGACTTTGGACAACATGTCGATAACCTGTTACAGGCTGCTGTCTACATTCCAGAAAATGCGCAGCAGTACCGGAAAGGCGTGATGAGCTGGTCAGTGCCGTTTTTGTGGTTTTGTCTCCTGCGTTTTAAACAGCGGTGTTGATGCACCAGCTAATCAGTCAAATTGATTTTATTACTGTCTGTGTTTTGCATGAGAAACGCAGGTCGATTGCCTTTACTCGGACCTTGGAGGCGCACTTGCAGGTGAATATATTATTGTTAAATGTGCGTTTGTGTAAGTGCTTGTATATATGTATGCCATCAAGCTGCTGTAGCTGTGTGTCCATTGAGTGCCGTCATCAAAACACGCATCATATACATGGTGAGAACATGGCTATTTCCTTAGCCACGCAACTGCTGGTGTAACATGTTTCCTTTAGGTGTTAGGCACAATTTAGTGCCTTTTTGTGCATGTAGGTTGCGTGTGTGCGTCCTTTGAGATCTGCAGGGCCCTTGGAGGCCTGACTGCACAAGTTGATAACGAAGCGTTGGCTTTTGCACTCAATTCTGTAATGCAGGGAAAGCTGGTGGCACGTCCATTGGAAACAAATCTAGAGAAGGTGCTTGACCCCAAGGATCTTGACACGGTTATGAAAAGCCAGCACAAGGTAGAGCTCTGCGTTTGCACTTGTGTGTGTTTGTGTGTATGCAGAGTGCATGTGTGTATTTTTTTATGCTGCTTGAAAGCCTGCTAGGCTAACGGCATCCTCAGTGCTCTTCAGTTTCAGAAGTGCAAACTTGTGAGAAGGGAGAAGGAAAATATTTGCTGCCTTAGAAGTCAAGTCTGGTCGTCTTTTGCAAATGACGCAATTTTCATTGCCTGAATCACACATACAGGTCGTCAAGAGCATCTCGATGCTGGCAGAGGTATCACTGCAGGCCCCTATTAACAGCATTGAGCGCATGATGCTCATGGAAAATGTGCAAATGTTTTATGATTGCCTTGGTGAGTTCTTTGTGTGTGCGTGAATCATGACACATCCGTGTACATGTGGTTGATCTAACAATAAAGGAACATTCCCTGTCACAACTGTGCCAAAAATGTGTTTTAAGCACCCAATTGTAGATACGGGTGATTTGGTACTATGAGGAACACTGCTAGGCGTGCAACAGGCAAGCATTTGCTGCACTTACCCAACATGCGCAAGTCATATATAAGGAAAGCAACTATGGTACTTACGGCACTATCATTGTACTGCTCGTTTGTGTTACAGGCATGTGTGAGCGGATCATGCGCACGCCCATGCCTTTGCCCTATACAAGGTACGCTCTGACAGCAATACTTTAAACTTATGCTATGGCCTTACCCAGAACTCACTTATTGTATGAGCACAACTCTTTTGCTTTCTCCTCCTTGCATTCATCGAGACTGTCATTGACTGGATTTCTTTCCTCTTTCCTCTTAACCCACTGTCATCCCTGAATCGCAGGCACTCCTCACGCTTCTTGTTTGTGTGGATCAACACCCTCCCTTTGTGAGTACGTGGCTTTTATAATACTGGACATTGATAAAACACATGTGACAAGTGAGAGAGCGTCGCTAGCGGCGCTGAAAAATTGGCGAAGCCCATCATGCGCGCAACGTGTGCATGCATATGCATGTGTGCGTGAGTGTGTGTGTGCCTGTGTGTTTGGGCGTTGTATGTGAGCGCACGCGTGTGTCTATGTGTTTGTGCGTGTGCATGTGTACGTGCATGTGCGCGCCTGTGAGTATTTGCGCGCGTTTGTGCTTGTATGTTAGTGCGCATGCGTGTGTGTGTATGTGTGTGTGTATGTGTGTGTATTTTTGTGTGTGTGCGCGTGCGTTATGTGTGCGTGTGTGCCTGTGTGTGCCTGTGCTGCCCCACAGATGCTGCAGTGGTGTTCACGATGCTGTGCTGGAGCAGCCTTTGCTGAAGCAGACGGGAGGATATGCTGCTCCTGCTGCTGCTGTTCCCTGTCTGTTGAGAGGGCAGGTGCGAGCACGGTGCCCAAACTGTCCATGATGTCTGAACTCAGCCTTAACAAGTAGTGCGTGGCAAAAAATGAGCCTGGGAAGGCCTGCGTGAAGTGTGGTGGGACATAGACAACACTAGGGGCTCACGCCTTATGAGGGGGGCTTTGCCAAAAAGATGACACTCAAAAAGTGAATGCCAGTATTCAGTACTCCAAGGCGCACTTACACATAATTAAGCGACAAGCAACCTGTGGTATGCTCACGTACCCATTCAATGTACACATTTGTACCTACAGTGTGCTGTTCCCTGCCTTTGGTTGGGGCTGTATCCCGGTGGCTGTGCTCATCAGCTCCTTGCTGTTAGGGATTGATGAGATTGGCGTCCAGATTGAAGAGCCCTTGTGAGTGTGGTGGTTTCAGATCATGAACTTTTTAGATGCAGTCGGTGGCTTACAGACAGCCCCTTGTGGTGTGATTGTGAAGAAGCTGCTGTTTGTGCCATGCTCATTTCTGTACTCTTTCACTTGTCTTGCAGCGGCCTGCACCACCTGGACCCGATCTGCGTCCGTGCTGAGGCTGATGCACGCAGCATCGTGGCTGAGCAGCCCCAAGTTGCAGACTACGTACGGGTGAGTAGTTGTGTGGGAAACAAGGTTGGACAAGTCTCCCCCTAAATAAAAAAGAAAAACTGTGCAGGCAGTAAAAAAACGCTTCCCACATTTTTTTAAGAAAGAGGAACCACTTTGGTACTGGGTACCATAAAACTCCACCAAAAAACAAGAAAAATATCAAAGGGGATCCAGAGGGTTGCATGCTTGACCTGAGACCGGCTCCTGAGAGTTGCTAATAGTGCTGGATAGGTAACATGGGGAACATTCATAATTATATCTATAAGATGTCAATTATAAGTAGGTAGCAATGCAGCTCACAAAGAGGGGGGAACATAATAAAAATGAGGTATCGTGTCCCCTCATGCTGCAACGGACTGTCAATGTAAGCGTGTCTACTCTTTGCAGTAAATAAATGCTTAAGCATCATGCACGCCATGTTACTATGTAAGCATCACAATGGAATTCTTCAGCTATGCAGTGTCTCCTTCAGACTTTCTCGGGCTTCAAATAGGTGTAAAGCGTCTCATTTTCCTGTTTTGCTGATGAACATTGTACTGTGATGTTGGTACAAAGCTTGCTTGCAACAAAGATCAACATCACCAGCACACAATGGCCACTTGCTTGCTGGGCACGTGCCAATCAACCTGGCAGGGCCTAAGTCGGTCATCCAAGACACTCGCTGAGTCTGCAAACGAGCGTGGCGTACCACCAGAGGCGAGATGAAGGTCCTCACTTGTTTAAGTTGATAAAGGAAAAAGTTAGCATGCAGCTTGGGGGGAAAAGGTTAGCATGCAGCTTGGGGGGTGTCACTGTAAACAAGTAACCAGCTTGGTGTGAGGAACCAGCTTGGTGTTTGTTAAATTTTCCTTTGTATATTTGTTAGATTTTCTTGAATTGTAACTGAATTGAGACTGGCCTGGCCAAATGCTTGCGATCAGCAAGATATTGCAAGTCAGACACTTGTGAGCACACAATACTGCTGTAACAAACCAAGACAGCTGTATCATCTTTTTCCTAGGCCGTTCCAAATTTAGAAAGAGAACATTGCGGCATGTTCTTTCTTTAATCCGGAGAGAATAAGCAGGAAACAGGAGCTGGATGCTTCTTTTCTCTGAGGTAGAGCACGTTACAATTGCCAGCCTAAAAGGGCATTAGAAGGAAAATCAGAATTGTTTTTAGTAGCCACGCCATGTGCAAAGCCTTGAAATGGAGAAAATGGTGTTAATTCTGAGCTGCTCAACTTGCAAATGTCAAGAAACAAGGTTTACACGGAAAAGCCTTCAGTCAAAGCGTGCGACTATAGCCTGCTCTGAAAACAGCAGTCATGTAGGATTTACAGGATTTACAGATAAAGCCATGAGTCAAAACGTGCGGCTGGCAGTTCATGTTAAAAATAGTAGAGTTTGTTGTTGTTCTGGTGCAAGAAAATAAAAACATCCTGTGCTCTTGCCTCTGAGAATAAGGACTCATATCTCCTGTGAAGAGACACTGTATGGGGGTGTGTTCATTGTTAAATTTTGCTGTTGTGCTCTCGTGGGAAGCCATCAGAATGGGGTGTCCAAAACTCCAAGTTTCTCTCACACTCTCTCTCTCTCTCTCTCTCTCCCCCTCTCTCTCTCCCTCTCTCTCTCTCTCTCTCTCTCTCTCTCTCCCTCTTTCCCTCCCTCCCTCTCTTTCTCTCTCTCTCTCTCTCTCTCTCTCTCTCTCTCTCTGTCTCTCTCTCTCTCTCTCTCTCTCTCTCTCTCTCTCTCTCTCTCTCTCTCTCTCTCTCTCT
>Ga0307945_1004722_pt1 | contig 10930 bp, 15 predicted proteins | sample OrgLakmetagen228_FD_201818 | JGI IMG/M metagenome (GOLD analysis project Ga0307945, IMG submission 201818) | Saline water microbial communities from Organic Lake, Antarctica - #228 | ecosystem: Environmental > Aquatic > Non-marine Saline and Alkaline > Saline | place: Antarctica: Organic Lake...
TTTCAAGGAGGGTTTTTCTGTTTAGGCAGGAGTTTTCCTTTTCCCAGTCTTATAGGTTTTTTCCTTCATTCTGTCAGGCCCTTGCTGAGGACCGTGTAACAACCCCCACCAAAAAAAAAAAAAAATTCACTGCGCAACAGTGTTTTTGAGGGGTGCACAAGGTGCACAACCATCGCGTGCCGCGAATCAAATATTCATCCAGGGGTGCTTGGATTGGTGAGATACCAAGGAAATTAAATTCAAGAGCACGAGAAAGCAACAGTGTGCCTCCCCAATTCATCAGGCTGAACCGGGGCCCCCTACCTGTGCCCGGGCTGTCCCCCTGAGGGGCTGCATGCTGCTACAAGGTAACAAGCAAAGGGCATTGTGCGTGCTGCCCAGACTGATAGAGAGCAGCTATAATGCCTGCTCACACGGGAGGACATTTGATCTACGTCTCTTGCACTCACGGATATAAGCAAAAGGAAGAAGAATGAAATCCTCTTGTCAGCTATGCAAACAACAGGCCCGAGGATATGAGCCAGCAACCCCTAGTGCTGCGTATGTGAGGTCTGAAAATTGCTAAAAAGCATGAAGATTTGGTTCCCTCTCAAATCTCATCTCATATTACAGTGCACTTCCCAGCCCTGCAAGTCTTCCACTGCCATTCAGTCAGCTTTTGCTGGGTGCACTGTGCAGCATATTTTGCATGATTTACAAGTGTCCAGACAACATCTTGCTCATGTGCATGACCGAGTGCAAGCATGTGTGCATGTGTGGGAGGGTGGGGGGAGGAACGGGTGTGCAAATGTGTGTGTGTGTGCACCTTCCTATGATAGTGCACACATGCGTGGAAACCCATGGTATCACCAAAAATTTTGTTGCAGAAGGGAAGTACCACACATTATATTGCTGTGCAGAATAATGTTCTTGAGGGGTGCGCAGGTGGTGCGTGGCATAAGGAAAATAATTATTCCTAAGCTCAACTCCAGCAGCTCAGTTCCAGCATCTTGTTGGATTTTAGGGCAGCTGGCAAGCTTAATTTGCATTGCAATTGTTACGAATTAATTATCTTCAGGGCTTGCACAAATAGAGTGTGCCTGTGCAAAAAAAAACATTACCGGGGGCGCAATAATTTGTAAAATGATGCTTTGAGTCCAAACGTCTATGGTAATTGTCCTGCTCAATTGGTGTGGATTAGGCCTGCATACTAAGCAAGATATCCTTTAAGACAAGCAAGGAGAACAACGACAAGGCTGTCCATGCAAGCAATGAAGAAAAATGACCATGCTTTGTACTCCGACAACAAAAGATGACAGATACTCATGATGATGAGGTAGGTCTGCGTGCATTTGTAAGGCAAATGCACACATCCAGCACGGCATTTTTTGTATTGTTGATATGCACACTAAATAGTATTATATATCCTCCCAAAAATTTGATACTTTATTTGAGACTTGGTGGCAAGGCTTTTTTTAAGCCCATATTTGCTTGGTCATGCATGACGTTGGAGCAGAAAGGGAAGAATTGGTATGCATCCTGGCTTTCAGCTCCAACTGAAGCTGAGCTCTAAGCTACCAAGCCATGCAACATGCCAGAACGCATAGCAGCCGAACTGAGGGTGCTTACCTACGGCAAAACATGTGATGGGGAAAAGGGTAGCAGAGTGCTTGTTCCTTCCTACATTGCTCAGCAGCATGTCCCCAGTTCGTACTGTGTGTGTGTATGCCAGGGCTAGCAAGGACATTGGCACACACTCTTCATCTTCCTCTTACCAGATGCTCAAGGATCGAACACCTTTTGTCACTTTGTAAAAGCTGGCATCTTGGAGCTGCATTTCCAAACCCTAGTCTTGAAAAACCCAACCCCCCATATAATTAGGCTTCGTTTATAACTAAGTGCAGGTAAGCCTAAAGTTCAATTCCAGATACCCAGAATTATTTTTATTCCGCAGAACTACCTGAGAATGCGTTTACAATTCCCAGGTAACTGGTAACTGGTACTTCCAGGACGGACTGAGCAACAGGTGCAGGGAGCCTTGCACAGGGCAGTGCATTTTGTAGGAGCTCTGGAGATGCAATTTGTGAGCTGTGGGCTAGCCTGGCAAGTGGTCAATGGGCGCCTGAACATCTCAGAATATCTAGCTTTGGCACATCTAGGGGTCCTACACACAATCGCACCTGCAGCTCCATCATCATTACTGGCAGGGCTGTTCCCTGGCAGGCCCAGCATGCGTAGCAGCACTAGCAGCATGTGTACCCTCTTCAACAGCACTTCCGACATCAACAGAGTCCTGCACAACAAGTTGCGATGGAAAGTGACTGATTAGCCTTCACGGAATACAGTGTTTTTTGAAGTGTCCTGGGAGAGGAGGAGGTAGCCGCATGAACTTTACATTTCTACCGTTGTGGGATATATATGTTGGCAGACTGTGCAGGGTGTCTGATACTTTTAAAGGCCACTCTGCAACCACCTTACCTGCTTGCCGCCGGCTGCAGTAGGCACCTGGGAGGTTGTGTATGCACGCCGCAACATTGCAACAAAGCGTGCCTTGATCTCAGGTGCCTCTTGCTCAAAGACAGCCTGCAAGACAAAGCAAATTAGGGACAAAGCTGAGAAACTCTTTCTAATCTCTGATTCTGAACTTCAGTGTGACCTTATACCAAGAACTGACCTAGATCTAGCTCTTTCTTAATTCTTATTCTTTCCCAGACGTCTCTGTAAGTCTCCGTTCCTTGTTTTGAAAGCACATTGAACAAGCAACACCTTGCAAGCCTGAGTGATCGACACACGCTGTGCATGAAGGGCAGCATCATTCTTGAATCAACAACGGCATCATAGTTTTCAGTACGAGCATTTTCCGTTTCCAAAGCTTCCAGCACACACACACACACACACACACACACACACACACACACACTGACACTGCATGATGCGACTCTGGGTTCAAAAGCACCTACCTTGATTGTGTCTTTGTGGACACCGGGGTGTCTGTTGATCAGAGTGTCAGTGATGAATTGTCTATCTTCATTGCCTAGCTGCTTCCAGATCTTGTTCTGGACGAAGAAGCCCTTCTCTCTCTGGGGCAGATCTTTGGGCAGCTATAGGAACAGGAAGGGAAGGAAGGGGGAAATTCTATCTTGAACTGCTAATGCACTAGCTGCCTAGAGCGCACCGCATCAGAAAGAAATATACACTACCTCATCAAAGCATAGTTGTGAGGATGGCGATTGTGTAGTGTGTGTTGAGAATGGAGTTGGCTTGTGAGACATGTGTGAGCTCTGTGCGCTATGTATGCTTTGTGTGTGCTTTGTGTGTGCTTTGTGTGTGTGTGTGTGTGTGTGTTTGTATGTGTGTGTGTGTGTGTGTGTGCGCGCGCGCACGTGTGTGTGTAACATGTGCGCACCTGTCAATGTGTGCATGCAGGCATGCACTCGCCCACACATGTGCGGTTCTTTAGTGTGCAAGTCGGCCTCGTGCATTCCAAGGTGCAGGAATTGCCCCTCTCTGACAGGGTTATCCCTCTCTGACAGGGTTGCCCTGTCACTCCTCATAGAGTGGGCAGTTCTGGCTTGGGTGCTGCACGCTGACCTCTGCCAGCATGCTTACCTCCACGACGCAGGGACTAAGGTTCCCCACAACGTTCCTTGCGTTGTACCTAGGAGGAGCCTTCTTCTTCCTTTTTTGGTGAGGTGGGCAGTCCTCATCACTATCAACGTCCTCCCATGAGTGGCTTCCTGCACCCTGCCAGTCCTCTGAACGCTGCAGGCCAGGGGAAAGAGAGGGAGGAGGAGTTGGGGGCAGGAACAGGCACATCCAACGCTGGATCCTGGTTGATCGTGGATTAGGGGTCCCAGGAAAACACGCGTACCTCAGGTGTTTCCAAGGGGCAATGTGCGGAGGTGGACATTCAGGAGTCCCCTGGACGATACTGGAATGCCTAGCCAATTTATGAGTTTCGTGAAATTAGACATGGAGCTCGTTTGTACGCTATGGTACATGACAGGTGTAGCAGCAGGTGTACTAGGAGCCCCAGAAAAGAAAGGTGTGGCGTCCGTCCGTCCGTCCACGCCATTGTTTTCCTTATCGACGTGATTTGGAAGACACGTCAGCCCAAAGGCAAGCGTAACATGGCCTCCAATGATGAGGACATGTACATGAGTGAGCTACAGATGAGCGGTGAATTGGACGAGGAGGTGAGCTCAATTAGTGTGCTTGTGCGTGTGCCTGCATACAACACACGGACACTTCTAAAGCTCCCTCGGGGCAGCATACCAGCTGTGCTAGAAGTGTCAGACAGACAGGGAGATTCATTGTAGGTTCTGCACAGTCTCTCTCTTGAAATCCCCCCTCTCAGGCACACAACTGCATCACTCACGCACAAGTTCTATAGCCATCCCTTGGATTGGGAAGAAGACACTTTGCGTGCTTTCATTTTGCACCACCCCAGGATAAGTGGCAGTGAGGTTCGTGGTAGGTTCAAGAATTTGCCCCTGCTCGTGCCCCCTCGTGCCCCCTCTCATGTACACAACTGCATCACTCTCACACAACTCCTTGAGACCCTGCCCTGCATTGGGGACGGAGACCCTGCTTGCACTTCGCATCACCACAGGGGCAGAATTTCTCAAATATCCCCCCAATCCAGGTTTCTCCCTCTCATGCACACAACTGCATCACACAAGCATACATACACGTTTGCTGCCCTGGCTTCAGCATGTCCCAATGTATGGGAAGAGTGTCAGGTTTGCGAGAGAATCTCCCCTGGCCTGAGTGTCCCTCTGATACTTCCACATTTGTTTACATCTCTCACTGTCATAGAAATGATTTCGTGGCATGTAGGGTTACACTGTGTCAAGTCAACCATGAAACACCCTCCCTCATTCCTAAAAAGCATTTAAAAATAAGTCACAAGGGAGATATAAAGGGCGAGGATCTAAGATTGACCTGCGCTGTCCCAGCGTGAGAGTGCAAGAGGTGCTTTTAAACCTGCACACAAAAATTGCTCAAGCCCCCTTGCAATGCAATGCACGCACTCTGCCTTTTCAGACATTTTTCATCATTTGTCTAACTTGTAAAAAATATTTTTTGCCGCGTACATTGCAGGGCATTGAGTACGCGCTGAAAAGGGTGAGACATCTCAGAAGAGGACTCTTGGACAATGGGTTGCTTACGTTCTTTACTCCAAGTGACTGGAGCGTGGACGTCCGCAAAAAAGGGAAAGAAAAGAGGCTGGCAATTTCCGATCGTGGCGGTTACAAGTGGAATGGCAACTTTATGGGCTGCACTGATCTAGACGTCATGGAAAAAATGCAACAAATGCAGGTATGGGTGTCTTTTGTAATAATTGATCCAAATGATTATTGTTCACTACACCCTTTTGCATGTCAACATTTTATTTGGGAAAGTGCTCTGGTGTGCATCTGCGTACATCATGCCAGCAAACACCATCCCAACACTCTTCAGAGGGCGAGTTGCAGTAGATGCGGATGCCCATCGCCCACCCAAATCTGGTGTCGAAAGTTCTGGTCCTTGGGGGTGATCTGCAAAATATAGAGCTATAAATTTAGCCATTTATAGCGCTATATGATTGCCCGGTATAGCGCCATATGCCATCAGGACTCTAATCATATGCTTGATGCTCTTTTTTGCATGCCATGACCAGGGCGAGGGCTGGGCCGACGCTGGACAAAGAAACAGAAAGGGGTGCGACTCGCCTTCTCATGGGACTTCTGAACGTGCTTTTTGCAAAATTCGATTGCACATACAGCAATGCCATTGCTTGACGCATCTACCAATTGTATTGCCTTTTTCCAAACAAGGCCACAGGCAAAAATTGTGCTTTGTGTATGAAGTGCATACTCTTGAAACCATAGTTGAGAGCTGTCCCTAAACGGGCAAAGCAAAGCAACACCAGCAAAGAAAACCTAACATTTAACCTAAAACCCTAAACCCTAAACCTAAACCCCTTAACCCCTAAACCTAAACCTAAAACCTAACAGCATCACCTATGATGATGCAAGGGTCTAGGGTGAAGACGATCCCCTCTTGTTTGAAGCGTTGTCTCACTCTCACTCTCATGCTCCTCTTACTCTTTTTTCCAGCTTTTCTCAAGTGATACTGCATTTTACACCACAGCCAGTTTCCCACACCCACACCAGTGTCTAATTTGCCCCTTACAAACTGGCATCCATCTTCCTGGTAGCTGAGCCCCTGACATCTTGGATGCGCTCTGTAATTTTTAAAAGATTGGTCAGTGGTAGCGACACGATCGTAGCCATTTGTGTTTTTAAACAGGGGCAAGTCCATTATTATTGTATTTGTAGTGGAGTGACAATTATATCTTTTAATCGTTACACTCCTTCAACTCAAAAATGAAAGACCAGTATCCAGATGTTATCATTTGCTTGGGTAATGTTATCATTTGTTGAATTCTGTATACATCAAGCAACCAGTGTCAAAAATACCACTGACTTTTTGTTTACATCAGTAAAAGATGACAAGCGTTACCATGGCATGGTGTGATTTGCTGAAGGATTACACATTTGTTTGTTACCATTACCAGTGATACTTGATATCATTATTTATCATCGTTATTTTTATACAAACTTAGAGTGTAACTCCAAATTGACATGGTATAAACAGTTATACTAGTGTGTAACTGGAAATCGACATATTTATAAATAAAACCTAAGTGTAACCGAATATCGACATTAATATTACAGACAACAGAGTTAGCCATCAATCAAGTTTGCGACTGCCAGGAACATTTGACTTACAATAGTGCACAAGCATGTACGTTCTAAGCACAGAAACGTGTTGGAAGGAAAAAGTCTTCACCTCAATTGTTGGGTTGTTTGAGCCCCATCCTGACCTAACTGGTTGCTGCATATACACAAGAGATCTCAGTCTACACTCCCGTGATGTTCAAGCCACAGCAAGCTAGCCAACAAACACCACAGTGTTCTTTCAACCCAAGAGGTGCAGCTCACAGCAAGCAAAGGCACCACGACACACAGCCAGCCCAGACTATATATTAGAAGAGGGGCGTTCCTCTATAACGAAGGGGGAGGTTGGCCTGGCTCAGTCGTACCGCCGAAATGCAAGCAAGCAGGCTTTACCGTCTATTTACTCCGTCCACTGTGTACCCTCAGTAGGCAAGCATAGCAAGAGCCCCATCCTGGCCTACTAGTGCGGGAGCTTTGTGTGCGTAATGGGTCATGCATCAATTGCTGGCGTCTCTGCTGCTTGAGCTTGTCCTCGGCCCGATGCCGTTGTCTTGGGGTCTTCTCAGAAGTAGGAAAGAGGCCTTCGAAAGTCAGCCAGTCGAGGAGGACGTGTGCAAAGGTGCGCTGTCCGTCAGGGAAATGAGGGAGTAGAGGCTGGTACTTGTGGAGCCAGGCGGCCATGTCAAAGTGGTGTTCTTCCTTGCGTAATTCCTTCTTGGCCACCCAGTCCTCCTCCTTGGTCATGAAAATCCAGCCAGGTGGAACCTCCGTCGTGGGCCTCCGCTGGGACGAGGGCCTCCATCTTACAATTCTGGCTTGCCTTTATATTTTTCCTTTATTTTTCCATACAATGGTTACAATGGTTACAGTGGTTACAATGGTTATATTAGGGGGTGACCTTTAGCCAGGTTGTTTGGCTGATCGGCTGCTGACTGGTCTCGGCCAGCCACAAATAAATCCATAAGCTCAGAAAGGGAAAAAAGTCTAGTGTTCTGCTGAAAAAGAAAACCATGAACAAGTTGGTTGTTGACCTGTTGCGGCAAAAAGGGTTGGGCTGCTGAAAGGTCCTCAAAAAAAGGAGTAAACAGAAAGGAAAAATGTTTCCCGAGTTTACAAACTCGATGGTCTTGGCAAATAAAAGAGCATGCACCTCGTTCTGAACATGTTCATCTTCACCAGGACATTGGTCACATACGCGAGAACCATCTTCAAGCCACGCTGCTGCCTCAACTTTCAAAGAATGCGCCCGCAAGCGGAGTCTACTTACATTGCGCATAACATGTTTGGACAGATCAAGATGGAGATACCGTGGTACAATAATCGGCATACGCTCATTTCTAGAAAAAGGGGTGGCAAACCAAGAATGATAGGTGGCCAGTTTGTTGTTGTGCGTGTCGGGGTCCACCAACTCAGCGTCTCTCCACACACCTCCCATCCTATGCTTCAATTCTGCAGTAAACTCTTGCATGGGAATAGCACGCCCAGTTTGAACAGCTCGTACATACAACTCACGCCCACACAGTCCTTTAAAAGCACTCAGCAAATGAGCTGTCCAGCAGGCACTTGAATGAGGCTGTAAATTGAGATCAGCCTGGACTACCCTCCGCACAGTGACATTATTGGTATTAAGCACATTACTAAAAAGCGCGACAGCTGACCGAAACCAGTAGAATTGCAACAGTTCATGTTTACATTCTTGGAGTGCAGCCCAGTTAGTGGTAGACTGCTTAACACCTAATCTGCCCTTCAGAAACTGCAATTGAAGCGTAGACAGCGAGTTAGAAAACTCCCTGCCTGCCTGCAAAAAAACAGTACCCCATACTTGACTACCATACTACCATACATGCCAGCAGGAATAGCATACGTTTTAGCGAGCCACAAAGAAGTGTGTGGCCTGTCTGCCAAAGTGTGTTCACGCACAAATCTACGTATCCTATAGGCAGAGGCAAGAAAAAGACGGGATGCGTGTTCAGCAGACTTAGCCATGTTTGAAGTCCCGTATGTAGAAAACCATGCCCAGATACCTAAAGGAATCTATGTGATGAAGGGTGACACCGCCAACATCAAACAGGAACATTTTCACCCGCGGAGTTGAAGTGCACAACCTCGGACTTGGAAGTGTTGACAATTAGATGTTTAATCCTGGCGTACACAGCCAACCGACTCAGCATTATTCCCATATCACGGGGCTCATTAGTCAGCAAAGTCAGATCATCTGCATACAACATGTGTGAGACGTGCACACCCGCGGTTTTGGTGATAGCCCCTGATAACCCTCAGCAATGTCGTTGATGTCGTTAATGTAAAGGGAAAAAAGCAGGGGGGGCAGGGGGCAACCTTGTTTTACCCCACGAGTCGGATGCACACGAGCAGTCTTATCACCATCCTTCAAGACATACTCATCACGGTTGTACTTGTCTTGAATCACAGACAACAAAGGCGCAGGTGCTTAATTGCAACCGGATACCGTAAAACTCATGCACCAATAGAAAAGAGATCAATTGGGATGCAGGCTTGACCTGAAACCGCTCCTGATGAGAGTTGATAATTGTGCTGGAAAGGGCACGTCTGGTCTTGACAAGTATGGCAGCGGAATTGACAGAATGAACATGAAGCTTGGAAGGAAGTTTCACAACTCTTCGAGGATCAAGACCCAGCTCCCTAAAGACTCCAGCGTGTGATTGTTGTAGATGGTGCCAACCACTCCCAAAAGGATGGTGCGGAGGGTAACGAAGAATCCTTGAAGGATGGTACAGAGGCCTTTGTGTTTTTTCTTGCGCGGCGCTCAGCTGGTTCTGCGGTCTAGTGTCCTCACAGTACTTGATCTTTATGAGGTAAATGTCCGTTGGAGAATGCTGAGATCTTCGGGTTGGTGCTGTCTGGAGGAGGTGGATCTGCTAATGACTGGCACCAGTGCTGCTAAGGTGCTCCTGGTCCCCCACAGTTGCCCCCTGCCACTCCTAATAACCCACCCCCCTTCATTGGCAGTCTGTTGTATTTTAGTTTTTGCAAAGATGGGAGCAACCAGTACAGCATCCGGACGGCTGGAGATAATCTGTTTTTGTTTGGAAGATGGGGTGGAAAGAGCCACTTTGGTAATCCTAATTTCGGCTGTGTCAGGGATCTGAAATGTTTGCATAACCAGCCGTTCACTGCTGCCTATATTTATGGAGACAAAGCAGGATCCTAAGGAGCAATCTAGTTGCGTGTTTACATAGGTCAAGGGGAGTTAGCAAACTCCCTACTACGAGGATGAAAACGAGTCGAAAGTTACAAAACAAAAGGAAGCAAGAGAGGCAGGCTGGAAAAAAAAGAGGGGGGGCAACCAGTTTAATGAAAAGAAAAAGGGCAGCAAGAGGGGCCGGTTGGATGGAATAAGGAGGCAAGGGGGGAATCCTTTTGGGGAAAAAGGGTTCAGGCGAAAGTTTTCGGATCCATAAAAAATGAGGATTCTGCGCGAGGAAAGATTAGATTGGCAGAGCAAAACAGAGGGTCAACTGAAAAAACCGAGGCCTGGATACCTACACTACCAAAAGACCAACCAGACACAAAGGCAAGAGAAGCTAGGAGCCAGTCAGGATAAGAGCAAATTAAGCCATAGCAATGACTGGTGCACCAGAACAGGTACCAACACAACTTCCCCTAAAGTATCTGACACCCCTCAGGAGCGCAAAACCTAGTAGCTAAACAGAACAATCTCACAGGGTACCCTTGGGGGGGAAAGTACAGAGAAGGACAGCACAAAATCCTGAGGATCCTGGGCACAGAGCAGCGGTCTACAAGCAGCGGTCTACTCTCCCGAAAAAAATAAGCTTACCCTACACAGACAGACGGGCAGGGAAACCAGGCAAAGAAGAGGGGGGAGGCAGTACCAAAATGACATACAACAAAGAGCGTGGTTGCCCGGCCCGCAAGGACAGGAGGCTCCGCACAGGGAGGCAGCGCTAATAGGCTGCAACAACACCAGGCAAAACACCATACTTAAGGTGAGGCTGCACACAGGGAGGCAGCACAGACGGCTGCATTAACACCAGGCAGCACAACTCACATACTCATTAGGGGGACAGGCACGCGCTGAAGACGAGGCTTGGCAAAATATGGGCCATCCAACTAACCCACTAAGAGGCCAGACGAAGGGCGCCACAACTACAAGAGCAGCTAACAGCCCTCCTGGCCAGCACAGAAGAAAGAGGCTGGGCTCCACCCCTCCCCCCCCCCCCCCCCCA
>Ga0307945_1004723_pt1 | contig 10929 bp, 14 predicted proteins | sample OrgLakmetagen228_FD_201818 | JGI IMG/M metagenome (GOLD analysis project Ga0307945, IMG submission 201818) | Saline water microbial communities from Organic Lake, Antarctica - #228 | ecosystem: Environmental > Aquatic > Non-marine Saline and Alkaline > Saline | place: Antarctica: Organic Lake...
CTTGGAGTCAAGCTCATCAAATTTGGAGTCAAACTTGTTTGAGAGGGCATCAATCTTGTCAGAGATGTTTGAGTCACGCAGAATCGGATCATTGTCTGACGAGAGAGAACGAGAGGAACTTCCTTTCAGCTTGCCAGCCATTGTATCGTCCAACTGTGTTCAAACCAAGATTTTTCCACTGACCTTAAGATCTGACCTTAAGATCTTGCTAGTCATCAACGCAACATTCACCTCATCGAAATCAAATCTTGTGAGGACACCAGACCTCAGAACCAGCTGAACGCCGCGCAAGAACATGCATCCTTCAGTAATGAGGACCTGCCACTACCTACTCTCCACACCAACCTTTTAGGCGTGGACAGCACCATCTACAACACTCACACGAGTTGTCACTGCCACCGAGTGGGCGTGACACTCACACCTTAATGATTCTTAAGGGCTTCGGTCTTAATTCGTAAAGAGGTCAAATTGCTTCCAAGCTCCATGTCACTCTGTCAATTTCACTGCCAAACTCGTCCATACCAAACTCGCCCCAGTGCCTTTCTAGCAGGAGGATAGTACTATTGCCAACTCTTAGCAGGAGCCGGTTTTAGGTCAAACCTGCAACCCTCCCGATCCTTATATTTCTTTGTGACTCGGTGACTCTTCGGAAGGAGCTTTACGCTACCCGGTACCAGATCTATTCAAGAATGCACTGATGATCTCAGGCACAGATTGCGGACAGTGTGGAGAGATGTTGAGGGATTTAACCCACAGGACACAAACAGCAAGTTGGCAACGTATCAATCTCTTTTTGCAGTGCCATTTAATCTCAATGTGCGTGCCCCAGTTCGTTTGCCGAGGCATTTGCATTTAGATCTGTATCAACATGTCTTATGAAATATTATAAATCGTTTTGGGCTGAGGGCGCACACCCTCAAGGCGGAGAGTGAAAACTCTATTTTGTGTGACCGTTGTGCTTGTGAGGAGATCCAAGATAAAGCGCATTCAAAACAAACATTCTCTTTCTCTATTCACTTTTCTCTTCTTCATACATCTGTTTCATGTTTATTCTAGCTTCTTTTTCTGGTGTCTTGTTCAGTCTGGCCTCTTTCTCTTCTTGAAGCTGGCTTTTTTATGCTATAGCTCAACTGCCCTCGCTGGCGGATATAGCTGTGTAACCCTTACCCCTTACCCCAAGATAAAGCGCATGCCCTTTTAATGTGTAGAGACGCAGGCGTTTGTGCTTTAGCTAAGGAGAATTTTTGCTTACCTCCTTTTATTTGAGGCATATATAGTGATGTAACCTTACCTTACCTAACCTCCTATTCAGTCAATTTTTTTATGTTTCTTCAGTAGAGCAATTACTGTCACTGCAACGTATAAGACTCAGCGCATCTACTTATTAATTATTAAGACTGGCCATCCAGCTTATCGAACAAGACAAATAGAAACTCTCAACTGTCAATCAACTTAACTGCTCTGTCACACGATTCGTCACTGCCAACGATTGGGCGTGACAGCAACCTTGGCGATAACCAATCAGTGCCCCGGTGCTTTATGATTTCCTATTTCCTCTTGCAACACAACAGTAAACTTGTTTCTTTTGTGTCTGAGCTTATAAATTTATTGTTGACTGGCGAGTACCAGTCACAGGCCGATCAGCCGAACAGCCTGGCGAAGGTCCCCCATGTAGATCTAAATCTTTTCTAGCCAAATACATAAATCCGTTCTTTAAAAAGTGGGCAGCCAACCAGTGAAATTAGAAGCAATTCATGCTTAACATAGTAATCAAGAGCTGAAATCAGACTGTGTATTGCACCACACCAGGTCCTGTTTTGCAATTTTCCTAGGGTGTGCATGAGGCCGTAAAGATCAGAGAGCACATTTCCTCCAGCTGTAGAGCCGCACCATCACAACAGGCACAGGGCGGTTGTGCACTTAAAAGAGCACTAAGAATGAAACGAGAGGATCATGATGATTTACGTCCGGTGATTATCAGCGCCACGTCAAAACAAAACATTAATATACAGAACAGGGAAGCAATCACAAAGATGTAATCAGTGTTTACTTCCCCGTGATCTTGCTTTTTAGCTCCTCGACATCAGCCAGCAGCTCATCGCGGCTGCCCTGTAAATGGACGGGCAGGTTTAGCCATTGCTTCAGTGCTAGCAAAACAAGAGCATGCGCAGTAAGGGAATTATAGAGGTGTGTTTGTACATGAAAATACTGGTGTGTTTGATAAATGAAAATACTGACAAAGGATGGGTGGTTGAGGTTCCATTGCATGGTGCAGGACAAACCCTGTTGGTTATTGACAATGTGGAGATGGTTATACCTGCCAGCCCTGAATTTTTATCTTTCCTTGTTTTGAAGCACCAAGGATTGAACTTAACCGCCAATCCCTGCCATAATTCATGCTTTTTGCGAATCCGACAATGCTTGGATGCTCCTTCTGCAATCTGTAATGACATTATGTATCACGCACTTGTTATAATATCTGACCTTCCAACCAACACCTAACTAAACTATGTAATTATTTGCTTCGAGCAACATCGGTCAGAACAACTTGATTTCTTGTGTTCTTTGTGCCCAGAATACCCAATTACAGAGAGCGACCCAGGAAAACTTTGCAGGGTTTGGACGAGAACAAGAGCGTAAACCTCTTCAGCAGCTTGGACAAACTAAAAATTGAGCAACCTTCTTTCTACCAAACATGGCGAACGACTCGCTCCAATACATTACACACCAAGGCTCCTCGGATGCACAAATGCAACGGCTCCCCTGGACTCCCCCTGTGAATATGACTCCTTTATCTAGATCTCAAACATTTCATTTTACCTGGAAAAGCAGGTAGCGGTATGTGAACCACGTGCTGTAGGCCAGGCCCACAAATTCAAACAGTTTAGGCAACTGCGAGTGCATTATGTTCAAAAATCGTCTTGGCGCATCACAGAAAACTTGTGCAGCAAGCCTGCTTTGTTAGAACATACAGACCTCGTGTGTGTTGTGCCAAGTACGTGCAATTTCGACATCGGCAGGGGCGTGTGCACTATCGTGTGCATGCACATGCGTCTTTTATGTGGTGCATGCATGCATGTGCATATGTTCGATAGTACAACATTAGTGACACACATATGTGTGTGCCAGTGTGTGTGTGCGTGTGTTGTGTGTGTTGTGTGTGTGTGTGCCAGTATGTGTGTGTGCGTGTGTTGTGAGTGTGTGTGTTGTGTGTGTGTGTGTGCGTGTGTGCGTGCGTGTGTGTGTGTGTGTTGCGTGTGTGTAAGTGTGTGTGTTGTGTGTGTGTAAGTGAGTGTGTGTGTGTGCGTGTGTTGTGTGTGTGTGTTGTGTGTGTGTGTGTGTGTGTGTGTGTGTGTGTGTTTGTACAACTGCGTGCGCATGCAGTTGTGACAGATACGTATGTGCTCAGCGCATCTACTGTTTGTGTGCATCAGTGCACATGTCTATGAGTCCATGACAACAAGCAAGCATTTCCTACCAGGGGAACGTGGTTGATGGCCCCAATGACCGTGGAGGTTAGCCACAGACCAAATACACCGCCCGTGGCATACAGCGCCACCTGAGGCTTGTTTTCGATGGCATCCCACTGAGTTTTAAGGTCCTGGAAATCACGTCAAAGAGGGCAGTTTCTCCTCATCGAATCCGGGGTGTGTGCAAGCGGGTCAACAGAATCAAAACCTCCCCTCAGGAAAGCCATACACACTTTATCACGAAGTATCAGGCCAATCCTCGAATTCGTGTGTGCAGGAGGGGAGATTCACCTATTCCTCACCTTCATAATCTTTTCGCTGTCTGAGGAGCTGGTGCCTTCACCTCCCTCGGCACGCATCGCCACCCGCCTCTGCGGTCCAGCAACACAAGGGGAGGGGACAGGTCTAAGATTTCAACTTCTTCCTCCACTGTGGGGGAACCCCCAGATACACTGATGCTGCTTGCCTGTGGGAGCACACTAAAAGCACGTCCCGGCAACGCCCTGCTGCCTACTGGCTTAGGGGGGGATCCTCTCCTCTGATCCACTCCACAGGCAGGAAGAGCCTTGTTGCTGAGCAGCATGGTATAAGTAATGGGAACCTAAAAACAAATTTTTATTTATTTTTCTTACACTTGACTTTTGGTTACAGGTAGATAAAACTTGTGCAATTGCAAATGCTGTGCTCGCGGGTGACTAGGAGTCTTTGCCCACTGTCTGTGGGGACCATGCGTTCCTTCATCCACAGTCCACCACCGTGCGTTGATGATATAAGCTCAGCAAACCAGGTGCAACAACGAAAAGTTGAAATCTGTGCATCGTGTGTGTTTGTGCCCATGGCATGTGCGCGTGTGTGGGTGCACGTGTGCAAGTGCCTGCGTAGGTGGCTGTTTGCGTGTGTGTTTGCGGCAAGCTAATACGCATGTATGTCTGCAAACATGCTCGTTTTGTTTTTATTCGCACTTGCACAGGCTATTGTTTGATGCAAATACGCGCACATATTTACTGAGCATTGTTCGCATTGTTACAACAACATCAACAGGAGTTGGAGGATACGTTCAATTCCCGCTTAGCCTTTCATCAGCAGGAGCAGGGGCACACGGGTCCAACGATTTGTAGTTCCAGCTCGTCTCCATCCACTAGTGCCCCACCTCAAGCACCCTCGAGCAGCCACCCATTTCTCTCCGCCACCTCTTCAAGCAGCACCCAGCACCCAGCACCGAGCGGTAGTAGTAACAGTACTTTATCAGATGGCCTGCACCGAAGCCGTGAGTCTTTGTGGCAGGACGGCCGCCAGCATAGTGCGCAGCAAAGTACGAGCTCAAACCATTTGACGCATGTGGACAGTACAGGCCGTGCATATATGGTGGATGTCTCACAGGTAGAGATTATTAGATTGTAGAAGGGTAAGTTCTTGGTAATAGATGCATACATCGCAGCAAATAGGAGACTGCTAAGGAAATAAGAGAGAGATATCCCATCTTGTATGCAGTCATGCAGTCACACACACACATGCATACACCAGTATCCATAAGATGCAATTAATGCGTAAAGCGTCATTTAAGTGATCAGAGCTACCACCCAAGATCTCAAAATAAACAGGTAAAAACACATTGGGTGCGCTAGAAAAAGCTTACCTGAGATCAATAGCATTGTAATTTTTTATACCGTGTCTTGCGCAGAAATCTCCCACACTTCGCTATGCACAAGCTTCGGGTTGCGTGTACCTGGGGCCTAAAGCGTTTGAGTTGGTTGCAGCCAACCGTGCTGCAAAAGGCGATGTTCTGGCTATCTCTCAGGTTGCTGGCATTATGGCTGCTAAGCACACGAGCACGCTGATACCTTTGTGCCACGGTATCCCATTAAACAAGGTGAGATGCCCACGACCTTAGATTACAACATATGTATCCACAATTGTCTCGCTGGAGAAATGTTAAGGGGGGTTTGTGTCGGATGTGAACAGCTCCTCCAAATGCTGAATTGTGTGCTGGTTACAGTTTGACAGGAACGAAAGAAAACGCAGGCAGTGAAAAACCACTCCCATTAAATGAGGAACAGGAGCAACTTTGGTACTGGGTACCGTAAAGCTCCTCCACCATAAAGAGGGGGAAATAGTTAGTGGAGGTCAGGAGGGTCGCTGGCTTGGCCTGAAACTGGAGTCGGTAATAGTACCAGTTAAAGGCATGTCTAGTATGGACAAGTTCAGCAGCATAATTGACAGGTTATGCTTTTCCTCCTCCAGTTACTAATGTCAAGTTGCAATAATTTGCATACTACTCTCGCCCGTGTTTCTGTCTGTATTTGAGGGACTGACAAATATCACCTTGCCTGTGACACTTCAGCACTTTCGTGAGCATTAACTTCCTCTCCTCTTGCCTACCTGCCTTGCCCTGCAACCTGCAACCCAGGTAGACGTGGCTTTCAGGTTAGATCCAGGATCCCATTCCGTGCACATCCAGGCAGAAGCCAGCTCCCTTGGTGTCACGGGTGTGGAGATGGAGGCCTTGACCGCAGCCTGTATTGCAGGTCTGGACAAACTACGTGGCCACCCTCTCTCTTGCTTACTGTGATAAGAAGGGACAAAAAGGGAAAACAAGTCTGTCTTTTTATGGCTGGCATTTTTTGCGAACGCCAACATGTTGTAACACCTGCATACCATTCTTTTGACTTGCAGGTTTGACCATTTACGACATGTGCAAGGCAGTGTCGAAAGATATTGTTGTACGTGATGTGAAGCTAGAAGTGAAGACAGGGGGCAAATCTGGGGATTGGAGGAGACAGTGAAAGGGGTGTTCAGCTTAATCAATATAAATAAAGAATTCACCTCTACCACAGTAAGGAAAAGCCATTAGCAAACAGCAGCCTTTTGATTTAACTCACAGCTTTGCCTACAGTGTTACATCCTTTCATTTCTTCCTCTATTCCGGATGGTCCGTTCCTTTGACTTTAATGGTTCCTATTGTTTAATGAATCCTGTATCCATTCCTGACTCCCTATCTGTTTCTTCATGGATAGATACCTAGTAGTATTCAATAACTAGGCAGCCGTGCAGTGATGGTATTATACGTACCAAGGTATTATACGCCCTTCTGCTGAAACGCAAGTGGGAATGATCCCGACATGGCGCTTACCTACAGCAACCTCCAAGGGAAAGGGTATCGCCAAGACTGCAGAAACAGTACAGCTAATTTAAACCACCCTGGCATATGCAGGCTCCCCAAAGACTCCAGTTTGGTTTAGTTTGGATTACAAAGGCCTCCAGTCTGGCATGGCTGCTCAACCTATAGGTCCCAACAAAAATCAATCAAAAAGATCGACAGCTGTTTTGTATGTTGAAAAACAAACCTTCGATATCTGCTTCAGAAATAACATCCTTGCCCGGTTGAACTGGTGCTGTAAATGTTCGGTGCCCCAAAGACACCAGAAACAGTACAGCTAATTTAAACAACGCACCCTGGCAGCGTCATAGAGACACAGAGAACTTAGTCCCCCTTGATCATACACAGCAACAGCGCCTACTGGAATTTAAAGACCCTAGCTGGAGGAAATGGGCTATCATAGATGGGAATTATATCACAAACATAGAATGTGGCTCTCAGCCAATCAGGAAAAGAATAAAGAAAAAGAATGCAGTGTAAACACCTTTCGCCAGCCGCCACCAGCAGATCCACCTTCTTCAGACAGCACCGACCCAAAGATCTCAGCATTCTCCAACGTGACATTCACCACATCGAGATCCAGTACTGTGAGGACACTAGACCGCAGAACCAGCTGAGCGCCGCGCAGGAACAGCAAAAGGCCTCTGCTCCATCCTTCAAGGAGCCTCCGTTACCCTCCACACCATCCTATTGGGAGTGGGTGGCACCTTCTACAACAATCACATGACAATCACTTGATTCTCAGAGAGTTGAGAAACTTGCTTCCAAACTTCATGTTCATTCTGTCAATTACGCCAAACTTGTCCATATTTTATGCGGACAGACGTGCCCTTTCCAGTACCTAGTACTAATTCTCATCATGAGCCGGTTTCAGGTCAAGCATGCAACCCTCCTGAACCGCATTTACCTGTTTTCTTCCTCTTTGTGGTGGAGGAACTAACAGTTCCCGAAACCAGAGTGGCTCCTTCCTTAATAATGTGGGGAGTGGTTTTTCACTGCCGTAATTCAAAATGTAGTTTTGCTTGTGTTCTGCAACACCCAATGGATGCAAAGACAGACAACATGGGACCCATCTGGAACAAAAGCTTTTCAGTGGGGATCAGGTGGTTGGGAGGCAGAGGCCCGTGAGTATAAGAGTATTTTCCAAACATTTTAAGATCGCCAGAAGAGCTGTTTGCTGGGAAGATGTCTGTGTTTTCGGTTATAGGTAAATTAATTGTTGTAACAGATCGGCTACTAGTTTACTAAAGTCGGTCTCCATGCAGTTCTTGAATTGGCCCATCCTCCTGGTGTGCCTCCTGGCATGCCAGGCCCAGGCTGCGGTTGTGACATGTGGCTCTACAATCAAGGTGAGGGTGTTAGGAGTCTGCACAATCAAACAGGTGAAGCTTCCTCGTGCTTGCATGCGTGTGGGCGACCACAGCGTAATGTCTCCATCATTCCTTGCACGCAGCTCCAGCATGTTTCCACCAAATTCAGGCTACACAGCCACGAAGTAGCTTACTCCAGAGGGTACGTTTTTGCGAGGGAAAGCTGACTTAGGACATGCGAACATATCTTTTTAAGGTCTTCACCTCCTTGTGTCAGTACTGACACTTGACATTCCTCACAAACTGGAGCAGGAGCCAGCAGCAGTCAGTTACGACGTACCCTACTGGAGACGATGGCAATTCGCTCTGGTCAGTCCAGAGCTACCCTCCCTGCTTTCCTGGGGCTGTGTTTGTGAAAGGGCAGCATGTACGTCTGCAGCACACCGCAACTCGCAAGTGGCTGCACAGCCATTTACACAAGGCTCCTCTTTCTGGAAAGCAAGAGGTACGAGCAAGAATGAACAAGTTCCTGGACTGAAACAGTGCATGGGCAGCTTCGTGTCTTCCTTTTACACGCACACGAGTCCCTTTCACAGGTCAGCGCTTTTGGTGGTGACAACGACAGTGATGGTGGCGACCTTTGGGCCATTGACTGGGACAGCAAAGACATGCAGTGGGAGCAAGACACGAAGGCAAGTGAACAAGTAAAGGCTGTTTTATCTTTGGCTCAATTGCATGAAGCGTCATGACGCATCAATCAGCTCATCCTGTCCACCTTGCTGCCATTTGGGACTAGCTACAACTTTCATGCCCATGTATTTCTCACCTGTTTTGTACACTCATTCTTCCACCTGAAATGTGCAGGTCCGCCTGAAGCACCGGGACACAGGTGCTTATTTGTATTCCCATGTTGCCAAGTTTGGCTCACCTATCGCCGGGCAGCAGGAGGCGTGTGCTTCTAAGGAACGCAGGGATCGCAACAATGAATGGCAAGCTGCTGAGGGGGTCTACATTCCAGGTAAGCTGATGCGATGTCACATGCCATATGACTCATGGTCAGGGTTGGCCAGAACCGTATAGATACGGTGCATGCACGTTTTTTTTGCAGGAAAACCATCAAATATACGGTCACATACGGTTTTTTTTTATACGGTTCTGGCCAATCCTACTCATGATCACACGTATTTGCTCTTTCTTGGTGCACGTTATTGCGCCTGTGAAGTGGTGGAAATGCTATGCATACGTAACCACGTCCAAACTTTACGCGCCAGGTTACAAAGAGCAACGGCACGTTGAAAGCCTCCCCTGCCGCTCGGCACAGCATCAGCACGGATTTTAACCTCCTCTCCCTGCTCCAACAATCCCGACTTGAACTTACTTGTGCTTCATTTGCAGTGTTAGAAGAGGCATCAGGGACAGATGGCAGCCGTGAAGAGCTATAAAACCTTACTTTTGTCTCTGCACAAGTCTAGAGGGTATAACTTGGGATGTCGTACGGGTAATAAGTTTAGGGGGTCGTCCATACGTGATGTGTAATGGAAATTGGATGAGCGAGGTGGAGAATCAGCCTCTAAAGCCGCATTGGTGACCTTGAAACTCCTCGCACGTCTGATTTAAAACCCTTTGCACTTTGGGTTGTTCTAGAGAATGACAGGCGATCATGCAACGCTGTGACTAGGATGTCGAGATATTCGTTGATACAGTACATTAAGTGTATGCACCTTGTTCTTGGTATGCATAGGGGCTTTAATTAGGGTGAATCAGTATTCGAGATGCTCCCAATCTTTTAAGGAACCGCTCCCAACAACAGACAAGGAATATGCGTTCAGCTCAGTCCTTGAAATACGTTACAAATTATTTTACCATAGCATACAGGCACAAGAAACAAGGAACCATGCTCCAACAAAATAACAGAGAATGGAGTGACTGGCTCTCAAACGAGCAGGAAAGTGCAAGCTAAGACGCTGCAGCTCAGGGATGGTAAGGTAAGGCTTATCGTTATTGATGCCTCAAAGGGCATCTCAGCGGAAGCTTGGCGAAGGCCCGAATCCACACCTGGCTAAACAAAAGAAATAGGAGCTAGAGGATGAGGAGACATGAAACAGATGTGTATGTAGAAGAAAAAGTGTATAGAGAAAGAGGACGTTTGTTGTGAAGAAGCGCAAAGAGAAGGCATCAAAAAATACGAGAAAACGCTTTTGATATGTCTCAGGACGTGTGAATAAGAAGCCTCAGTCAGCAGCAGGAAACCAGTGGCTAATAAGAGAGCCTCACAAAACCAGGAGCAGCTGAAGTTCAAACAAAGCACGCATCCTGGCCATCTATAAGAAGACGAAAAAATCTCGACCACAGAGAGAAGGAATGAAACGAACTATTGGCTGTCAGGAGGGTTGTTGGTAACTTATCATGGAAGACTGGTGGCACCTCCTGATGAGGGGTTGTTTAAAAACTGGAAAGGGTAACTTGGTACGAGCTGCAGAACAAACTCATTGTCGGGTCTACTATCCGTCACAACAAAAAGTACAATTCGCCTACAAGACTAAGCACATCAACCACAACGGCTCCTCCAGCTTAACAAGCGAAGCAGCAAGACTACTCAAAGCACTGCTTGTCCCAAGGCTAACAGTCGCACTTCTTGACTGAAGGCCTTTTTTGGTAAAACCTTGTCCCTTAGTTTGCCGCCAAAACGCTGGTGAAAATGTTCTTGTTTTTGATGTCGGCGGTGCCACACTTCATCACAAAGATTCTTTTAGGTATTTGGGCATGGTTTTCTACAGGACCTTGAACATGGCTAAGTCTGCTGAACATGCGACCCGTCCTTTTCTTGCCTCTGCCTATAGGATACGTAGATTTGTGCGTGAACACGCTTTGGCAGACAGGCCACACACGTCTTTGTGGCTCGCTAAGACGTTTTTTTTTTTTTTTTTTGGTGGGGGTTGTTACACGGTCCTCAGCAAGGGCCTGACAGAATGAAGGAAAAACCTATAAGACT
>Ga0307945_1004727_pt1 | contig 10925 bp, 10 predicted proteins | sample OrgLakmetagen228_FD_201818 | JGI IMG/M metagenome (GOLD analysis project Ga0307945, IMG submission 201818) | Saline water microbial communities from Organic Lake, Antarctica - #228 | ecosystem: Environmental > Aquatic > Non-marine Saline and Alkaline > Saline | place: Antarctica: Organic Lake...
GTGCGTGTGTTTGTGTGTGTGTGTGCGTGTGTGTGTGTGTGTGTGTGTGTGTGTGTGTGTGTGTGTTTGTGTGTGTGTGTGTGTGTGTGTGTGTGTGTGCGAGCGTGTGTGTGTGTGTGTGTGTGTGAGCGTGCGTGCGTGCGTGTGTGTGTGTATGTGTGTGTGTGTGTGTGTGTGTGTGTGTGTGTGTGTGTGTGAATGATGTAAGTAATAATGTGTGCATGAGCGTATTTTTTTGTGTGCATGTGTACGTGCATGTGTGCGCATGAATGTTTACATGCGTGTTTTTTGCGTACTTGAGTGCTTTTTTGGCGCCATCAATGTCGTCATACTGCAAAGCCATTTGGGCTTGCATGTAAAGTTCTGCAGCAGTTACCTGGGTGTAGTCAAAGGAAAAACAGGGATTGCGCCTGTAAGAAATTTCTGCTCAGCCTGCCGCCCAAGGCAATTGTGAGTTTCGTCTGCCGTCCCAGAGACAATTTATGAGGACTGAGGCTCTGTATACATGTGATGTCAATCAGTGTGCACTCACCTGCTGGGCTGGGGCACGGGGACCTGCAGCTTTCCCCTTTGCCCCCCCTTCCCCTCTCTTTCTTCCTGCCTTAGTCATCTGGTGAATGTACTGGAACTGCGCAATTGAAAATATAAAATATACGCAGCTCGGGAAGAGAGAATTCTCATCGTTTAGGGTTCACCATTTCCCTGGAATCGCAATAGAGCTCAAAATTATAATTCATGGCGATTCTAAATGCCAGGTACGTCGAATTCCAACCCGATTTACTTTAGTCAACCCTCAAATTGAAGTGTGCACAATGTGTCAGGCATGTGTGCTGAGATTTAAACTTTGAATGTGTATGCTTGTATGCATGCATGCGTGCACACACACACACACACTCACACATACGCACGCGCACACACACACACACACACGCACACACACAAACACACACACACACACAAAACACACACACACACACACACAAACACACACACACGCAAACATGCGCACAGGGCGCCTCCGGGCACCCCTGGTAAATCTGCAGAAGCACACACTGCTCAAGAGATCCATGCAATGCTGGACCGCGCTGTCAAGCTTGTGGCAGGTACAAGGGTGACGTTTGCAGTGTGAGCTTGATAGGTCATATAGACCAGGTCTGCAACAGTTAAATTATTTTTGATTGTGTGTTTGTGTGTTTGTGTGTGTGTGTGTGTGTGTGTGTGTGTGTGTGTGTGTGTGTGTGTGTGTGTGTGTGTGTGTGTGCATGTCCAAAAGCAGTGGACTTACACCAAGTCAGTGTGTGTATCTAACATCAATAAATTGTGCACCTAACATCATATCTGTTGTGATGCTTGTGTTCAGGTAGCTCAAGTTCAATAGTGTCAATTAAAATACCCTTAACCCTAAAAGCATGCATCAGGTCATCATATCATGCGTGTTTTAATTACTTCTGCTTCAATAATTTAAGACACGCAAGAAAGGTCACTTCCCCCATGAAGAAGGCGCTGGTTCAAATGAAGCGGCTAGCATACTGTTTGAGTTGTCTTGGGCCTTTTAGATCATTGTAACAATTGTCATATGAGCCTCCTTTGTACTGAGTTCAACTCATCCTGCCCCTTTTTCGAAGAAAATAAGATCACCAAGGACAACGCATGGGACCTGAACATCATTGACTACATGCCCTCACTGGTCGAGACACTCTCTCAAGATGAGCACTTCAACTTCCAGAAAACCAGTGTGGCGCTCCATGCCAGCGCCCAGGTGAGGCACCAGAATTCGTGGCACCAGAATTCGTGGCACCAGAATTCGTGGCACCAGAATTCGAGGCACCAGAATTCGTGAGGATTACAGTAAGTCGTTCATTGATAGGTGAACATATCTATCAAGTAAAATGAGTGTTTAGAAAATTTGGTTGGTGCGCCGTGCCTAACCCAGGTGGGGCTCCAATTTGTGTGGGGGCCGTAATACTATGATTGGTGAAAACAAAGGTTACGCTCAGCTTCTATTAAACTTGAAAGGAGTTGAATTCGTCGCAGTGCTTCTTGCAACCAGCACACAAAGGCAAACTGATAAAACCTTTCTGTGTTTGTGTGACGTGAGTTTCTGTGCTTGTGTGATGTGATCACGCTGTCATTGTTTGATTGAATGATCCTTTGTATAATTGCGGTCTTCTTCATTGCAAGCTGTCGCATTTCATGTGCTGTTTGAATTTCAGCAACGCAGCGTGGAGTTGATAGATAAAAAATGCAATCGTGTTGCATACTTTCAATGAGCAAACGGATGTCGCCACTGGATACACACATTGTGATCAACATGCACACGCCATAATTGAGTACACAGCACACGTGCGTTGTGATCAACATGCACGCGCCATAACTGAGTACACAGCACACGTGCGTTGTGATCAACATGCACACGCCATAACTGAGTACACAGCACACGTGCATTGTGATTGACATGCACGCGCCATAACTGAGTACACAGCACACGTGCGTTGTGATTGACATGCACACGCCATAACTGAGTACACAGCACACATATATTGTGATCAACATGCACACGCCATAACTGAGTACACAGCACACGTATATTGTATATTGTGATTGACATGCACACGCCATAACTGAGTACACAGCACACGTATATTGTGATTAACATGCACGCGCCATAACTGAGTACACAGCACACGTGTGTGTTACAAGGTTTACACAAAAAAGGCCTTCAGCCAAAAAGTGCGACTGCTAGCCTGCTCATATTAAGCAATTAGCAATTAGACATGCACACGCCATGATTGAGTGCACAGCACTCGTGCGTGTTGGCCACAGCAAGTCCAAGTCTAGATGCTCGTCCAAGGTGCAGGATTTGCTACATCAGAGGAAACGCTTGAGAAATAGCCCTGAGTGTGGTGGGCGCTGCGTGAGTGTTGTGTGAGTGTATCAGGGTGAGCACAGGCGATAGTAAGTCCGTTCAAACTGTGAGTTATGAGTGCGTGTGCAGCTGAGGAGTGTTTGCTTGCACTTCCAATTAAAGTCTTGCCGTACCTTAGCTGGCATTACCTGAGGAACTCGCATCTTCTCTTTATTGTTGTGTAAGAGTGCCTTCGCTGCATAGGTGACCCTATAATTTGCCGACAACTGGTCATACACGTGACATTTATGGTTCACACACCCCCTGTGATCCTTCTGTGATCTGATCTCACAGGTGTACTCCAAGCGTGTGGACTCTGCTTACGAGGATGTGTACGCAAGCATTTCAGGCATCAATGTCAAGCACGGCGCACAGCAAACAGGTGCGGCCACGCCCTAGAGATAGCATGCACTTTGGGCTCATAAAAATGTACACGTTCATTATAATGTACACGTTGATTAATAAGTAAATCAGGTACATATACCACTCCTTTAGCAGGGACACCAAATAAGCACACACAGGTTTATGTAGTGGTTTTTACAACCTGTAATGTTGGCCAGAGCCACACATAGATCCCTAGATGTGGTGTTTGTACAAGAGCTGAAGCGGAAGGAAATCTCCAGACAAACGGTTACGTACGAGTTTGTACACGTGATTTTGTTTCAACTCTGTGTTTATCCTTTTGTTTCGACTCTCTTTGTATGTCCTTTTGTTTCAACTCTGTGTATATTCTTTTGTATTAACTCTCTGTGTATATCCTCTTGTTTTAACTCTCTGTGTATATCCTTTTGTTTTAGCTCTCTGTGTATATCCTTTTGTTTCAACTCTCTGTGTATATCCTTAGTACTGGCCGGCCCTACAAGCTAGCCATCCGTTTCTTGTCAGAGCCTTACATTCATTCAAGGCACATGCGCAATTTCTTCAGCAAGGACTCTTCCAACCTAATAATTACGGTCATGTGCGGGATGCGGTGTGTATTTGTGATTTGAGGGATTCAAGCGAATCTTTAAGCCGTTTTATATCTTTAAATATTTCCGTTAGATGGCCCAAGAATCTAGCAGATATCACTAAATTGGCCGGTAAACAGGTAGAGGATCTTACAAGGAAAAGTTGATAGAAACACACGTACTATTTCTAGTTGCTCGCAGTGCTGCTGCCACTGTGAATCTCGCTTGCATGTAAACACACACATCACGCCACTCATGTGAAATGGCTCTCCTTTGACTGGGGCCATGTTAACCTGCAGTAATGGCCGTACGTGTGATGCATTTCTGCCAAAACTTACCGTGCATCCCTACCGTAGACATGATGCTGTGTTCTGAGTTATTCCAGACACGACGTGTATGCCCAACCCATATGCAAGTATGGCCATGCATAATGATTAATGATGTGATGTAAGTGAGGAGGTCCTGAAGCTCTGGCGTTGGGAACACATGGCCGATCTAGCACAAACCCTAAACGCAACTTTTGTTTGCATTGCGTGTTTAACACGTCTGTGCACACTTGTGCAGAAGACCAAGGAGGTGTGGAGGGTGAGGAGGGGCCCCAGTCCGGCGGTCAAGCAGCCCAACGTGCACGCAAGCACGACACCAACCCAGCAGCGACCATTTCAACAGAGGCCGCCCTGCGCGTAAAAGAGGTGCGTGCGTGGTCCTATGTGTGTGTGTGTGTGTTTGTGTGTGTGTGTGTGTGTGTGTGTGTGTGTGTGTGTGTGTGTGTGAGTGTGTGTGAGTGTGTGTGTTTGCATGTGCGCATGTGCTTGTGTCTGGTTGCAGCATCATGTGCCATGGCACCCTTTAACTAAAATTAGGCCATGGCACCCTTACATTAAAACTAAGCCATGTTATCCTTGCACCACAATTGTACTCACAGAAGCTACGCTGTTATGCACATGTGCATATAAAGTAATAAGTATGCAGCTGTCTATGTGCACATGCATCAATGAAAATGTTTTTGCTCAATTGCACATCAGTGCGTCCAATTTGACTTGCATTCGCTTGACACACACACTGTGATGAATCTTCGTCATCTTTGCTTAGCTACTCTGCAATTGTTAGTAATCGTCTTTGTCATTCGCTTGGCGTACATTTATGGTCCTCGTTGTCCTTGCCATTGCTTATGGTGCACACACACACACATTGCTAATGGTGCACCCTGCTTTTGACTGTTCTTGTCAAACTGCCCTTTCCATTTGCTTGGTACACCCTGCATTACTTTTGACCATTCTTGTCAAACTGCCCCTGCCATTTGCTTGGTATCGCCCTGCAATGCGTTTGGTCATTCACGTCCAACCATGCACAAGGATATGCCCAGATCATGCATCCACTGAAGTGGCCTGTGATTGTCATTGTCTAGCCATGCAGAGAGATATGGATTCAGCGTTGCTGGTATTGTGCTGCCCAGGTTAACGAGACCTTTGAGCACGACCCCATGTTCTATCGCATGACCAAGCTGTTTGACGAGAGCAGCACGGCTGGTAGGTGCCAAGACAGAGCAAAAAGAAGGGCAGATTGGAGGAATACGGTGCTACTATACCACCAAAGGTAGTGTACCACAAACAACTAGGGTTGGCCAGAACCATATATATACGGTGTGTATGCGGTATTTTTGGCAGGGAAATCGCCAAATCTACGGTCATATACGGTGTATATATACGGATCTGGCCAACCGTACACACAACGCACGCCTCCGCCTCTTTTTCCGGGGCGGTGAGTACGGTGACGAGTGGGTTGGGAGCTGCCACTTGATCAAACTGCTTGAAGAAGGGCCACGGCTGGAATACAAAAAAAGTCAGAGGATGACAGATCAGCAGATCAGGGCTGTCATGGGAAAGGTGACTGAAGACGTAGTTGGACGGGTGAGTTAATGTTAAAGTGCAAGGCGTTATTGGTCACATGGACCATGAGCATGACAAAGATAGAAGTGCAAGGCGTTAATGGTCACATGGACCATGAGCATGACAAAGATAGAAGTGCAAGGCGTTAATGGTCTCATGGACCATGAGCATGACAAAGATAGAAGTGCAAGCGTAAATGGTCACATGGACCATGAGCATGACAAAGATAGAAGTGCAAGGCGTTATTGGTCACATGGACCATGAGCATGACAAAGATAGAAGTGCAAGGCGTAAATGGTCACATGGACCATGACAAAGGTAGAAGTGCAAGGCGTAAATGGTCACACGGACCATGAGCATGACAAAGGTAGAAATGCAAGGCGTAAATGGTCACATGGACCATGAGCATTACAAAGGTAGAAGTGCAAGGCGTAAATGGTCACATGGACCATGACAAAGGTAGAAATGCAAGGCGTAAATGGTCACATGGACCATGAGCATTACAAAGGTAGAAGTGCAAGGCGTAAATGGTCACATGGACCATGAGCATGACAAAGATAGAGGAGTGTTTGAAACCCTAAAACCTAACCCGAACCCCTAAACCCTAACCCTAACCTAAACTTTAAACCCTAACCCTGCTTTAGGGAAATGTGTATGGACAATGAGCACGACAAACATGTAAAAAGAGGATGCTTGCTGTAGAGGAATGGGTATGGACAATGAGCACGACAAACATGTCAAAAGAGGATGTTTGCTGTAGGGCTGTTTGTATGGATTGAACGATCCAGGCTTGTCAGCTGATCTCATAGCTCCAGGTACTTCTAAACTCTAAATTCCAAGGAAAACCACCCGCTTCTCTCCACACCCACAAACCACCCTATTTTCAAGGGCTCGCCTTCCCTTCCACACAAGCACACAAACACACATATATACAAACGGAGACACAAATCCCACACACTCGCACATACATACTCTCACACACACACATACACACACATGCACACACACCTCCCAGGGCTTGCCTTCCCTATTTGCTGACATAACACATTAACACACCTGCCGACATAACACACAAGGACACACACAAACATACAAACAGAGACACACACAAGACACATTTTTTCCAGCGCTTACAGGTTCAGGAGGTGTACCATGATTAATAGGTCGTGCTCTCTGTGCTATAAAACAGAAATTATGATAAATTATGCTCTACTTGCCGGGTGTATCCTAAAGAGAAACCCGTGTCCTTTCTGCTAGTTAAACACTTGCATACACACATAACACACACACCCCACACACTCACACACACATACTCACGCACCCACACACACAATACTCACACACATACACACATGACTCCCAGCGCTGATGATGCTCAGCGTGTCGGTCTACCACAACGAGCAACCCATGCTTTTCCTGTTAGTTGGACACATAACAAATACACATAAAACTCTCTCCCAGGGCTGATGATGCTCAATGTGCCGGTCTATCACAACGAGCAACTCATGCTGTCCGCATCAGAGACGCCTATGGATGCCTTCCTTAGTGGCATGCCTCCTGCTACATTGCCTGCGTCGAAGCAGGTGAGCGAGAGGGTAGCTAAGATTATGAGAATAAAGATGATCAATGGTACTTTCATCTCCTCCTGCTGTGCTTGCGTCTCAGCAGGCGAGCAAGAGAGTGGGTATGAGTGTGTGGATAAGGATGAGCAATGGTTCTCCCTCTTCCTGCTACATAGCCTGCGTCTAAGCAGGAAAGCAAGAGAGTGGGTATGAGTGTGTGGATAAGAATGAGCAATGGTTCTCCTTCCTCCTGCTGCTGTGCCTGCGTCTAAGCAGGCAAGCAAGAAAGTGGGTATGAGTGTGTGTGGATAAGGATGAGCAATGGTATTTCCTCTTCCTGCTGCTGTGCCTGCATGTAAGTATTTGAGTGAGAGAATGGGTGTGAGTGTTAGTGGGGTTGATGGATATTACTTCCTCCGCTTGCTGTGCCTGTGTCTAAGGTAAGGAAGAGAATGAGTATTGTTGTGTAAATACTTATGATTAATAATGTCCCCTCCTCCTGCTGTGCTTGCGTCTCAGCAGGTGAGCAAGAGTGTGTGTGAGTGTGTTGGTGTGGATGATCAATGATATCCCCTCCTCCTGCTGTGCTTGCGTCTTAACAGGTGAACAGGAGAGATTTTGTGTTAGTGTGGATGATCCAGTGTGTGGGTCAGCGTGCTAGCTTGCATGAGAGGCATTCAATGTGCTGCAGCAGCTCGTGCTGTCTGTGTCATGCTGTCTGTGTCAGAAATTCTCTTGGGCACCATATTCCTTGTGGATCACCTGCTACAAGTGACATCTTGTGTATGATATGGAACGGCCAGATCCACTTATCCTCTCCCACGGGAGAGGGTTTGTGAGATTAACCCGACGCTGAGGCAAACATGCCCTAATTTGAAGACTCGGGCGCAATTTGCGTTCAAAGATTTGATGATTCACGGAATTCTGATTGTGTGAGGAGGCACAGAAAATGCAGGCAGCTAAAGCATTCCCTGCTCAATCGAAGAAGGTGCTAGAAACCGTTTTATGTCGTTAGGACATGACTGATTTGTCCCAGAAGTGTGGAAGTGTGAGTGCGTGTGTGTGTGTGTATGTGTGTGTGTGTGTGTGTGAGTGTGTGTGTGTGTGTATGTGTGTGTGTGTGTGCGTGTGTGTGTGTGGCCGTTTCCCAAACAATGGCCAGTCATCAAATTAGTAATCCTGTGTTAGTTCCAGATTGTAATAAATCACAGGATGTGACAAATCACAGGTTTTGACGAATCACAGGGGTGTGACAAATCACAAGATGCAACAAATTACAGGGTGTGACAAATCACAGGCTGTAAAAGATCACGGCACTGCTGGTGTTTAGGTATTTATTAGTGGGTCGTCATGCGGTGTAGCTCTGAATAGCACCAGGCCAGATCAGTAGGGCTGGCCAGAACCATGTGTATTAATATACAGTGTATATTCGGTATTTTTGCAGAGAGGGTTGACTGGCCAAATTGCAGGAAATGTTCCTTCCTGGTTTTCTTTCCCACATGCAACCATGTCAACCTCAATTTTTTCAATAAAGATCACGTTCACCAAAAATTGGTGAAAATCGGATGACCCCAAATCACACTTCTGGCCTCAGATCACCTGAAATGGGCCCACAGCTCCGTCCTGGGACCATTTTTCATTCCCAAATTTGGTATTTATGACTTCCTTATACCATGTGACCATCTTGCATGTTCCAAAATAGGATGCAAGGAGGTCAAAAAATGACCTTTTTGGCACCTTCTTGGCTGATTTTCTCATGATTTTCTCTAAGAGAAATGGCTGGAATTCTGTATCTCACCAACCACTGGATCTGTTCCCCTCATTTTTCTTGCAATGATGGTATTTATAGAATAAAATCTAATGCGATTTTAATCACATGAATTGGTGCAGCGATTGGTCAGATCCAGCACACGGGTGCCTGAAAGGTAGGGTTCACGCCGCGGCCGATTAGGCATAAGTGACCTCATTGGCTACAATGAAACTCAACTGCTATGGAGTCTCACCGTTTGAACCAAGTCTAGATGTAGCCAATGGGGGCACGCACACTCTGGGAACATTTGACAAACACCCCCATTTTGGGGGTCAGATAGCCCCCTCTGGTATTTTAGGCAGGAAAATCACCAAATACATAATCATGCACGTGTATACATACACTTCTGGCCAACCCTACAGATCAGGCGTGTGTGTCACTGTGTTCAATCCCCAGCTTGGTCTTTGTTTTTGACACAAAAGCCACAGGCCTCTCATTGCCTCCTCGTCTCAGCTCAGTCCTGCTGCACAGAGGGATTGGGTGAATTGTCCAGATCAGGCCCGTGTGTGCCTTTGTGTTTGCTGCTTAGTGTGCATGTGGTCCCTGACGTCGTAGCCATAGGCCTCTGATTGCCCTCCTCGTTTCGGCTCAGTCCTGCTGCGAGGGTGGTGGATGGAAGTTCAGACTTGGCAGGTCGTCTGTGTATCAAAATCAGCGTGCAAGTACTGCCAGCTGCGCGCATGTGCACTTTTGAGGTGTCACCACCCCTTGTGTGCACTTTTGAGGTGTCACCACCACTTGTGTGCACTTTTAAGGTGCCACCGCCCCTTGTGTGCACTTTTGAGGTGTCACCACCCCTTGTGTGCACTTTTAAGGTGCCACCACCCCTTGTGTGCACTTTTAAGATGTCACCACCACTTGTGTGCACTGTTGAGGTGTCACCACCACTTGTGTGCACTTTTAAGGTGTCACCATCACTTGTGCACTTTTAAGGTGCCACCACCCCTTGTGTGCACTTTTAAGGTGTCACCACCACTTGTGTGCACTTTAAGGTGTCACCACCCCTTGTGTGCACTTTTGAGGTGTCACCACCACTTGTGCACTTTTAAGGTGCCACCACCACTTGTGTGCACTTTTGAGGTGCCACCACCAATTGTGTGCACTTTTAAGATGTCACCACCACTTGTGTGTGCATATACTTGCATGTTAGCGTGCTGATCACGCATCACAGTTGCCTACAGGCTTGAAGCACGCACCACACATGTTATCAAACGCACAAGAGGCTGCTAGCCATCGTTAAGGTATCTGCGGGGCTGCTATTTGACTACGCACGTGTAAGTGCACACACACATACACACACACGTGACTACACATGTAAAAGTGCACACACACACACGCACACACATATACACAGAGACAAACACACAACACACACAAACATGAACACACAGGTCCACATCAAGTGCCTTGCACGCTTGGCCGAGCTGCTGCATGCGAACAGGTGAACCCTCAATGCGGTCAAATGCTCTCAAATGTAGTCTGAACAGTATTGCTGATGACTGCAGTGGGGCTCTGGCTAGTGTCAGCACTAGTTGAGAGCCTTTGCTTAAAGCACCCTGGTGCTTCCCGGCGTAGACATTTTTCTACTGTAGTCGAATGTAGTCTGAACAGTATTGCTGATGACTGCAGTCAGCTCTAGCAAAGGAACGGTTGGCTTTACAAACCACCGATAATGTCATGTCATGTTTCTAACGATTATTAACGTAGGCGTCTTACACGTTTAACATCATTGTGGTACCGATTGCCGATTGTGATACAGATTGCATTTTCCGACACACACACACACACACACACACACACACACACACACAC
>Ga0307945_1004728_pt1 | contig 10924 bp, 14 predicted proteins | sample OrgLakmetagen228_FD_201818 | JGI IMG/M metagenome (GOLD analysis project Ga0307945, IMG submission 201818) | Saline water microbial communities from Organic Lake, Antarctica - #228 | ecosystem: Environmental > Aquatic > Non-marine Saline and Alkaline > Saline | place: Antarctica: Organic Lake...
CCCCCCCCACACACACACAGACCACCAGACCACAGGTGACAACGTTGCCTCTCGTATACCCGCTGCTGATGAGACACTCTTCTGACCTCAAGCCAGTAACAATAGTAGGGGTTCCAGTATACAAAGAAGCGGAGCATCACTGCTCGCCTACCTGCTGCCGTGACGTCATCTCTTCCTGCCTGATGCGGTACACGTCCGTAAGGCTGTACGGCACAGGCTCTGCACTTCCTTCCTCCCCCTCTAGGTCAGTCTCCTCCTCTACCTGCATGGCTTCCTCCTCCGTCTCATCCTCCTCCACCACCTGTGCATTTGAATGTGTGTGTGTGTGTGTGTCGGGGGAGGGGGACTGCGTGTGTGCGTGCGTGTTCATGTGCCTATGTACGTGTGTATGTGAAACACGTGCGTATTCATGTGCGTGTGTGCGTGCGTGTTCATGTGCCTTTGTGCGTGTTTGTGTGCTTTTGTGCATGTGTATGTGAAACACGTGTGTATTGCGACTCATCCCCCAGCATAACCTGCTCGTCATCCTCCTCCTCTTCCTGCTCCTCTCCCCTTTGTGCATGTGTGCACGTGATGAGAAATACGCACAAACAATGCCAAGTTGTCGGGTTTGAGGAGATGGGTCAGCCCATACAATGCGCACACACCAGGCATTGCCAGAGGGCAATCCCGTATACCAGTTATTCAAGATGGCCTGATTTATGGCCCATGTCAGCCTTCAGGTCTCAACACCGAGTTTCTGACAGGCATTACATGCCACAAGTCCCCTTGTTCATTAAGAAAAAGAGCAGACGTGCGGACATGTCTATGTACACACGCCGTGACACAAAGGCAGTTCCTTCATCACATGCACATGCACCCGCACCCCCCCCCACCCCCCAACATAACCCCCTTGTACACACTCTTTCACAAAAAGCCAGACACAAACAAACACACACACACCTCTTCCTCGGTGAGTGGGTCCTTACAAAAAGCCAGACACAAACACACACACCTCTTCCTCAGTGAGTGGGTTTCGCGGTCGCAGGCTGAAGATGTCGTGCGTGCTTTCACAAAAAGCCAGGCACAAACAAACACACACACCTCTTCCTCGGTGAATGGGTTCTGCGGTCGCAGGCTGAAGATGTCGTGCGTGCTGTGGGGAGGCGCGAGGCTCATCCGACCACTGCTGCTGTTACCGCTGCCACCCCCTTCAGCAGGACCGCCCATGCCGACTCCACTTGCCCTGCGGTCACGTTCACCCACGCCCCTGTGATAAAAGCAGACAAAGATGCTCTGCTTTACCTTTTAAATGTGCACAGTTACAATCCTCCAACCCGAAACTCTCGAGTCACATGGAAGTACGACCCTCTGATACCGCCTCCAAAAACAAAAACACTCGCGGTCACAACCTTCTGAAACAGCTTAGGTTAGTGCGTACCAACTCAAACCAGGCGTGAGTTGTCTCCTTATGAGAGGCAAGGATGAGACAAAGATGGCGTAAATGGTGTGAGAAGTGCCACCGTGTGGGCGTGAATGGTCTCTATATCAGTATGGTGCCTTATGTCTTGATCGCGTGTGTGTACATGTGTGTGTGTGCATGTGGCGGTTACCATTCAAACCACTTTAGAGACCACACACATGCATGTGCACACACTCCCCCCGGGCACCCAACATGTACGTGTGGTGCATGGGCACACAAAGGAATGCATGACACACACACTAAGTGTGGCACGCAGCAGAGGCGCCGAAGACAAGAAACTACACACACCTATATACACTCTAAGCACTAACTCATTCACATTCACCTCGTCATATACGACCTGTGTGTGTCCCTAGTCAACACCTGACAAAAGGCTCACACGCATACTCACTCACATAGCATCATGCATCTCCAAAACACACACACTCACACCATGTAGCATCACGCATCTCCGAAACACACACACACACACACATGCACGCACTCACACACAGTCACCTTTCTCGATCTGCAATGCGTGCTGCAAGGTGCGCCACAGTCCAGTAGCCACCTCCCCCACCACCGTCACTCTCCCCCCTCCCCCCCCCAGCCCCGTTGCCACCCCTGCCACCACCACCATCTTCTTCTCCCTCTTCCGCTTCCTCTTCGCCATTGTTGTTGTGTTCGGCTGACACTGTGATCCTGTGGTGTCTTGTGGCACGCCTCTCAGCAGCACTCACGCTTGCAGACGCAAAGAGGTGCGCGGGGGTCGCATTGGTTCTGGGGTTACTGTGCGTATGTGTGTGTGTTTGTGTGTGTGTGTGTGTGTGTGTGTGTGTGTGTGTGGTCTCGTGTGTGGGATGGCATTTGAGCACGGCAGTCCTTATTCGATACACCTCTGCTGGTGGAACATCCATGCTTAATTTCACAAGATGCCAATTTACCCATGTTTTGCCTTGCACTTGAAATGAATTGAGTTTTGCGCAATGCAATTGCAGGAAAGGCAACAGCAAAAGGGCTGCTATGTAGCAAGGCTTGTCCTTCCTACGTGCAATCCACAACTTTATGATTCCTGTGGCTTGGACAGACAATCCTCCCCCAGCCTGCAAGCATTTCCAAGCAAATTTGCCAAGGGCATCCCTCCTCCTCCTCCTTCTCCGCACAGCCCCTCTCCACATGTACTTGCACAAATCTACCCCCTCACACACACGACACACAAACACACACACCTACCTCTGTACACACAATTATCCACACTTATCACGTACGTACACACACATGCATACACACACACACATACACACACAAGGACGCACCTGGCCAAGCGTCTGATCTCAGACGTTCTGAGGGATGAGCCTGTGGGAGCAGTGAGGGGTGGGGAAATTGGAGGCAGATTGGGCAAGGACGAGAGGGGTTTGAGGCTCAGGGATATTTGGCAAGGATGTGGGAAAAGTTGGGGTTCAGGAATAGGCAAGGGTGAGAGGAGTAAAAGACTTAGAAATAGGGGAGGGTGAAGGCAGGGGTGGGGGTGAGGGTGTTTTTTGATCTATGCAAGGGATGAATGAGTTTGTGGAGGTTGCGTGGGGCTTGAACGTATTTGCGAGCCGACAATTTGCCTGCAAAAGATGACGAAGAGTCTGAAGGGAGGTGACTACAGACTGTTGAGTGCATTGCTATATCATGCAAAGTGCGTGGCTACCGACTGACTGCCGAGCACGTGTATACCAGTGAAAGCATGTGTCAAGGTACAGAGGGCGCAACCAAGCCGGCGTCACCTTATGAAGCTGTACGTGCATCGGCATTTTGACAAAGCAAACAATATGAACGCATAGCACACGAATGTGTGCATACACACTCACACACACACACGCACAAACAGGTACACTCATTAAGACACACAGACAGGTGCACTCACAAACACACACAAACAGGTGCATTAGCAAACACACACAAGAGCACTCAATATACCCGGCAAAGTAGGGCCCTCCGATGAGGAGGAGGGCGGGCGCGGGGGGCGCTGCTGCTGCTGCATCTTGCGCAGCTCCTGGCGTGCTAGGGCAAGGCTGTTGCGTGAAGGGGTGGCACGCAGGGTAGACTGCACTCGTACAGGGTAGGACAGGACCATGCATGTAGTTATATGTAAATGCACAGAGAATGCAATATACTTGTAGCAGGTCCCTCCATGTACACTGTCATTCACGGTGTGTGTGTATGTGTGTGTGCGTGTGTGTGTGTGTGTGTGTGTGTGTGCGCGCGCGCGCGAGGGACGAGGTCAACCTTGCTCACGTGCGATGAAAATGGAAGAGTCGAGCGCTGAAAGGGCAAACACCCCAATTACAGCTGTGGTGTGCTGCATCTCTCATGCACAGGGGGGGAGAGCAAGGGTGGTTGCCTGAAAGGAGGAGGTGTGTGAGGCACCTTGCAGGTAAAAAAACATATCGAGTCAGCGCACTAACCATACATGGTGCATCTTGGGTACATCGCATCAGAAAGCACAGAGTCTAGCTGAGGTGGTGACACAAAAAAGAGAAGGTCACGTACCTCCATACCTAATTTGTGAGTAAACATTAAGAAAGGAAACGGAGGACGCTCAAGGAAAAGGATGCACAGCATAAGTCATGCAGGAAGCACTTGCTTATGCTGCACACAGTCCGCAGACAATTGTTCGTGCTTTGTGTGCATTGGCATTTCATTTCCATTATTTGTGTACCAACGCAACCACAAGGCAAAAAGAGCAGCCATTCTCAAAGAGACTGTGTGTTTGCACCGTGCACGCAAGTGATTCTCGCCTGCCCTAGGGTAACGTCATCACCTGCTCTAACAGGCTGCAGCCCTGCTTGTACTGGTGCTCCGGGTGCCCATGGCAGCTCACGTACAGCCAGCCTAGCTCTGTGGTGCAGCAGCGGCAGCCCAGGGTCTGCAGCGTGTACAGCCCGCTGTGTAGCCTGCAGGTGCCGTGAAGTACGTGTGCATGACGTGCGCATGCATGCAGCTAGCTTGACGCCTCTTCTGTGCCTTGCACCTTCAACAATTGATTGAAGCGACAAAGCTCGTACTGATACCGTAGCCAGAAGGCTTGAATCCCAGCGTTAAGCTGCGTGCAGAATTCATGCTTTCTCACTCAAAGGAAGAAGGGCACTTGCTGTTGCCCTCAAACACTTCAGTAAATTACAGTAATCAGTTATACACTCTCTGTCAAAAGAGGATGGGTGCCTGTGCAGCTCTCCTGCACAGTCACACCTCAAGCACCTCACACCTTTCTTGGCGGGGTGGTGAGAAGGCAATGACATTGCCTGTTGTGCCTTTCAGCAGGAACGCTGGCTTCTGGTGCCCCATCTGGCCAGACCAAACCACCTGCTGAGGGTTTGCCACATCGACCCTGCAATTGCAATGGTGTATAATACGCAAGCGTGTGTCTAATGTGTGCATGTGAGTAAGGTATGGGCGTGCGTGTATGTACATGTACATAAGTATGTAGTATGTATTTGTGTACGAGTGTGTGTGTGTTTGCGCAAATATTTGGGTGCAGTGTTTGCATGTGTGTGTATGCGTGTAAGCGTGTGTGTGTGTGTATGTGTGTGAGTGTGTGTATGTGTGTGTGTGTGTGTGTGTGATGTATGCAACTGTACATGCAAGTCCATTTTGTGTGTATGTTTGTGTGCATGTGCGCATGTGCGTGCCCAGAAGAGTAAACATGTGTGCTACGTGAACTGCACGAGTGCATGAGCGTGTTCCTAGAAAATATTGTAACAACGAAACGGCGTACACATTCCCTACCCGCATCTCCCGCACGTGTATCTGCTGGAGTTGTCATCTTCACATAGCTGTTGCGTGAGAACAAACAAGGGTTTGCATGAAATGAATACCAATACGGTACACGCTGTAACAGGTGTGAGCAAGTGCACAGGCACAGGCACAGGCACAGGCACAGACACAGCCACAGGCACAGGCACAGGCACAGGCACAGACACAGCCACAGACACAGGCTGCACCAAGATTAAGCGTTCACTTTCCACGCAGCAAATGCGCACCTCAATGTAAAGCCTCCCCATTTTAAAGCTGTTACTGATTTAAATAATATAAAAACTTGTTGGGTTCCCTTGTAGGTTTGCTTGAGCTGCTCGAGCTGAGATTATAAAATAATTATAAATAGATACAATGGTGGCCGAGAAAATGGAGGTAGTAAAACCGGTTGAAGCGAGTGTTGCCGGAGAGCAAGACAGCAAGGACCCTGCTTCCTTCCTCTCCTCTCTGCATTCCATCGTGGGTTTGCTGGAGCAGGCCGTGAAACTCAAGGAAACCAGACTCTCCTCGGGAAGAGTGTTGCGCCTCACCAGTACAGCAAGGAAAAACCTGACCGGCCAGGTCCTGCACTCCTTCATCTCCTCGTGCCTGGCCCAGGAGGTGGAGACCAAGCCCTTCTTGCTGGCCCATGCACAGAAGGTGTGTGCTTGTGTTTGATTGACGCTTATGCAGCCCAACGGGCACGCATTGTGTGATCGTCCATGAACATTTCATGGGGATGTATTTTGGTTTGATGGCATAAGCAAGGATGGCATAAGCAAGGATGGCTTGTCCTGCACTTGTTAGGCGTAATTACTGTGCAAATGAAGCCACGCACAGCATGCGTCAACATGCGTGTGTACCAAGTTCGACGTTAAGGCAGAAAGGCAAGGAGACCACCACCAGACGTGGCCCAAACATGTGCGCTACTCGCACCTGCTATGCTGATGCAGGCCCTGGCAAGTGAGGACACAGCCATGGACACGGCAGAGGCCAGTACCAGCGGGAGCGACCCTGCAGCAGGCCTGCCCCCTAAGCACAGCAACACCCCTGAAGTGGAGATGTACTGCTTCATGCTGTTGCTCATGTACCTCATGGATGCGAAGAAGCCGCAGCAGGTAAATTCGGTGAACTGGGAGCGCATGTTCGGGCATACAGCAGCCCGATGTGCTGCATGATGCCGCAACCCCCTCATCCACAATGCTCAAATGTGTCAAGTTGTCAATAGCATGCATTTCTAGGAGCAGAGTGCTTTTCTAGGAGCAGCATTTCTAGGAGCAGAGTTGACTATACTACATCCACCTTCACAATTCTGGCTACACACACGCTCTATATCTATAAATACACGCACACACATGTAACAATGCGCATAGGTACACAAGTGCGCGCAAACTCACACACGCACACGCACACACACATACACACACCAAGCAAGCCTTTCTCTCGTCTCTATCAGGCCAAGGAAATCGCTGCCAAAGGCTTGGAAAGGCTGCACGTCCTGAATAGGCGGACGCTGGATGGCATTGCAGCTCGTGTGTACTTTTACTACTCATGGTCGCATGAGCAGCTGGGGCAGCTGGCTGACGTACGCAGGTGTGTATTGCCTGTGGTATAGACGTGCTTAAATCAAGTCAAAGCAATTGCATTGTGCTTGCTCTTTCATGTGCGCATCCCCCACTGGTACTATATATACGTAAGCCCCCAGCGTTGTATAATATGCACGATTCACCTTGTCACATTTTTACAAATAGAGCATACTTATTTTGGCTACATCTCCTGACTTGTTTGCCTTCTGCATAAATATGTTTGAAGGTGCCTGTCATGTGTGCAGTGCCCTAGTGCCCTCCTGAGTTTTCATGATATTAAATTTGGCTACGTATCCTGGCCAAAGATGTAGCCTTGCACATTTGCTACCTCTCAGACCTTCAATGAGTGTGTCGTCCGTGCCCATTGTGTGTGCAGCACCCTCCTGGCTCTGCACCGGACCACCACACTGCGCCACGACAGCATTGGCCAGGAAACTTTGCTGAACTTACTGCTGCGCAACTACCTACACTACGGGTTGTATGACCAGGTGCGCCCTCAATCCAGGTCATGTATGCAGGTTGAACACATACACACACACATACACACACACATCGTGCTGGCAGGTGCCCGCAGACAAGCTTGCATTTACATCTTTACTTACTATGGTCTGGCTAATCCGTGCCCCGAATAGATGCAAGGGGTTAACGTTTGTATAATTGTAAACTGTAAATGCATCAGATGGCCGAGTGCGAGGCGATGTGGGGTGCACACTCTTTATACAATGTCCCCCATGTTGCAAGAGGGAGTACAATGTGGCAGCGATAGGTGTGCAGAATATAGAGTAGGAGACTTCTCACACCTCCTTCCAACTACGCACCACCCCCTGCAGGCTGAAAAGTTCCGCAGCAAGGCCCAAAAGGAAGAGGTGTTCCGCTCGCACCAGCAGTACTGCCGCTACCTGTACTACCTAGGACGCATCAGGGCCATCCAGCTAGAGTACTCAGAGGCCAGGGACTGTTTGCAGCAGGTGTGGCAGCGCCGCGTCTTCTTTTACACACGTGTACGTTCATGTTTTCATGCATGTGTGTGCGTTGGCCAGAACTGTATGTATATACACCGTATATATATGGTACTGGCCAACCTTATCAATATGGCGTTAGCAGCTGCAAGGCTGCTCGCTTGCGTGACGCTCGTGCACACACTTCAGAGCTAAGAGCTGCCAGCCCTGTTTGTGAAACCCAGTCCTTGGTTGCTTTAGGTGCTCCTTGTGTTCTAGCAGGCGCCCTCGTATTGACTGAATGTGTGTGTGTTTCTTTGTCTGTGTTTGTGTGCGCTCGCACACGTGCGTAATCCTTATGCCCTGTCCTTGTTTGTGGCCTGGGAATAGTACGGGTGCGTGTATACTGTATACAGTATAAACCATCCTGCTCCCCCTGTAATTACGCTCTGAACTCAGGAAACATCTAAGTAGACAGAAGGGTCAGGTTTGGACAATATGTAGGGTTGGCCCAAACCGTACATGGGATTTCCGTCTACGTATATATACGCCGTATAAACCGTATATATACGTATTTTCCGTATAAACCGTATAAATTCCGTATGTTTGAAATTTCGGCCTTCTCAGAATTTAATTTTAGGGGGGTCATTCTTCAAGAGCTATATAAACGTATCCAATTTAGTTGTGCCAAAAAATCAAAGGTTGGGAAGCTATGCTTGCCCAAGGAGACCAAAACCCACAGGCATACACGGTCACTGTCACAAGACCCCCCCGCCCCATCAAATTACCATGTTTGTGTATGCACACGTGTGTGTATGTGTGTGTGTGTGTGAAAAGAGGTACATGCATGCATGCGTGTTGTTGTGCGTGCGTCTGTATTCACGCCTGCTGAGATTCGTGCATGCTCGCGTGTACTTGTGCATGTGCGTGCAAGTGTGTGTGCATTTGCGTGCGTGCATGCACACGTGTGCGTGCGCATGCTGACGTGCGCGTGTGCGTGTGCATGCTTCCGTGTGTGTGTGCGTGTGCATGCTTGCGTGTGCACAAATATGCGTGTGCGTGTACTTGCTTATGGTTGTATGCATGTGCGCGTGCATGCGCACGTGTTTGTGCGCATGCTTACGTGTGCGTGTGTGCATGCTTACATGTGTGTGTGCATGTGCGCGTGCTTGCTTATGGTTGTATGTATGTGAGGGTGCGTGCATGTGCGTATACATTTGCGTGCGTGCTGAGTTGTGTACATGCATGCGTGTATGTGTGCGTGCGCGTGCATGTACCTTTTCGCACGTACGTGTGTTTTTGTGTGTGCATCTGTGCACACAGGTTTGCGTGCATGTATGTGTGCGCTTGCAGGGGTGCGTGAATGCAGATGTGCGCGCATGCGGGGGTGGGTGCATGCACATATGCGTGAAGAGTGTGCGTGTGTCGTTTCTGGTCCTGCGTCATCTCCGCCCTGGAAACCTTCAGTGGGGTTGGCTTGCATGCACTGCTAATACCCAAACTCTGGTGCTCCTGGTGCTGCTGCTTCTGAACCCCTTGCTGTCGAACCACTGGCTGCTGTTGGACCATCACGGATCCACTTCCATGAGGGACACGGCTGTCCAATACCACAAAAACAACTGTTAAAATTTGCCTGGATGCAGGGCTTTGGATTTTTGTGGTGTCGAAGGCCAGTGGAAGGTCGCTTTCGACCACTCATTCAGGCCGTATATATATGGCGTATATATACGCCGGCTAAAATTCACATACGGTGTATACGAATACGGGTACGGAGAAAAATTATTTATACATACGTATATATACGGTACGTATATATATACGGCGTATATATACTTATACGGTTTGGGCCAACCCTAACAATGTGCTCAACCTATCATCATCCATTTTGGCCACAAATTTGTTCAACCACTCTTCCCGCTCGGAATGTTTCTTCTCGCTTGCAGGCGTCACGCAAAGCCCCGACCTCTGCCATAGGATTCCGTGTCACTGCCGACAAATGGCTCACACTGGTAAGGCAAATGACTGATAAGGATTTAAATAATATGGGTTCAAATGACAAATGGCTCACACTGGTAAGGCAAATGACAAGGGTCTAAATGACTGACAAGGATTCAGAGGACAAATGGCTCACACTGATAAGGTGAATGACTGATAAGGGTTGGAGAGCAATCACGCTTTTGTGTGTGCCTTCCTCGTATGTGACAGTATGCTCAGAAATACCCTTGACAGAAATAGAGACCAACAAACACGTTTGTATGAATGCGTGTGAGGAACGCTAAAAAGTTGACAAAGAGAAGATGGTCCAGACCAACCCGACAAACGGAACGTAGATGCTCAGCGCATGCATCCCAATGAGCAGTTCTGACCTCAATCTGCTTGTATGCTCTGCTGTTATCATGACCTGAAGCTCCAGCAACCCTTCCGTGGCATGTGAGCTTTTAATTTCTTCGTAGGTGCCCCTGAGCAAGGTTACACACGCATTTCCTTCGTAGAACGCAACCAAAAAAAGCAGACGGTGATTACCAATTTACTCAAAAACCTGTGCATACGCACACCCTTCAACCCAGTGTTTCTTTTTTCGATTTTGAATAACCTTTGTTTAACGTCACGGCCAGATTTTGCCATTCTGAAAACCTTTGCTTAACGTCTTTCACCCTTTATGCCCAGCAGCCCGCTGCGGCCTCCCAGCATTGTTCGTGCACGTGGTATTATAAATGTTTCAGGCATGGCCCTAAAACAACAAATACAGCATATATGAACCCTTTAACGTCCGTAAGCCTACGGGTCCAACACCAATATAACTGCGCAGCATCCATGCATACCCCCATCTGACAGCCACTTATTAAACCATGGCTGCTGCGTCTGCACTGCTGTCTCACTGTGTATGGCTATTGTGTAATCTGTAGGTGCCAGCTTAAGCCATGCAGGCTGCATGGGGCAGGTGCTGCCATACACCCTTTCAAGTATGCTCCATCACTCTGATTCTTTTTTGCCCTTTTGCGCGCATTCTCATCGCTCATTTTAAAACAACTGAATTTTTGAGAAAATATTTCGATTCCAGGCCAAATTTCGACCCTCGGATGGCCCTCGAAGGGCCCACGGGTGATTTTGCCGGGGAGTCCCCTGAAGCCCCAAATGCTCACTTAACGTCTTTGCCCAACGCCAAAAAGGATATG
>Ga0307945_1004729_pt1 | contig 10921 bp, 9 predicted proteins | sample OrgLakmetagen228_FD_201818 | JGI IMG/M metagenome (GOLD analysis project Ga0307945, IMG submission 201818) | Saline water microbial communities from Organic Lake, Antarctica - #228 | ecosystem: Environmental > Aquatic > Non-marine Saline and Alkaline > Saline | place: Antarctica: Organic Lake...
CCACACACATTGGCGTTTCACAAGCCAACCCCCCCACACACACACATTGGCGTTTTACAAGCCAACACCCACACACACACACGCATTGGCGTTTCACAAGCCAACCCTCACACACACATTGGCGAGCCCCACCTGTGTGTGTGGCCACTGGGGGGCCTGCGGCTGGGACACCAGCAGCCACGGGGCATAGGGCGTGGCAGAGGTTGTGAAGGAGGGGGCAGGGGGGGAGGGGTGTGTGCGTGGGCCATGCGATGTGTTTTTGCCAAAGCCAGGGTGGGCGGCGGCTGTACCCCAAATGGTGTCAAAGGGGGAGGGGGGCTGAATGTCAAGCTCGCCTTGCTGCTGTGCACCTGCAGGGGTGATTGCAACAGCAGCGACAGCAGCATGCTCCTCAAATAGCATACGACAAATGGTATTGACAAATACCAAAAGTGCTAAAAGGCAAAGGACATGCCTTCCATATTTGCAGCCTCACAAGCTCGCCGCGCTGCTGAGTGTGAGTGCAGGGATAGGCAACAATAACAGCAGCAGCAGCATGCGCCTTACTGGTCAATTATTAAGTATGCTGAAAGACAAGAATATACGTTCCATTATTGCGACCTCATAGGTTTGCTGTGCTGCTGTGAATGGGTGCGCAACACAAGCAGCGGCATACGTTTAAGCAGCGTGATGCAAAAAGGGCTGCAATGCGTGGGAGTTAAGAGCTGCAGAGCATGGGGTTCTAGGTGCTGTAGTGTATTGGGTCCTGGGTACTGCAGGGCATGAAATATTAAGGGCTGCAGCGTATGGGGTCGTAAGTGCTGCAGTGTGTGTATAAGGTTTTAAGTGTGGCACTGTATAGAGGTACGCGTTGCATGTACAAAGCAAATAGTGCTGGAATGAGGGGCTGCACACGTTGATCATTGTCGTGCGCATTCACGAGGGGTTGTCGTGCGCATTCACAAGGGATTTTCATTGCCGTGCGCATTTACAAGGGATGCATCCCTGCTCATTGTCGTGCATTCACGAGGGGTTGTCGTGCGCAATCACAAGGGATTGTCATTGCCGTGCGCATTTACAAGGGATGCATCCCTGCTCATTGTCGTGCGCATTCACGAGGGGTTGTCGTGCGCATTCACAAGAGATTGTCATTGCCGTGCGCATTTACAAGGAATGCATCCCTGTTCATTGCCGCGCATTCACGAGGGGTTGTCGTGCGCATTCACAAGGGATTGTCATTGCCGTGCGCATTTACAAGGGATGCATCCCTGCTAATTGTCGTGCGCGTTCACGAGGGATTGTCGTGCGCATTCACAAGGGATTGTCATTGCCGTGCGCATTTACAAGAAATGCATCCCTGATCATTGTCGTGCGCATTCACAGGCAAGCAGGCTGCAAGACTCTGGTAGCTTGGCAGGCACAGGTTCCTTGCTGCAGTGCAAATGCATGGTGTGCTGCAGTGCAAATGCATGGTTTGCTGCAGTGCAAATGCATGGTTTTCTGCAGTGCAAATGCATAATTCTAAAGCGGGAGGACAGGGGGACATCTAGATCTCTGTTTCTGCATGCCTTTGGTATCTGAGCCTGTAAGAACATGTAGCAGCCTTGCAAGAAAATGCATGAAAGTAGGGTGGCTGCTGGGTTTTGCCTCTTCGTCTTTCATCGAGTGCTGGGGTGTGGCAGTGTAACAGGGTGGTGTCAGCAGTGAAGGACAGAGGGAACAGTTTCAAGCAACACCCCCACATCAAAAAGAAAAGCGCTGCAAAGCCGCCACGGTGCCAGACATTTCCAAAATTCACCACAGCAAAGAAAGGGTGAGTACATGTTACGTAGGGAAAGGGACGGTGGGGAAGGACAAGAAGAGAGGGGCAGCAAGGTGGTGTCCTAGTACCTAAAGTGCCGAGTGCTGAGCTACAACGCAAAGTAGAAACGCAGCAAGTATACAAGCAGTGTGGTTGAGGGGCACACATACAGCAAGAACAAACCTGTGCCTGTAGAGCACACCTCCAAGCCAAGGATGGCCACTGCGGTGTGTGCAGCAGTCCTGGCAGCAGCGCTCATGGCACCGCCCCCCATGGTGGCAGGCACAACGCTGGCTCCGTCTGATGCATTGCATCCTATAGGCCCAAGGGCACCCACCAAAAAGGGGGCTTCAGCAACTTCCTATGTGTGTGTGTGTGTGAATGTGTTTGGTGTGAGTGGATGTGTTCAGTGTGTGTATGAATGTTTTTAGTGTGATTGGATGTCACGCTTGGTATTGCTGTGAGAACCTTATTGCCTCTGGCAATGTGTGAAATGCTGTTTGCAACTAACATACTGTGCCGACAGGGAGCTTGCACACCCTCTTACACACAAGATGCAGGTACCGAGAGTCTTGACTTAAGATAGATGCGCACATACAAACATGCACAAGTAAACACACACACACACGCACATGAACACATACACATACACTCACACACACACACACACACACACACACACACACACACACACACACACACACACACACACAAGCCAACACAAAATCACACACACACCTTGCACACCCTCAGCACCTCCTGCCCGAGGGCCAAATCCTGTTGGCTGCCCCCCCCCACCCCTTCAAATCCCCCCTCTCCTGCCCCCATAGACCACGCACGCCCACTGCCAATGCTTTCAGGAGGCACTGGCCTTAAGAGAGCGGCAGCCAAGCCGGTGGTCACCACCACACTCTTGCAACCTGCAGTTGCACGTAGCAGCAATTTTTCAACAGATTTGCTAGAAGTGCGGTACCCTGCAGGTCCTTCTGAAGCACTATATCAATTTTTTCATAGAAACACTTCCGTCATGTTTTAATGTAAAAATATTGTGTTGCTTATGCGTGGTGAGTCATAAAGTGTGTAATCTCTGCCAAAATGAGGGAACACATGCCCACCCAGGCCACCCGGGTCAACCAAACCATCCCAAACTCATACATAGCCTAGTTGTAGTAGATAAATATGATTGCATCAAGAAAGGAACATTTCTGGCCACTTCGCTCCGTTGACCCCCTCTGCAAAAATACCTCTAGGTAGACATAGCTGCTTATGTACAGCTGCTTCCTACTTGCAAAAGTATAGCCAGGCTGGACATTACTGCCAAGGTATAACCAGGCTGCCATTACTGCCAAGGTATAACCTGGCTGCCATTACTGCAAAAGTATAACCTGGCTGCCATTACTGCAAAAGTACAACCAGGCTGGACATTACTGCCAAGCAGCAACTGCTACGTATACACTTCAACTTGGTCAGATGAATCACACCTAGCCTACATACTTGGACCGAGCTGTACCATGCCACCAGGCAGCATCTGACACATGCGATACCGTTCAAACCGTGCTGTACACTGCCACCAGGTAGAATCTGACACGTGCGACACATTTAATACTGACCTGGGCATCGCCACCAGGCAGCGTCTGACACATGCGATACCTTTCAAACCGAGCTATACACCGCCACAAGGCAGCATTTGACACATGCAATACCTGTCATACCGAGCTGGACATTGCGCCACCAGGCAGCATTCGACACATGCGATACCTGTCATACCGAGCTGGACTTTGCCACCAGGCAGCGTGTGACACGTGCAATACCTTATAACTGAGTTGGGCATTCCACCAAGAAGCGTCTGACTCGTGTGATACCTTAATACTGAGTCGGGAATTCCACCAAGCAGCATCTGACACGTGCGATACCTTAATACTGAGTTGGACATTCTACCAGGCAGCATTTGACACATGCGATACCTGTCATACCGAGCTGGACATTGCCACCAGGCAGCGTTTGACACGTGCGATACCTTAATACTGAGTCGGGCATTGCCACCAGGCAGCATCTGACACATGCGATGTCGTATTACTGAGCTGGGCATTGCCACCAAGCAGCGTTTGACACGTGCGATGTCGTAATACTGAGCTGGGCATTCCACCAAGCAGCGTCTGACACGTGCGATGTCGTAATACCAAGCTGGGCATTGCCGCAAGGCAGCATCTAACACGCACCACACTGGTACACCCACCTGCACTTTGCAGAGCGCCCGCTAGCAGCTCACACACCGGCACAGACGGCCGCGCGACCCCCACCCGTGCAGCCACCCCTAAGAACATGGCCATCTCTGCAGCCAGTAGCGTGGGCACACACCCAGGCTGTGTGTGCGGGTCCCCACCTCCCTCTCCGCACAGCGCACGTGCTACTGTGTCCACAATGCCACACCATACATGCACCACTTGCTGGCTCCGCTCTTTCCACCCCTCCCTCCCCATTCCCTCGTCCTCGGCACCCCCAGCAGCACCCACACCACCCAACAGCCCACCTCCCACAACCTCACCACTGCTACCTAAGCATCCACCCCCACTCGTCTGCAACCCTGCCGCCAGCACAGGCCCCATGGCCTGCACCAACTCACACAAGCACCGCAGCAGCCACACCACCCCGGCAGCCGCCGCTGTGCTTCGCACAGACGCCAAGCCCCCTGCACCTGCACCTCCACCACCCTCTGCTGCTCCCCCACTGCCTGCTGCTGGCCGTAAGTGAGCTCCGCTGTGCAGCAGAGCCCCTAGCTTGTGTGCGCACGCGTTGAGGAGGGGCTCAAACCCACCCACAACGCCATGGCGAGGACCGTACTGCCCCCCCTCCCCAACACCTACCCCTCCACCGCAACCTGAACTTGGCCTGTGCTCCGTTGCTGTGTTGTTAGTCCTACTGATGCTGGGATCAGCTCTGTGGGGGGGAGTGGAAGGGCCATCGGTTGAGGTGGTGTGGGTGGCGTGGTCAGCAGGGGGTGCCGGTATGACAGCCAAGATGTGTGGGTGCTGTGCGACTAGAAGACCAGCTATGGGGGCCCAGCGTGCAGGTGCCTGAGCCACCCTGCGTGCTAAATCTTCCACGGGAGACACTTTGTCGTAACAGCCTGTGCCACTGTGTGTGCCGTGCACGCTGTGCGTGCTATGTGCGCCGCCACCAGATGTGGGTCCACCGAGGCGAGGCCGCTTGGAGGGAGGCTGAGATGCTTGTGCCACCCTGCTGGGCAACCCATCGCCTTCCCCACCACCACTGGCACCACCACCACTGGCACCACCACTACCGATACTACGCCCACCGCTAGCACCAAGCCCCCCCAGCCTGCCACCGTCGTGGATAGGCGCAGAGGTGGGAGCCTGCTGCTGTCCCAACCCAGCAAGCATGGCGTGCTGCAGGAACTGCTGCTGCCTGCACAATACACACGCTGCTGCGAGCTGCGCAAAGGGAAGGGAGTTGCGCAGGAGGGGAGGGCAGCTGAAAGGAGAGGCACCTTGAGGGGCGCGGGGGCCACCAGAGTGTGTAGCGCCACTGAAGTCAACCATGTGATCCCTGTGTTGGGGGGGAGGAGAGGAGTGTGAGTGCCAGTGGGATTGAGAGAGTAAACAAATTATGGCATTATGAGAAATTGTTGTGTGTATCAGGTGCGTGCGTCTCAATAAAGAGAGGAGAGAGAGAGAGTGAGAGAGTGAGAGAGAGAGAGAGAGAGAGAGAGAGAGAGAGAGAGAGAGAGAGAGAGAGAGAGAGAGAGAGAGAGAGAAAGAGAGAGAGAGAGAGAGAGAGAGAGAGAGAGAGAGAAAATACAGACACCGATAGACAGAAACAGAGACAGAGAGGAGAGGAGAGGATCTGTCTGTAAGCATCATCAATGGGTTTGTTTCTCAAAGTGCAGCACCTGCCAGCGTCATGCACATGCACGCAAGCATGTGCACACCACTCAAGCACGCATGCATACGCAAACTCACCACCACTTCACGACCTCTGTGTCCACGTCTTTGACCAAAAGGCCCCACAACTCTTCCAGCAGGTCCTCTTCTGCTACGCCACTTTGGACGGATTGTGCATGACTTTCAGACAGGCCCCCCAGCAGCAGCGTGCTGAGGCTGAACACAGCAAGTGGCTCCTGCGCACAGGAAAAAAGCAGAAAGCAAAGGTTGAGCTCTTCATTCAGAAACAATAAGCTACGGCATGCTGAGGCTGAACACAGCAAAAGGTTACTGCTTGCGTACATTAATATCAAGCAACAGGCTAGACTGTGCTATTTAGTATGCATGCAAGAACGCTTAATTAAGCGGCATTGCTGAGGATGGACACGCAATAGGCAATTTATTTGCAAAAGTGTGTGGAAACTTTGACATATAACATGCAGATTATGCAGAAGACTGATGCAAACTAACTTCACTCAGAAACCTCTGTGATCTCATTGCACATATACAAGCAGGGCGGTAGACTATGAACGGCCTGCGTCTTGTTTACATATTATATCACGCCTACGATTTGACCAGAACCATACATACGGTGTCATGACCGTGTATAACTGTATTTATGGCCTTGAGTACTGTATATGACTGTACTAATGACCGTATATGACCGTACGTACAGCACTTCCTTGCAAAAAACACTGTATATACGCCAATCTATGTATGTGTGGTTCTGGCCAACCCTAAGCACGCATCACGTCCAATGCAGAAATAAGGAAGAAGGAAAAGGTGGGTGAGAGAGGGAAAGAGAGAAAGAGATGAAATCTTAAGCAGACGTCCAATTTGCGTGCCGACCTTTAAATCTTTCATGGGCCGCTGCTCCGCCCACACGTGCCGCAAAAATGGTCGGGCTGACTGGTACAAGCGAGCAGCCCTGCGGCCGCCAAAGTCTGGCCCCTCCAGCAGCAGCGTTGCATTCATTCCCACAAGCGCGGCTTTAGCTAGGCGACCTACATCCCTGTTACAAAGGAAGGGAGAGCATCAACACACTCATTAGCTACTCAGGTATTGGGGCCGGTGGTCGGTTAAGCCATAGTAATAGCAAGGGTTGGCCAGAGCCATATAAGTACGGTGTATATACGGTAATCTTTGGCAGGGAAACCACCAAACGTACGGTCATATACGGTGAATATATGCGGTTCTGGCCAACTCTAGTAATATGGCGTAAGACTTGTGACGCAGGTATAAACTGCTAGGAGGTAACATCAAGCACTTTTTGGGGCGCAGATTGTACGAACACTGCAAAGAGGTGATCAGGTGGCTTGCACAGTCTTCAAGGCTTCTGAGCAACCTACCTCACACTGAAAGAACTCACGCACCTACAACAAAGCAGTAAAAGCAAACGCATGCACGCGCGTAAACACACTTACACACACTTTCAACATGCACACCTGCAGTCTGCCAGCCAGCCCACAAAGCGTGACCAAAACGCAGCCAGTCTGCCCCTCCATCTAGGAGACAGGTCCCCAGGGACTGCCGAGATGAGCTGCGCTAGGATCTCCAGTAGCTCGTAGGCTTTTTTGGACTGTGAACCATGAATGTAGTGTGAATGTGAACTGACGTCAGCACTGGTAGGAAGGTGGTAGGAAGGTGGTTGCAATTGACGTGTTAGGATACTGTGCACAATGTGTTCAGCAATTAGACATTTTTGACACCAAGGGTTGTATCTGTTCTGTTCCTGTAAGAAAGGTGCCAAAAGGACTGCAAGGCTGCAATTAGTCCAAGGCAAGGCTAGTCACATGCTGTTGCTAAGTAAAAAAGGATAGACGGCAGTCCCAGCACTTCCAGATTGATTAAGGAAGGGAGCACTTAGTTGCCAGCACCTGAAAGCCTCTCTCTATTGAAATCAAGTTAAAGGCCGCGTGAATGCTAATTTCATATCAACAAAGTACACCATAAGGATGCAAGCAGCACTGCCTTGCAGAGCTTCACGCCGTGCATAGTTGCGGTTTAAGCATTTTCAGGTCTTAGGGTTTAGGGTTTAGGTCCTTACAAAAGGACTTTGTTACAGTTGTATCGCATCATTTCAGCATCATGGGCTGCTCCACACTCCTCTTCAGCAGTGAGACCACTCCTTATTATGCTTACGAGGAGTGGTCTCACTGCTTAAGAGGTGCCTCCTGTGTTCCACTTTATTTGCACTGAACAAAACACACAAAATTCCCATTGGATCATGGCTTGAAGTGGGGCGAGACATGCAGCAGGCGCTGTTCCTCCCAAAAGGCAAAAGGTAAGGGAATAACTTCAATAAGATTTTTGTGTGGTGAATATTCTTCCAGGAGTTTCGTTTATTGCAATATAGAGGCAAGAGTTCTAAATAAAATTTAAGAGGTACCACTGTGCTTGGGCAGCTTGTCCTATCCATATGCCACTTAAAAAACACAATTAATAGCAAATTGACTTGTGCGCGCAGGGGTATAACAGCATGAAGATCTACAAAAAATTGTCCTGGACATTTGCGTGTACAAACCTCCTGAAAACTGAGCCCTCCTTCGGCTGCATTGGCCGCAATAGCGGCTGCAAACTTGTGCTGCGACCGGCCTGCCAGCGCATTTTCAGTGTGCTGCCGTTGCTCCTGTAACAGCTCGTCGAGCCTGCCCATGATGCACCCCATCAGATCTGTGCACACAATGCAATGAGGGCAACTGAGAACCACGCTGCTTAGCTTGCAGCAGCTTACTGGTCACCTCTATGGTGCAACCCAACAGATACAAGTACACACGACGCGATGAGGGTTGTATATCACACTTTTTAGGTTTAAGCTGCAGCAGCTTGCTGGTATCCCTGTGATGCAACCCACCAGACCACACAAAGTCACATAACACATAAGTAGTTGCAAATTGGTGTAGCCTTGCCGACCGTGCATCCTGACATTCTTGCACAAAGTGAGTGATAGCATCCCAATAAAAGTACAACAGACAGTACTCCACCATCTGACGGTACATCTCAACTCCACAGAGACAACCAAACTAGACAAGGTGCAGGTTGAAAGGTGATACAAGTGCCCTAAGACCAAAAGCGCAAGTGCCTGTCAGTTCTTAGACCAGGCTTGCTGCTAATAAAACGAAATAATTGAGATGTCGTTGGCTCAGATCTCATGTAGGCTCCTTAATAGTTGTGGGGAGTGGTTTTCACTGCCTGCGTGTACTTTCTCTTTCTTTAGGTATGTTGCCGGCACTTTCCTCCTCACATGAAACTCTGCGTGGCACCCTGCATGGCAACCAGCATGGCATTTTACACGGCAAAGAATACGGCTGCCAGCATGGCAATCAGTTGCAACCTCCAATGGCACTCAAAATGGCAACCTTAAATGGCAATCATCATGGTGACCAACGAGGTAAGAAACATGGCCCTGTGCATGACCTGGGCGTGTGCGCAAATCTGGACATGCATATAAGAAATTAATGCTCTGCGTCGTGCGTCGTGTCATCACCACTATGGGTTAATACAAAGTGGATACCAGCCTGCTGACGTGCCCCGTTTTGTGACCCACCTTGAAACACAGGAGCGCTGGACAAGGCCGCATATTCGGCAGGCCCTCCCAGGAGGTACCTTTGCAAGATGTATAGATAATCAGCCGAGACCGTGCTGGAAAGTACGCCTGTAGGCGGGGAGGGAGAGGGCAATATTACAGCTTCTTGAGTGTGCAGAGTTTTTGTGTGCGCCGGTTCTTGAGCGTGTAGATGATCTTGAGCGTGTAGAGAACTTGAGTGTGTAGATGACCTTAAATATTGACGTCCAAGTTGGCATGCTTGCATGATTGTTGGTCATGACACGAAGGCGCACACTAATAAGTAGACTTTTACATGTGGGGTAAAATGTTGTGAGCCTGGGTAACTGCCCTGAAGGCCCAGTGATCCATGGTCAGGCTTGACTCTTTGAGGCTAAAACTTTAAATTCGCCTGGTTACATGACTTTGCGTCCCACAGCAACTCTGTCGTCATGATTCATGCTTGTGGTGTTACCATGCTTCCGTTCAATTCTTTCAAGGTCTAGAGCGAGGCTTGTGCTTCTGCAAATAATGTTGTTGGTAATAGCCATGACACAAAGCTTGCAAATACAAGCTTGCAAAATACAAGCGGCAGTGCAGACAGAAGTTGACGTTTGGCCAGCTTGGGTAGTCTAGCCCAAAAAAATCTTTATTAGTCAGATGCTTACTAATATGTGTGCACAAAACCACTTTATGAGTCAGTTGCTCACTAGTACGTGTGCGCAGACCCAAGCAAAGGTGACGCATTTGTGTATTTACGTTAGTTGAAAATGCATGGAGGCACGATCACGGACACAAGAATAAATGCCACACGCTGCACAGATGTACATACGATGCGTGTAAAAGGCTGTTTGAAAAAACGTCTACACATGCTGTAGATTTACATTGCTTCCAAGGCCTCTAAGCAAGATGATTTCCAAAATACCTTCATTGGAAAGTATGTACGCAATTCCGGCCAGCTCTATTGCATGCGTGCTATTCAACAACTTACCAGGGGTCTTGAGAGCGTCTGCAACAAAGTTAAACAGCTTTGTGGCACGGCGCGCCAAGACACCACGGCAGCCTGCGTAGTGCAAATATTGAAGCAAGGTAGACTACCCCGTTGAAAATTGAAACAACACAAGGTTTTAGATTCAGTGTGATGCGCACATTAAGCTCTGAAGGAACGCGCGCTTCTTTTCAAGCCCCGATCACACGCATAAATAATTACAAAATAATTACACATTCAATTACGCCATTCTTAATTAAGTGCGTTATTATGTCCAGCGGTCACGCACATAATAATTAGGATACTAATTACGAAATTTAATTAGTACATACCGTCTTGCGCTTTTAGTATTGCGAGGCCTACTTTTTGCGAGGTGCCGAAATAATTAAAATAATTAATTTGCGAGCAATAAGCTTTTGCGAGGCCCCTGAAAAGTTAGGGAAATTTGCAAACTTTGCAAATTTGGGAATTTCTTGTGCTCTCCTCTCTGTATCTATTCAGTGTTGGTTTACATCAAAGTCTGAGACGAATTTTACGGCTCCTAACTTCAGCCTGAGGAGTTACTCTTGCATTGCCTCCCCCCCCTCCTCCTCCCCCTCGTCCTCCTCCCGTGGTGGTCTCTGAAATCTCCAAGGTTTTGAGGCCCCTGCCCCTGCCCCTGCCCCTCC
>Ga0307945_1004731_pt1 | contig 10920 bp, 19 predicted proteins | sample OrgLakmetagen228_FD_201818 | JGI IMG/M metagenome (GOLD analysis project Ga0307945, IMG submission 201818) | Saline water microbial communities from Organic Lake, Antarctica - #228 | ecosystem: Environmental > Aquatic > Non-marine Saline and Alkaline > Saline | place: Antarctica: Organic Lake...
CGTGCTACCGCATCAGAAGTGCAGCGACGCTGTGATGCTGCCGGCCATGAGGCCACTGCTTTAAGAGAGCAGTGTGCAAGCGTAGAGGCCTCTGCAAGCGAGCGCGTAGAGAGGTAAGCGTGTGTGAATTAAATGCAGTTTTGTATGGAGCTGTGTGTAAGAAGGGTTGGCCAGAACCGTATATACACACACCGTATTTGACCATATGTGTGGTGATTTCCCTGCCAAAAAGACCGTATATACACCGTTTAGGTATATGGTTCTGGCCAACCCTATGTGTAAACCACGCTGCTTGTCATGGAGCCACTGTTCTAGAATAGCAGTGTAAGAGCCTGAAGGATTTTGCAAACGAGCATGTGGAGAGGTGGGCGCGTGTGCTTTGGCTTGTATGGAGTTGTGTGTGAACCATGCTGCTCGTCATAGAACCACTGTCCTAGAATAGCAGTGTAAGAGCCTGAAGGCTTGTGTAAGCAAGTGCGTGGAGAGGTGGGCGCGTGTGTACCGTACAGACTTTATATCATCGCGCAAAAATATCGTTTTTGCCCTGCGGGGTGACTGCGCGCACGAAAAACATCTATTTATTTTGGGGGTGCGGGATTGAAAAACGGGGATTTTTGGCGTATTTTGGAGCCTGTCAGGCAAAAATCCCTGTGCGGGGTTGGTGTAAATTAAATATTTCCAGAGTGTGGGGTTGATGCGGGAGTGTGAAACTAAAATATTTTTTGGGGGCTGCGGACTGAACCCAAGTCTGTACGGTATTTACATTTCTGTGAAGGGAGAGTGACGCTGCTGGCCTTGAAGCCACAGCTACTGCTTGCAAAGTGACAAAGATGTACTTTGGGTATGTTATCATAATATTACGATTTTGCAAGTTATATTTTAAAGTTTTTGCAAGATGTAGTCTGAGCATTTTTTGCAACTGTGTAATACACTTTTGCAAGAATTATATTTGAAAGATGTACTTTGAACATGTTATTACGATTGTGTAATTTGCATTTGCAAGTTATTGTAAGTTATAATTGTAAGCTTCGATTTTGCAACAATGCAATGACCGTGTGAACCGGATACACTACATCATAAAGCTCAAGTAGATGCTGGCACATCCATTTTACACACACATACACACACACACACACACACACACACACACACACACACACACAAACACACACACACACATACACACACACACACAAAGGCTCCAAGCTGTGAGCAAGAAGCACAACAGGGAGGAGGATAGCCTGCATGACTCACGCACGCAATTTTCAGCACTCAGCCTGTGCACTTACTTTCTGCACCCATGCCTGTGTACTAACATTTTTCACCCACGCCTGCGTACCAGGACACACACACACACATCTACACATCACACATCACACAAACGCACATATATACACACACAAACACGTACATACACACACACCACGAACAACACACACACACACACACACACACACACACACACCTTGTAATAACACGCGCGATGCCGGTGCAGGCTTCAGAAAGTGAACAAGAAGCGTAATGGGGAGGTGGATGACCTACGGGCACAGCTTGTAGGTGCTCAGGGCAGAGTGAGCGCAGCAGAGGCAGATGCCCGAAAAAGGGTGGCTGCTGCAGAGGCGGTGGCGGCTGAGCTGGGAGAGCGAAACGGGTGGGTCGGAGTGTAGGGGTGTGTGTGCGTATGTGTGTGTGATGTTGTATTGGGGTGTTTGCGTGTGTGTGTGTGTGGTGTTGTATTAGGTTTGTACAGTTGTGTGGCTGCTGCAGTGGAGGTGGTGGCGGCTGAGCTGGGAGAGCAAAACGGGTGTGTCGGAGTGTAGGGGTGTGTGCGTTTGTGTGTGTGATGTTGTATTAGGTTTGTGCAGTTGTGAGGCTGCTGCAGTGGAGGTGGTGGTGGCTGAGCTGGGAGAGCAAGACGGGTGGATTGGAGAGTAGGTCTGGGTGTAGGTGTTGGGTGTAGGCATTGGAGGAGTGGGAGTGGGGTGTGTGTGCGTGAGTGCAGGTGTGGATGTGGGTGCAGGATTAGAGTCGGGGGTCTGGGCATGTGTGTGTGTATGTGTGTGTGTGTGTGTGTGTGTGTGTGTGTGTGTGTGTGATTGTCGCTGGTGTGGAGGGGGCGTGACATCTTTTTATTGATAGGGTTGGCCAGAGCCATATATATTTGAAAACGGTGTATATTCATTAGTTTTGGCAGGGGAATCAACACATATACGGTCGTATACGGTGTACACATGCGGTTCTGGTCAACCCTAGTCACCGGTGAAGAGGGGGCGTGACGTGCTTTATTGAGTATTCTAATGATAGCCCCATCTCCTGCTTGTATCATGTTTGGAAGTGATTAAAATTCAAGTCACCGGTTCTCAAATGCCACACATTTGCCTACATACCTACAACCCACACGTCACCTACAACACAATACCTACAACCCACACATTACCTATACCACACAACCTACAACCCACACATCTGCCTACATACCTACAACACACACATGACCTACAACACACATACATACATACATACTCAACGAAGGGAAAGCAACACAATAATCACTAAACGATAGAAACGCAACAGCACACACACACACAATGCACACCTACAAAACACAACAACTGTTTTACATCACACACGCACATGCGTCCTAACAAATGCATACATGCACACGCACACAAAAAACACAAACAGGGTATTGGCACAGGAGGTAGCAGAGCTGGGGGGCCAGCTCACCGCAGCAGAGGCGAACTGTCACCGGCTGGCTGAGAGGGTGAGTGCTAGCAACAGTGCACAGTAATTGTGGTTAGAAGGGAGTTTTAAAGGTGACAAATGATAGGATAAGAAAATGTCACCGGCTGGCTGAGAGGGTGGGTGTTTGCGGCAGTGCACAGTAATTGTGGTTATAAGGGATTTTTAGGGTGACAAATGAAACACCGCAGGATAAGAAAATGTCACAGGCTGGCTGAGAGGGTGAAATGAAGTCCCGCAGGATAAAGAATTGTCACAGGCTGGCTGAGAGTGTTTGCAACAGTGCACAGTAGGTGTGGTTAGAAGGGAGTTTAAAAGGTGACAAATGAAGCCCCGCAGGATAAGATAATGCCACAGGCTGGCTGAGAGGGTGAGTGTTTGCAACAGTGCACAGTAATTGTGGTTAGAAGGGAGTTTTGAAGGTTACAAATGAAGCCCCAAAGCTTATTTACAATTCACATGCTGGCCGGGTATTTTATATCACCAAAAAGTTGCACCGTGGCAAAGAGTGCCTTCAAAACAGAGAGTACGTCGTAGGCTGGCTGCAAGGTTTCAGTCCCTGTGCAGTGCACACTGGAGTGTTAGTTAGAGGGAATGCACAAGGTGACAAACAAAAGCTCTGAAAGAGAGAGTACGTTACAGGCTGGCTGCAAGGTTTTAGTCCCTGTGCAGTGCACACTGGAGTTTTTGTTAGAGGGAATGCATAAGGTGACAAACAAAAGCTCTGGAAGAGGGAGTACGTTGTAGGCTGGCTGCAAGGTTTCAGTCCCTGTGCAGTACACACTGGAGTTTTTGTTAGAGGGTATGCATAAGGTGACAAACAAAAGCTCTGAAAGAGGGAGTACGTTACAGGCTGGCTGCAAGGTTGATTCATTGCGCAGTGCACGGCATTGACCTATCCCAAAAGGGTGATCTGACGGATGCCAATTCTTCTCAATACGCGATACATATCCGCATGACAGGCAATGCGTGGCCTGAGGAAAGCTACTCGGTGACATAAGACATAAAAAGAAAGCCTCCTGCGTCTTTTTTTCCTCCCCATTGTATATTTTGCTGGTCCTTACGATGTGAGCTGGCAGTCCTGACGGATCGTTCTCTCAGTGTGGCTACAGTTATGGAAAAATGATGGCCGTTACAGTCTTGGTTACAGTCTATGAATGTCACAGTGTGTGACGGATTGGTATGCTATTACAGTATGGCAACAGTTATGGAACAGAATGCTGTCACAGTATAACAATTACAGTCTATGAAAGTGACAGCGTGTTATGGATTGTCATTCTTTTACAGCGTGTTTAGGTGTGTGCCTATCCAGCAGTGCATGGACTAAATTCACTTTGCGATCAGGGGTCTGCCTGTTACCTTTATATGCTTCAAGGCGGGCCACAAGCATTTGTATTTGTATGTATATATACCATATGTTCACGATCAGTTCGAGACCACACTTCCAAAAATATTAAAATTTTGATTTCAGTTCGTGAGGGGGTCTGGGGATTATTTTGTAAGTTCGAGGGTACTTTGGGAGGACTCTGTCGGGAATTAATTTTTGAGCCCCCATTTGAATGCTGCCTGTGTACTGCTACAGCTGTTTGTTGAAGAGGCTGAAGCTGTGGCTGAGGATGTGGATGTGGCTGTGGCTGAGGGTGAAGCTATGGCTGATGCTAATGCTGCACAGTGCTCAGAAGCAGGGAAAGAGAGGTCAGGGGTTTACATGCAGCCACACAAAGGGGACCCCTTCCAGCTAAGGACTGAAGCTTCAAGAACAGGGCCAGGGGGTTCACACTGGCGCGCTTGGAGCTCATTTTGAAAATCCCCCTCAAAACCAAGATAAATAATTTGTTTGTCACTTCGAATTCAGTTTGGGGAGGGCCCCAAGAATTATTAAAAAATATCTTCTTTTTGCATAATAATTATTAAATTTCCGAAGTGATTGTGAACATACGGTATATGAAGCGTCCTTGAAACAATCTCTGTGACCACAGCAAGTATTTGATTCTGACCGGCGGCGATGACTTGAACTTTGGCATACACTTTCACGTATCGTACAGGCCGTACAAGCAAGCCAGTTGGCTGAGGAGAAGGCAGCTTCCCAAGGCTTGGTTGACGGCTTACGGTCAAAGGTGGGTCGGACACAGGATCATTAGGGCCACCAGTACACTTCATTAACATGCACCATATATTTAGCAGGAAGCCCTTTAAACAGGAAGTTCATTCAACAGGTTTTGCATATGATGACCGCACGGCAAATTGTTTGCATTCACGGCTCTGGCCCGCGTTGGTCACAGCTGCTCTAACGTACACCTTCTCCCTTTCCAAAACAAAGCGTCATCTGTTGATTCAGATTTACCTCCCCCCTTTGTAACATTTGCAGCTCTGTCCTGACTTGCTTGGTTTGAATCCTCCCTCCATCTGCGCCTGTGCACTGCTACTAATTCAAGTCCAGGTCTTCAACCAGCCTTTTGACAGCACAAATGCGTTTGCTCACCCAACCAGCTTTGTGTTTACACTGTGTTTGTGTTTACACTGCTATTATGACGCCCAACCAGCTTTGTGTCTATGACGCCCAACCAGCTTTGTGTTTATGCCATATTATGACGCCCAACCAGCTTTGTGTTTACACTGCTATTTTGACGCCCTACCAGCTTTGTGTTTACACTGCTATTATGACGCCCAACCAGCTTTTGTGTTTATGCCCTATTATGACGCCCAATTAGCTTTGTGTTTACACTGCTATTATGACGCGCCTGGAAACCTACTCCATTCCTCCATAACTGCTCCATCACCAACTCCACGACTGCACTACTGTTTTGGCCATCCTGAACAATTACGACCCTAAAGCCATAAAGGCCAATCAGGTGTCCCTGTGCGCCTGCCTTTGACCCAGCCAGCTTTTTGTCAAATAGGCTAGTCATGTTTTCTGTGCTCTCCTCTTTGACCCAGCCAGCTTCTTGTCGAATAGGCTAGTCATGTTTCCCTGTGTGCCTGCCTTTGATCCAGTCAGCTTTTTGTCAAATAGGCTAGTCATGTTTCCCTGTGCGCCTACCTTTGACCCAGCCCGCTTCTTGTCAAATAAGCTAGTCATGTTTTCTGTGCGCTGCTCTTCGACCCAATCAGCTTCTTGTAAGCACTCTCGTCTTCAAACCACAGCCATTTTATGTGTGTGCTTATGTTTTGCTCACCAGCCAGCTGCCTGTGTGTTGTGTGTGCTCCTGCTTTCACACATTCAGCCAGCTTCTTGAGTGCGCTCCTCTTTCGACTCACACAGCCAGCTGTTGTGTGCACTTCTGTTTTGCTTACCAGCCAGCTTCCTATGTGTGCTCCTGTCTTTACACATCCAGCCAGCTTCTTAAGTGTGTTCGTCTTTCAACTCACACAGCCAGCTGTTGTGTGCACTGCCACTTTGCTTACCAGTCAATTGTGTCCGTTTGTGAGGCACAGATAATGCCAGCTGTTGTGTGTACTTCTGCTTTGCTCACCAGCCAGCTGTGTCTGTTTGTGAGGCACAGGTGAGGGATCTGGAGGCGCTGCTGTGTGAAGCCTCTGAGGTGCGTGGTCATTTGCTAAAAACTAAATACTAATAGCTAAATACTAAAAGCTAAAAGCTAAATACATCAACACACAAAGGAAAGGGTGCTTCAAATATGCATGCAACCCTCTCCAAATTGTGAACAAGCAAAGTGGGTCAAAACTGTGTTCGGAAACAAATGTCGTTCTATGACTGTGCATTCTTATATCTATACGCTAAAAGTACTGTGTGCATGTGTGCATACAAACATGGCCAGCTCTACTATTCATTTGACCACAGAGACAGTTTAGAGTTATGGCACATATTATGTACTGAACACGTGTAATAACAAAGACAGAGAACATGTGCAATAGCATAGACAGTTCAGAGTTATGACACATATTATGTACTGCTCACGTGTAAGAAAGGTCAATACTAAGCTTCTCACATGTGGTCACCCACATACATACACACAAACACACACACACGCACACACACACACGCACACACACTCACACACTCACATACACATATGTACACACACACACACACACACACACACACACACACACACACACACACACACACACACACACACAAACAAACACACATAAAAACAACCATACACGCAAAAGTACACACACGCATACACACAAACATGCACACACACAAAGGTGCGCGAGCGGGCCAGGAGTGCTGAGGCTTCTCGAAATGCTGCAGTAGAGGAGAGCAGCAAAGCCACGAACATGCTGCACAACCTTGAAGTCCGGCTGAATGAGGTGTGTGTGTGAGAGGGGCCCAGCCAAATGAGGTGTGTGTCTGTGTAAGAGGTGTGTGCATCCAGCAAAAACAGCAAGCCACGCACATGCTGCACAACCTTGAAGTCCGGCTGAATGAGGTGTGTGTGTCAATGTGAGAGGGGTATGCATCCTGCGAACACAACAAGCCACACACATACTGCACGACCTTGGAGTCCGGCCAAATGAGGTGTATATGTGTGTGGGGGCGGGGGGTATGCGTATGTATGTTTTTGTGTATGTAAAGTGTGAGCAAGAGTGTGGAAAAACGTGTGTATGCGCGTGCATGTGTCAAATGGTTTGTGCCAATCCTCTGTTAGAGTGTGTGTGTGTTTGTGTGTGTGTGTGTGTGTGTGTGTGTGTGTGTGAGGGGTGGAAACTAAGGAATGTAGACACGAGCATGTGGCGTGTTTTGGATGAGTGAGACTTTGGGTCACAAGGCACGCACACACAAATAAAGGTAGCTACATTGCAAGGCAGGATAAGAGGGCAAGATGCAAGATGTTGGCATAGACTCTCAGCTGAGCATACACACGCACATACAAGCATAGAAATATTCATTTCTTAGACATTTTTTAGACACACACACTTTTAGACACACACACACTTTTACATGTATATTGATTTTTAGCACTAATGCATGTAGGTGGAGGAAGACAACGAGCGCCTGAGTGCTGCCTTGGATGAGGTCCGCCTCCGATCAGCCTTCAGCTCACACCAAACTGCCGCAGTCACAGGTAGGAGAATTTCCGAGGAGCTCGGAGTAGCAATGTGTGTAAAAGGTGTTTGGCTTGCCTTCAGCACGAATCAGCAGCACAGCAAATTCAAGTGCCAGAACCACATGGGCTTTTTTTCGTCACTCACTCAGATCTTATGTCCTGCCCCAGGTAAGAGTCCTTGGCACATAATTAGGCCTAAAATCCCCAAACCCTGCTCAAAGCTCCAAACCTCAAACCCCTACCAAAAGCCTGTAGGTTGCGAGCGATGGCGTTGGGGTTCCCACAACTGCCATCGTGCACCTCAACAACCAGCGGATGCACATGTCACATGTGTTTAGTGCATCTCAACAATGTCATTGGTGCATCTCAACAATGTCATTGGTGCATCTCAACAATGTCGTTGGTGCATCTCAGAAACCAGCAGATGCACATGTCTTATTGGTGCATCTCAACAACCAGCAGATGCACATGTGTTTGGTGCATCTCAACAATGTCATTGGTGCATCTCAACAATGTCATTGGTGCATCCCAACAATGTCATTGGTGCATCTCAACGATGTCATTGGTGCATCTCAACGATGTCATTGGTGCATCTCAACAATGACATTGGTGCATCTCAACGATGTCATTGGTGCATCTCAACAATGACATTGGTGCATCTCAACGATGTCATTGGTGCATCTCAACAATGTCATTGGTGCATTTTAGCAATGTCATTGGTGCATCTCAACAATGTCATTGGTGCATTTTAGCAATGTCATTGGTGCATCTCAACCATGTCATTGGTGCAGACATGTCTGAACATGATCTATGAATTCAAAAAGTTGTCGAGCCATTTCATTCTTATTGCCTCCATCTGCAAAGCAGTCGATGGGCAAGCTTGCACAAAACGCTAAGTATTGCTCAAGCCTGCACTGTGAGCAACATCGCGGCAGAGGACACAAGGGCATGCACGATACTAACAACCGAACGCACCCACCTGCACCTACAGCTTAAATGCAGCGTAAGCACTCACTCACAGCATACTACGCACCCACCTGCACCTACAGCTTAAATGCAACGTAAGCACTCACTAACAACCGAACGCACCCACCTGCACCTACAGCTTAAATGCAATGTAAGCACTCACTCACAGCATACTTCAGATGAAGTACAACTGTACTTGGTAATGCCAACTGTTTGTTTTACTGGTATGCTGTACTTGATAACTGTGTAACTGTACTTGGCAACTGTACATGGTATGTATTCCGTTTGTTTTACTGGTATGCTGTACTTGGCAATTGTACCTGGCAACTGTACGTGGTATGCAAACCGTTTGTTTTACTTTGTATGCTGTAATCAGCAACTGTGCTTGGCAACTGTACGTGGTATGCATACCGTCGGTCTACTTCGTATGCTGTACTTGGCAACTGTACTTGGCAACTGTACTTGGCAACTGTACTTGGCAACTGTACTTGGCAACTGTGCTTGGCAATTGTACTTGGCAACTCTATTTGGCAATCGTACCTGGCAACTGTACGTGGTATGCAAACCGTTTGTTTTACTTAGCGATAAACAACACGTGTCAGGCCTTCAAATAGACCGCTTTACTTGCACGCAGGCAGCCCTGCACCCGCAAGCACACCCCCAGCCCAAGGTGAGGCAGGACTTTTTTGGTCACTTCACTGTTCACTGTGAAGTACTACACTGTCAATGTGTTTAATGTTCACTTTTTTGGTCACTTTTTTGGTCACTTTTTTGGTCACTTTTTTGGTCAGCACACCCCCACCTCAGCCCATGGTGAGGCAGGACTGTTTTGGTCACTCCACTGTTCACTGTGAAGTTCTACACTGTTCACTGTACACTGTGTTCACTGTCCACTTGTTTGGTCAAATTTTTTGGTCAGCACACCCCCAGCCCAAGGTGAGGCAGGACTTTCTGTTATGTGCCTCGATACTTTTGCCTTTATTGGGTATCGTATATATAGGGTTGGCCAGAACCGTAAAGCCATACATGCCAGAACCGTAGAACCATACATGCACCGTATATGACCATATATTTGGTGATTTCCCTGCCAAAAATACTGTATATGCACCGTATAGAACCGTATATCTGGTGATTTCCCTGCCAGACAGACCGTATATACCCTGTATATATACATATGGTCACGGCCACAACCCTGCATGTCTGTGATATTTGTGCTTTGCGGCAGCATCATGTTGATGCATGTTTTATTGATGAAAGCAAATGTCCTTGTGCGCTGCAGATGTTCGGTAGGAAATAATTAAGGTTGGCCAGAACCATATATGTACGGTGTATTAATGGTATTGTTTGCAGGGAAATCACCAAATGTACTGCCAGATATGGTGTATATATATATATATATATATATGGTTCTTGCCAACCCTGTAAATAATAGCTGTGTTCTTTGTGGGCGGGTGAAAGTTCTTCATCACCGGTGTCGGGCGGTAGCTTCTGCGCTGTACTGATGCCTAGCTGTGTTGCTCATGGCCCGTAGGTGGCCCTGCAGTCAAGGACAAAAGCATCAATCTCGACAGGCAGCACAGCGGGAAAGAGAGGGAAGGTGCAGCAGCGGCAGCAGCAGCAGCAGCAGCGGCGGCGGCAGCCGCAGGTGAACGGGACATGAAGCGTGCGTACTTATACACATGCACACACACACACACATACGCATACGCACAATGACAGTCTTTTTCATGCAGCAATGGTGGCAACAGCAGCAGGTGTTAGGTTGAGCAGCCATCCCAGGTTATATGCCTTTGTAAGCCAACTAAACTAACACATGCAGCAATGGTGGCAGCAGCAGCAGCAGGTGAATGGGAAGTGAAGTATACAAATACACATGCACACACACAAATACACACACACATACACACAATGGTATTCTTTCTCAAGCAGCAATGGTAGCAGTAGCAGCAGCAGGTGAATGGGAAATTGAAGTATACATTTACATAAAGTATTGGCAGGTCTAGTTGGGGATGCACACACACGTACATGTGCATGCACATGCACACACACATACACACAAGCACACACACATGTATACACACATATGCGTGTACATGCTACACACACACATACATACATACATACATACATACATACATACATACATACATACATACATACATACATACATACATACATACATACATACATACAT
>Ga0307945_1004738_pt1 | contig 10916 bp, 8 predicted proteins | sample OrgLakmetagen228_FD_201818 | JGI IMG/M metagenome (GOLD analysis project Ga0307945, IMG submission 201818) | Saline water microbial communities from Organic Lake, Antarctica - #228 | ecosystem: Environmental > Aquatic > Non-marine Saline and Alkaline > Saline | place: Antarctica: Organic Lake...
AATTTGAACCTGGTTTGCAACCATCTGCAAGCACGTTACGCATGCTGTTGTACCTATACAGATACTTACCATATACCTAATATATAATATATTATACATTACATGTGCTTAGGGTTGGGTAATATATGTATACAGTGTACAGTGTATGCCGCACCGTACTTATATCACCGCATACCGCGGACGTTTTTCACCCCCTCGCGGTGTGTCACGAGCACATATAATAACTAAAAAAAAAAGGCCTCGCAAAGCTCGCATTGGGCAAAATTATTATAATTTTGTGAGCATGAACGGGAAGGGGCCGGGAAGGCCCCCGAGCGGCACAAACAGCTTGGGCACAGGTGGGCGTTATTCAAGCCCAGTAGCCGGACAGCAAGTCAGAAGGCGGGTTGGAGAGGACAGGGCAACAGAGCGGATGCAACAGAGCGGGAAGCAGCAGCAGCAGCAAAGAAGAGGCCATCTGGAGGCCTAGGCTGACCTCAGGCATCAGCAGCAGAAGGGTCCTTTGGGGAGGAGCAGCAGTGTAAGCAGGTGCCGTCCTTCACATGCACATGTACGCGTGCGCGCACGCATGCATACACATGCACATGCGTGTGCATACACGCACACATGCACATCCCTGTGCCTGCATACATATGCAACGCGCGCACACGCATCCACACACGCGCACACAAGCATGCTCACACGCGTACATACGCATGCACAAGCAGCTCAGAGTGCCAAACAGCCCTCGCATAGGCTCGCGTTTTGTTCATTAATTAAGTGTTGCCCCCCTCGCATTGTTCACATTGAGGTTTATTATTTTTGGATTATCGCATTCGTTACGGTACTGTCCGGTATACGGTGTTTTTGGCAGGGAAGTCACCAGATATAGGGTCATATGCGGTGTATACAAACGGTTCTGGCCAACCTTACACATGTGATATATTATATATACATGTCATACATGTTATTTACGTGTCATACGTCTCATACATGTTTATAAATATGTTATATAACATACATATATACATGTTATATACATACGTGTCATACATGTTATATATATGATTACACATTAATAACATTAAAAAGAATACCATATATATTTGGCTAGGCCCCGCCTGCCCCTTGTGTTACACAGCGTACAACCTGAGCCGTGTAATACCTACAAGTGCACTCGAGCATTTATAACTAATCCTACTAAATAACTAATCTGGCAAGCAACTTGACAATCACTCCGAATGATGAACACGTGCGCTTGCAGCCCTACAAAGGGCCCAGGCCCTCAAGCAAGGGACCTGCCCCATTACTTCAGGCCAGACGTAACCTGGTTTTAAACAACGCAACCTGGCACAGGGACCTCCTACACGCACGGAGCTTAAAGTGTATACACGTACATCTTTACAGCACAGTTGCAGGTTGCATGAAGCAAGCACCTTGTGTGCCTCCCATGCAAAGACTGTGCCCCGGATCCAAATGAGGCAGGGTAAGTGCGGTCTGACTTATGGGTGGCGGCAGGAGACGTCGCTCCAGACCTGTGTGTGAGTGTGGAAGAGAAGGGCAAGGGGGAGCAAGGTGTGTGGAAGAAACAGGGTGCCATTGTGAGCTAGTTTGCGAGTGTAAGCATTTCTGTGTGACAGTAAGGACACAGTTTTGTTGCCCGTGAGTAAGTTTAGGGGCAAAGGTAATAGTCAGTTACAAGAGGGTATGCACACTTATACTTGCGGGTTTCCAAATCGCTGCAGCTGTACGATTCACCATGTACCATGTATCGTCTTAAGAAACGCCCGAACTGAGAAGTTTTGCTTGGTCACCTTCTGATGTGAAGTGATTTGATGAGAAGTGATTTGATGAGAAGTTTTGCTTTGTCACCTGCTCATGCGGCTCTGCATGGCCTGTGAAATAGCCTGGGACAAGTGGTCATCAGCTCCATCTTCGCCATCTGCCCACTGTCCCTGGCGACTTCTCACAGTGACGCTAGTCTTGGGAGGAGAGGGGAACAACATCTATATTGCAAGCAGTGGGGGCTTGGCTGGTGTAAATTTGTGATTTCTAGTTGGCATTGATGCACACTTCACCTCTGACGCGTGCACTTCTACTGTTGTTGGCAGCGAACAGCACTACTGCAAAAACCGGCAACAAATTGCAATGCTTGAACAATATAATATTTTGCAGGCGGTGATAAACACTCCCCAACATACACCAAGGAAATGGGGCCACATAGAAACTGAGTCCATAAACAGCCAGACGCTAAATGATTCCATTGACTTTATGCACGAACAAGAGAAGCAGGGCCTGGATGGCTGTGATGTACTGCATGCTCAATTATGCAGCGCCTGTCATTGCAGTGTAACTGGCAAAAGACACGTGATTAGCACATTTAAAAGCTGCTGCACACCAAGTAGTGCCTGCTCCACTATTGTAATAGGGCTCACTGTGGCAGAAGGTAGGGCTCACCGAGTCATGATGGCGCCGCTGGAGGGGCTCGAGAGCATCCGGGAGCTGCTGATGCTGCCGATGCTGCTGCTGTCCTACATTGTGCGCATGTTTGTGTACGTGCATGTCTGTGTGTGTGTGTGTGGGTGTGTGTGTGTGTGTGTGTGTGAGAGAGAGAGAGAGAGAGAGAGAGAGAGAGAGAGAGAGAGAGAGAGAGAAAAAGAGAGGGAGAGAGGGAGGGAGAGAGGGAGAGAGGGAGAAGAGAGAGAGAGAGAGAGAGAGCGTATGTGCACGTGTGTGTTTGAGCCTGTATGTCCAAATGCATTCAAGATACATGTGTGCTGACCTTTAGCTGGGTTGAACCGCACTTTTCCGGGCTGGAAAGATGAAGGGTCGTTGGTGGTGCTGTCTGACCGATCAAAGCTTGCAGCCCTAGAGGCTTGAAGGGAGGGCTGCCTGCCTGCACAGGTGAGGAGGCAATAAATGTTTCAAAGGAGTGCGTTCTCTTTCAATCAATATCAATTTGACTGGAAACGTTGTCAATTAATACCAAACCATAATATGCAAAAAAAGAGATGGACTTTGGCAAGAAAACTAGCTCTTGCAAGAATAAGCAAAATGTATGTACAGGCGACAAAGTGTGCTACCTACGTTGTTAGCACGGTAAGGATGGCAACAGACGCAACTCAGCAATGAATATGCAAGTAAAGTTGGACCAAAAGAGCAGTGGCTGTTAGATTATCTGTGGCACTTTGCATGATCTTACCAAGAACCCTGCCCCCCTCTAAAGCAGCTGTACATTTGCCTTGCACAATTTGCACAGTGTTGACCCAGAATGGGCCACATACCTTAACAATGTGACTGATAATAAACCAGAACTTAATGATGTGACTGATAATAATTTAGTACACTGATTAAATCCAATACCTTAACGATGTGACTGATAATAACCAGAAGATTATTTTGACAGGCACTGGTGCAGTTCCTCCCTAATGATAAACGTCTGTGGACTAGAATGCTCTTTTGATACAGCCCCTGTGCAGTAGTCAAGCAGCTAAATTTGCAAACAAAGCAAAGCAAACAAAGGATCCCCTCACTCGCCAGCAATGCACGTATTCTCAACCACCTGCAGTGCACGCCCCCTCATTCATCATAAAACACACCTGCAGTGCACGCCCCCTCATTCATCATAAAACACACATGCAGTGCACGCCCCCTCACTCATCATAAAACACACCTTCTCGCTGCCAGTCATATGTGTCTACACATATAATACTGATATTTATAATGATAATAATGATAATAACGATCATGTATGATACTGATATGTGTCTACACGTATAATACGTATGAACACATATTTCCACAATCGACCTAAGTGTCCAACGATGCGTTTGTAAATAATTAACAATACACCCCACCTCACTAACCATATATTCACACCTCTTACTCACCATATACAAACGCTTTTGCACAGACAAGCATGCACGCCCCCTTTCTCACTGTAAGCACACGCCTTCTTGCTTACCAGCAACAAATGTCCTCTCATCCACCATAACACACACGCTCTCACCAGCAGCTCTCTCTCTCTCTCTCTCTCTCACACACACACTGAATTACCAGTAATGGACGCCTGAGCCAAAAGTTTGCCTCCCTCGCTGGCGCAAGAGGTAGCCCTGTATATCAAGAGCAAAAAAAGTGTGATGCAGCCAAAGACAGATTGTATTTCAAGAACTCACGCATACCGTTAAATGATGCCAAGCATTGCTGCAAAAATAAAGAGATATTAAGCACAGAGTGTGTGTTACATGATTGTGCACCACAAACATTCTAACATTGCTGCCCCCCTCACAGTGTATTGAAATCGAGATTAATACAAACAAGGGATCACATAGCTCGCTTTGGTGCAAAATAACAGTTTTTCCGCTCCTTGCATCGATCACATGCGGTCTATTAGTTGTTTTTTCAATCCGTTACGCTGCTCCACGGTAAATGATGATTATTTGGCAATGGCATAAGAGATATGTCAACATTGTGTGAAGGGGACCTTGTCGATGGAATGCCACGGAAGAAATGACACAAGGCCGTGATATGTCAGGAAGATAGAGTAGTGTTTCATTATTAGCTCAATATACAAGCTACGACTACGGTGCTGAATAAGTGTAGTGTAGAAGTCTGTAATTAATTTCTTTTCAAGTGGGTTTAGCAAAACCGGCTTTCTGGTGGAAAATAAAAACGCTTGTGATAAAGCTCTTTGTACTCTTATTCGAGGAATTTACAACATGCTAACAAAAGAACTAAGGCAGCGCGTACAACCAATCATTTCCACAATTAAAAGGTGTATGGATGCCCAACACAAACCGCACCTTGCAGCGTTATTGTGGATTGATGCCATCTGTTGTTGGAGCCGCTGTCCCGCTGCTTGGGCCTCCTCCAAGCTGCAGCCCTGCAATGACAAAATAGGATTGCCAGAACTATTCACACCAAGCGCATATATCCGTATATCTGATATCTTTCCAAATCCATGCTCAAAACACCCTGTATCTGATTCTGAGGTCCTGGTTTAATCTGCAAAATCTGCAGACCCTGATTTGCAGTTACTTCCTCGTCCTCTGATGTCTCCTTTGCTGAATATAAGAATATAATTGCTCCTGTTGCACTTGAGTGCACACAAAAAGTGCACTTGACTGTAAACAAAAAGAACGACTCACATCATGCTCATGCATCAAAAGGCTGTGGTCATGCAAAGGAAGGGTGGGACATGCTTTGCACTGCCCTTGGCCTACTGTAGGCGGCAAAGTGGGCCTCACTTTTTTTAGGGCCTCCAACACCGCCTCACTTTTTTAAGGGCCTCCAACACCGCCTCTGCTGGAGCTTGGTCGGCTGTCAGCTGCTCCACAAGGGCCAAACGCTTGGCTCTTCTCACCTGCAGGCCATTGTGTAGGACCAGGAGATAGAATCAGCCAGGAACTAAAGACGTTGAAGAAAATACTGCTGAAGGCACCGCAGCCACCTGTAGCTCCTATGTGGGTGATCCAGATGCTAGAGTATGTGTAGGGGTCCCTTGTGTGGGTGTGTGATTGTTCTTGTGTGTGATGTACACTATAAGGCAAACCGTTTCCGGAAAAAAAACATTTCAAGAAATAGGAGCTGCTACACACATAGGCCAAACACCAACCTCGTCTAATCTGCAAGCCTATTATGTGTTGCTTCAGGTAGGCTGTAATTTAGAGGTTTCTATGCTGCTCCAGATAGAATACGAGGAGGAGCGCGTGCGAACAACATTTCTCACATCACTGGAACTAACAAACATTACCGAAGTGTTTGAAGTTGAGCCAGCCACATTGCAGGTTTTCCAGCAACGTTGTTGGAATTCTGACTTTGCAGATCAACAGTCCCTCATTCTTGAATAGGGAAAGGGGCGGCACGGATGTTGAAGTCAATTGGGTGGACATTGCCAGCTCTAAAAAGCACACGTATCCTCATGCTACTCAAACTCAAGCACCATTGTGAATCTATACTATGACTGGGCGCTCAAGCATGGTTCAAAGGACTGTCAATAATTTGAACAATGTGTTGCAGCATTTAAACACCTCGGGGTCTCTGTCCTCGGGCGTTTTTGAGTGGGTGTTGCCCGTGTAAAGTGCCTGCCGTTGCACGATCTGCTGCCGTGCGAACCCGAGTTGCTGAAGTTGCTGTTGGTGGGTGCGCACAAGCTCTTGCATGCGTGCTGCGAGAGGAGGGGTAAATGATTGAAGGGAGAAAAACCTTGCTGCTGGAAATAAAGACTTGACATGTACTTCATATGTCTTGCATGCTTGAAAATGCTATCCATGGGTACCTTCCGTAGCCTCAACAGGTGTCCTCGCTCTTGAAGGAGGCGTGAGGGAACCAGCAGTGTCCTGTCTCATGTCTTTTCGTTGCACGACTTCACAGGTGAGGGGTCTTGATTCCAGAGAGGACCCACATTTTACAAGTGAGAAAACAAGTCTCTAGTGCTTTGTCTGGCAGGTCTGTTGTGTACAAAGTCAACCATTTTTTGGCCATGTGTAATTAATCAAGGGGAGAAATTTAAATATAGAATAAGGTTCAGTTAGTCAATAAAATTTAATTTTCAATCACGGATGCCCCCGTCGATAATTGAGGATGAAGCTGCCCTGTTTTCTTTTGTAAAAGGTTATCAAGAGGTGGGTCCCTTCATATTTCATTTCATCATTCTAAGCCTAATTAGGTATTGTTGCGAACGCTTGCACACCCGCACGCGCGCACACACACACCCTCACACACACACACACACACACACACACACACACACACACACGCACACACACACACACACACACACACACACATTTGCAGGTATATCTGTTTGTCGGTTACTCTGAGAAGGCTTTGTTTGAAAGCGTTGAAGGTAAATTACATCTACTGAGATCGTACTACCTGGAAAAAAATTGCCAGTTGACGTGAATGTGGCTGACGTGAATTGGCTGACGTGAATGTGGCTGTTCAAATGCAGGTGCTGTGGAAGCCATTTCCCCTTACCTCCTAGCTGCTGAGAAGCGCTGTCAAGGAAAGGTGAGTGGATCGCTTAGACGCTTGATCAAGACTGCCAGGCATTACTGCTCCTCTATTAAAGTCATACCTTCGTTACAAATATGCGCCACACACACACATGATGCAAACACGTGAGTAAGAAAACACGGGTGGATTCATCCGGCAACACACAAAAAGCCCCTTAAATTCAAAATTGACAATTTGAAGCTGAACATGTATGCCGAGCATTCCGGCTAGCATGGTCAGTATTAGAACACCAGGTCAAACAGGCAAAATTAATGAGATCCAATGAGATCCACAACAAACTACGGTGCCAGGAAATGCGTTGTAGAGATCTTTGGGCTTTCAGTGTTTCATTTTGAGCGGATCATTTCATAGATACATACATGCCTGGCAGCATCCAGGACTTCAGTCTGCTTTCTCCTCGCCAATTTTCCTGCATGTATTTTCTGGCCAAGTGCGCGTCTGTGCGGCGAGCAACGGCACTCAACACTGACAATTCGGTTAATATATACATACCTGGACACTAATATCTCTGTTTAAACTGCACAGCCCTTCCTGCTCGTGTATGGAGGCGACCCAGCCCATGTGCCGACAATTGGGGCTGTAATTAAGGTGCTGCAGCAAAAGCACACATGCCACGTCCTAGCACTGCAAGCCTCTGGAACGCACGAGAGCTGGGTGGACCATGTTTTTATGTGAGTGCTGCTCAGTGCAGGCTTTTGCGAAACCTTCCTTTGGTGTGAGTTTTGTGTTTTGGGCATCGATACATGTCAAGGGAGAAGAAACGGGAAGCATACCCTCCCAAACAGGATGACCGCTCCTCACATTTATTTAGGGAAGGAGCTGCTTAGGGGTCCGTAAAATTCTTGCACTTCAAGCGAGGGCGTGTGTAGGTGCTTGCCTGTTCCGAAAGAAAACCATGTTTTTATGTGTTCACGTGGGTGCCCTTGTGTTCACGTGCGTGCCCTTGTGCCCTTGTTCACATGATAATACGATGTGCACACTGAGTAACCCCGCCGTCTGTTTTTTTATCTTCTGCATGGTATATTTTATAGTTGGCCAGAGCTGTATATGTATACTGTGTATGATGACTTTATGTGTGGTAGTCTCCCTTCTAAAAGTACAGTGCATACAACAGACATTCACACGTACGATTATGGCCAGCCCTCGGTACATTAAATTGATGTCACCCTGAGGTCTTGAACGACTTTATAAGTAAAGGGTAATTTAGGTTGGGTCAGATGTAAAGTTCAACCTAATCAAGATCAGGTGTTCAATGGGCACACTTTGCAAAGGCAACATTTGGGACAATTTGGCCCCGCAGTCAGGCATAGCCATGCTCATACTCATCGTGTGCCAGTGGAGAAAAATTAGGTACCTGCAGTTTTATTTTTGCTAGCTTCCCCAGGAACAGGCATGACACGGTTTTAAATGCGCGCAGAGAGGACGTGGTAAAAAAGTGTCGTTGGATTGACATGTGCTCAAGCAAACGTACACCGCACGTATGCAAGCCCTTTCATGCCCCTCCCTCCTTAAACGTTTGACCAACCCGTCTCTTCTGCGCGTGGTTTGTGTATCATGCTTGGAGTTGCCACTGATCCCTCACATACGCCATATTTCAAGCAAATACACCTGCGGTTTTTTATGGTCCTGCCAGTTTAGTGGCCTGCCACTGTATTGAGTGTGTGTGTTGTGCTTGCAGTTGCCAGGAGCAGCATGAGCTTGTGAAGAAAGTGATTGATGGCAAAGAAGTGGAGGTCAAGGAAGTGCTATGGGGGGGTACACGAAATGGTGTGCCTGTGGGCGGTGCTCGCTACTACATGGGGCTGCACTTTTATGGCAGGTGTGTGTTGAAGGGGGGGGGGTATGTTGGTTTGTGGATAATGAGAGCAGCATGGCTGCGCAAAACGCACGGGTAGCCACCGTTTGATTGTTTTTGTCTAATGCTTCTCTATGTGATTAAATTTAAGCAGGGAAGCATGGAAGCCTTTGCTTTGGAAGTCCAAACAGTTGCTGCTAAGATCTTGTGTCCAGGCCTGGTCACAGCAGAGTAGGCGGTGCCTATTGGAAGGAAAAGGCTGCATGGCAGCCAAAGTGCATAAAATGCTTTTAATAGGGCCTATGTTTTGCTTTGATGATAAGTGTGATCATCAAGTCAAAGCAGTCATGTTGCCTGATAATTTCCTTGCAGCATATTGTTCGGCTCCAAAAGCGATGTTCAAGTGATTTACAAACAACAAGTTTGCAGTGTGTGCTCAGGAACACCTAAATGGTAACTTTGGAAAACAACTTGAATTGACGACAATGCAAGAAATGTGTTCAATACCGTAATCTAATGCTGACACAACTCTCAAATTCAGAAATGCTGCTCTAAAATTTTATTAGGCAGTGGTCAGGCCGGGCTCTTTACGGCACGTTTATTTAAAATTGTAGGCAGGGTAAGCTTTACAATTTACAATACCCCATAGCAACATTCTCCCTTCATACATCTTAAATGCTCGAGAGGTTTGTCACTGCTTAGTGTAATTCGTAATTCCTCTACACCGATGCTCTGTGCCCACGCAGTCCTGCAGATAATGTAGCAGGAGCAATCACCCTCTCATTCTTTTTGGGTGGCGGAGCCATTGCTGCCGACGAGCTCCAGTACGCTGACACCCTTGGTGCTCCCTGGATCTACATACCTTGCGCGTGCGTTGGTGCTTCATACTTGCCTGTTTCATGCCTCCGTGTACGTTAAGTGTATGTAGACAGATAGAATATGCTGAGATGGTAGTGCTATAACATCCGCATGATTAAGGGAAGGAGTGCGCAAGTGCCAACACCCAAAACCCCTCACTGCATGAGTACAAGACGCTGTTTGTTGTTCCCATAATGTTGCTTTTGACATTTGAAATAACGAAATAACTGATACTGATCCTGGATATGCTATTCTTTAAACACGTGCAATATATTTTTGGTATAAGGTGCCATTGTGACCGACACACTTTGCTAGGCCTTTTTCCTTGACCATGTATGTTATGCTTTAAGCGACCCTGACGTTAAAGCACGCACAACCCACTTGCTTTGACTGGCTGTGTTCCATGCACACACACCGCACCCAATTGCCAGCACCAAGTGCCGATCTCCACTTTGGCTTACACCATTTTTGCAGAGCTAAAAACGTGGCAGCGTACGGGGGACGCTTTGGGCCGGTGCATGACTATGTGGTCAGCAAACTTACTAATGGAGGCACAGCAGGAAGGCCGCTTTCCCTCTTTGGAAATTGTCATGGGGCACTAAGATGATGCTAGTGATTGCGCAGGATGGGCTCAGCAAAATATACGTAGCCGTTCACTTGCTTTGTAAACAAGCATGTTGGGGCCCTGAGAGCTGCTCCAGAATCTTGGGATTCCGTAGTAGGTACGAAAAAAATACGCGGGAAATGTCTACACTGCTGGCCGTGTGAGAGCTGCTTTTTGATTTGGTGCAGTGATGTAAGGCTGTCTGTGGCTATATGTGAGTAGCCGTGTATGACTGCAGCTGCTATAGCTGCTAGCTCTGCACGTGAGATGGTGTTGACTATACCCATGCCTTTTGGGTTTACATAGTGGGAAACATTTAAGTGAGGGTGGTATACGCCTGATCCAGTGTCTTGCCCTACTTCATTCTTTTGGAGGCTGCCATCAGTGTAGTCCAATCCCGCCAATCTTTTACTTTGCGGGTTAGGTTTTGGCTGGAGCTGTTTTGGGGTGCTTCGTCGATATTACATTGATTATGAGGTTGGTCAGTGCTAATCAGCAGGGCACTTGTGTTATCCGGGCCTTCTGAGGCTTGAGGGTGGTCATTGGGTAGCTTATTAAATTTGTTGATTCCTGAGTGTTGTCCGGAACCTAAGGCTGTTTGGTAGGGATGGTTATGTATGTTTTGAATGTCCCACTTTGCCTCAGGGATTTCTTTGGCAAGTT
>Ga0307945_1004745_pt1:0-2500 | contig 10906 bp, 8 predicted proteins | sample OrgLakmetagen228_FD_201818 | JGI IMG/M metagenome (GOLD analysis project Ga0307945, IMG submission 201818) | Saline water microbial communities from Organic Lake, Antarctica - #228 | ecosystem: Environmental > Aquatic > Non-marine Saline and Alkaline > Saline | place: Antarctica: Organic...
CCCCCCCCGACCCGCACACATACAACATTGGCAAATACAAACTCACACACGCACGCACGCACGCACGCACCCCGCCACCCACACATACGCACACAAACACACACACACACACTCCCACTCCCACACACACACACACACTCACAAACACACACACATACACACACGCACACACATGCACACACACACACACCGCCACCACTATACAGGCTCTTCCCTCCCTTGCGTGCGACCGAAGAGCACCCCCTGCACTCCATCACTAATTGCATCCCGCAACCCTCACTGCCGCTCACCCAAACCCTAGATGGGGGTGCACCATCTGCGGAAGTGACTGACTGGGCAGCCACTGCCGCACAGCGCACGCGGCTGGCTCAGGTAATGGAGGTTCTCACGTACACGCTCACACACGCACATGCACACACAGACACACACAGACACACACACATAAACATACATACGCCCGTACACACACGTACGTCTCAAATTGGGCAGCCACTGCCGCACAGCGCACGTGGCTGGCTCAGGTAATGGAGGTTCTCACGTACACGCTCACACACACACACATGCACACACACATACACACAGACACACACAAACATACATATGCCCGTACACACACGTACGTCTCAAATTAGGCAGCCACTGCCGCACAGCGCACGTGGCTGGCTCAGGTAATAGAGGTTCTCACGTGCACGCTCACACACACGCACATGCACACACAAACACATTCAGACACACACATACGCACATACACACACGTACATTTCAAACTAGGCTGCCACTGCCGCACTGCGCACGTGGCTGGCTCAGGTAATGGAGGTGCTCACGTGCACACTCGCACACACGCACACACATATGCACACAGATACACACAAACATGCATACACACATACGTATGTACACATACCTACATCTCAAATAAGGTTGCCACTGCCGCACAGTGCACACGAATGGTAAAGGTAACAAAGGTACTCATTTGCACAAATACACACACAGGCACACACAGGCACACACACGTGCATACACGCACAGGCACACTTACGCGCTCCCACCCACCCACACACACACACACACACACACACACACGCACACACACACTCTCGCACAAACACACACACACACACAAACACACACACACACGCACACACACACGCACACACAGTGGCAGGCACGCCTGCGCAGAGGGAAAGGGCCCTACCAGGCAGAGGGCAAGCGCAGTATCAGTGGAGACCTGGTGAGTTAGTTATTGTAATGAATACAAAGTCGATGCAGCTGCTCACTGCTCCATTAAAATTTGCGCCCCCATTGCAGCTGCCTCACACACATATCTTCACAAACAATTTCCCCTGGCATCAAATCACAGGCACTTGTCTACTTGCCAAGGCGCTCAGATCCGCAACTAATCCCCACGCCTGATGCCATAAGCACATGTGTGTGTATTTGTGTGTGTGTGCACGCATGCAAGCACATGCACATACACAGATACACAAGCACACACTCTCTCTCTCTCTCTTTCTCTCTCTCTCTTTCTCTCTCTCTCTCTTTCTTTCTCTCTCTCTCTCTCTCCCTCTCTCTCTCTCTCTCTCTCTCTCTCTCTCTCTCTCTCTCTCTCTCTCTCTCTCTCTCTCTCTCTCTCTCTCTCTCACACACACACACACACACACACACACACATTCACAGTCCGAGGTCAAAGCCCGCCAGCGCCCCATCTCTACTCACCGCCTATCCACTGACGACCACATCCTCAGCGCACACACACCCACCTCGGCAGCCTCAGCTGCCAACGCATCCCCACACGCAGTTGTCCAACATTCACCTCAGCATGCACAGCACTCACAGCAGATGCTGCAGATGCTGCAGAATAGGGACATGGCGCAGCCGGGGAGTTGGTCTGCTTTTCTGGCTGGCAGTGCGGCCGCATGGCCTCGTATGGACTCCTCAGCAACCCAGTCGCCTCTGCTGAGGTGAGTCTCTCATCCATTTCATTTGCATGCGTTGGTATATGCGCGTGTAAGTTTGTGTGTGTGTGTGTGTGTGTGTGTTGTCACTGGTTGGCCACCTGTGGACTTTTCGTAAATGGCTACCATGGCTGTTTTTACTTTGTGCAGGCATTCTGTTTTTGCACCTGTTTGCTGAAGGGCCTGCGTGTGCGATTATTAATAAGTGTTTTTGTACCTATTTGTCCAAGTGCCAGTGTGCAGGAATCAAATGAGTTTCCACCTATTTGCCCAAGTGCCAGCGTGTGCGATTATTAATAAGTGTTTTTGCACCTACTTGCCCAAGTGCCAGCGTGCAGGAATCAAATGAGTTTCCACCTGTTTGCCTAAGTGCCAGCATGTGCGGTATCCACTGTATTCGGACCTTTTTGCCCAAGTGCCAGCGTGTGCGATTATCATAAGTGTTATTGCACCTGTTTGCCCATGTGTTAGCGTGTGCGGTATCCATTGTATTCGCACCTGTTTGCCCATGTGTTAGCGCGTGCGATTATCATAAGTGTTTTTGC
>Ga0307945_1004745_pt1:7500-10906 | contig 10906 bp, 8 predicted proteins | sample OrgLakmetagen228_FD_201818 | JGI IMG/M metagenome (GOLD analysis project Ga0307945, IMG submission 201818) | Saline water microbial communities from Organic Lake, Antarctica - #228 | ecosystem: Environmental > Aquatic > Non-marine Saline and Alkaline > Saline | place: Antarctica...
GCAAAAGCAAAAGGTGTGTGTATGTGTGTGTGTGTGTGTGTGTGTGTTGAAGAAGGATTAGAAATGGAAGAAGCGAGGCTACTATGTGCATTTGAGAACGAACTCGTGCTGCGTTTGTTGTACGGGCAGCATCTGCACACACACACACACACACACACACACACATACACACACACACACACACACACACACACAGTCGCACAGTTGCACAGCACAGCAGCGTAAGAGCACGCTTGTCATCTAGGTTCTTGTCCTGTTTTAATTTATCCTGACAAAATTTGCTTTGTGATGCAGGCATGGTAGCAATCTGCTGGGGGAGCGCATGCTGCATCCGTCCAGTTTCAACGTGCTGGCTGACATGCTGGGTGCTTTGATCCAGGTGAGGGGGTGAATTGGGTGTAGTGGTTACTGTGCGCGGGGGCTGGGTGCTTTGCTGGGTGCTTTGATTCAGGTGTTGGGTTGGATTGGGTGGGTGTAGTGGTTATTGTGCGAGGGGGCTGGGTGCTTTGCTGGGTGCTTTGATCCAGGTGTGGGGGTGAATTGAATGGTGATCCAGTGATCCAGTGATACAGTGATAAGATCCATTGATCCAGTGATCCATTGATACAGTGATACAGTGATACTTTGTCGCGGCAGTGATACAGTGATACAGTGATACTTTGTCGCGACAGTGATACAGTGATACAGTGATACAGTGATACAGTGATACAGTGATCCAGGTGTGGGGGTGGATTGGGTGGGTGTAGTGGTTATTGTGCGAGGGGGTGTGAGGGCTGGGGTGGGGCGCAAGTTGTTATTCTTGATCACGGTCAATATGCTGCCCCCTTCATCTGTATCAGATACGGCCAAAAAGTGCCTTTGTTGAACCCTCGTCCGAAGGACTCAGGTTCCTTCTGTTTGGGTTTTGGACAGGGTGTGGATTTCTGCACTGAGCATGGACTTAGGGGTTCGAGCTAGAGTCTGAATTAGTGCCCTTGTTGGAAGTTCATTAGATCATCCTACATCAGCGTGTGTATATTCATCCATTGCTTGCAGTGATTGTTGCTTCCCTCATAGCACGTGCGTGTGCAAATGAAGCACTGCTTCCCTCATAGCACGTGCGTGTGCCAATGAGGCGCTGCTTCGCTCATAGCACGTGCGTGTGCAAATGAAGCACTGCTTCCCTCATAGCACGTGCGTGCGCCAATGAAGCGCTGCTCTCACTTGACATGATTGTGCCAATGAAGCGCTGCTCTCTTATCATGTGCGTAAGCCAATGAAGCACTGCTTCCCTCATAGCACGTGCATGTGCCAATGAAGCGCTGCTCTCTCAGCATTTGCGTGCGTCTATGAAGCGCTGCTTTGCTCGTAGCACGTGCGTGTGCAAATGAAGCACTACTTCCCTCATAGCACGTGCGTGCGCCAATAAAGCGCTGCTCTCACTTGACATGATTGTGCCAATAAAGTGCTACTCTCTTATCTCGTGCGTGTGCCAATGAAGCACTGCTTCCCTTATAGCACGTGCATGTGCCAATGAGGCGTTGCTTCGCTTATAGCACGTGCGTGTGCAAATGAAGCACTGCTTCCCTCATAGCACGTGCGTGTGCCAATGAAGCACTGCTTCCCTCATAGCACGTGCATGTGCCAATGCAGCGCTGCTTCCCTCATAGCACGTGCGTGTGCCAACGAAGCACTGCTCTCTTAGCATGTGCGTGCGTCTATGAAGCGCTGCTTCGCTCATAGCATGTGCATGCGCCAATGAAGCGCTGCTCTCACTTGACATGATTGTGCCAATGCAGCGCTGCTCTCTTGTCATGTGCGTGTGCCAATGAAGAACTGCTTCCCTCATAGCACGTGCATGTGCCAATGAAGCGCTGCTCTCTTAGCACGTGCATGTGCCAATGAATCGCTGCTCTCGTATCATGTGCGTGTGCCAATGAAGCACTGCTTGCCTCATAGCACATGCATGCGCCAATGAAGCGCTGCTCTCTTAGCATGTGCGTGCGTCTATGAAGCGCTGCTTCCCTCTTAGCACGTGCGTGTGCCAATGAAGCACTGCTTTCAAAGCATGTGCATGTGCCACTGGAGCTTGTTAAACTCAGGAATGAATATGCCTGCAGGAATGAGACATGTATGAATTTGCTTGTAGGAAGGAGACATGTGTATGAATTTGCTTGCAGGAATGAGACATGTGTATGAATATGCTTGCAGAAAGGAATGAGACATGTGTATGAATTTGCTTGCTGGAAGGAGACATGTATATGAATTTGCTTGCAGGATTTGGTCACACTCATGCGATGGCAAATCAGTTGATGTAACTGACCATTTGCTTGCGTACCCAGGTCGCAATACCATAGGAGGTCTGCAGCATAATGAATAATGATAGACATGTGAACAAATGTGTCAACAACACCTATTCATGAAATGTCTGTGTGCCCGGGTTGTGATTGCTGAGGAGGTCTGCAGCATAATGATAGACACGTGAACAAATGTGTCAACAACACCCATTCATGAAATGTGTGTGTGCCCGGGTTGTGATTTGAGAGGAGGTCTGCAGCATGATGATAGACACGCGAACAAATGTGTGAACAACACCAATCCATGAAATGTGTGTGTCCAGGCCGCAATTGCTGAGGAGGTCTACAGCATAATGATAGACACGTGAACAAATGTGTCAACAACACCCATTCATGAAATGTGTGTGTGCCCGGGTTGTGATTTAAGAGGAGGTCTGCAGCATGATGATAGACGCATGTATGCATCTACCAACAACGCCTATCCATGCAATGTGTGTGTGCAATGTTTTTTGTGCACAGGCCGCAATTGCACAGAGGACTACAGCATGATAGTAGACACTAAAATATATCTGCCAACAACGCCTATCCACACTGCGTGTGTGTGTTGTGTGTATGTGTTGTGTGTGTGCACAGGCCGCAATTGTATTGAGAACTACAGCATAATGGTAGACACTAATATATACATCTGCTTACACCTATTTAGGCAAAAAATGTGTGTGTGCAATTATTGTGTGCACAGGCCGCAATCACGGAGGAGGACTACAGCACAGTGGTGGCTGCCTTGGAGGTGGCAGGAGTGCTCCTGTGTGCACGCCCAGGTGTGCGTGTGCATTTGTGCTTGTGTGGGCATATGTGTGTGTGTTGTGCGTGTTTGTGGTGTGGGTGGGTGTGGGTGGGTGTGGGTGTGGGTGTGTATATATGTGTGTTTGCATGTGTGTGTTGTGTGTGTGTGTGTGGTTGTTGTGTGTGTGCGTGTGCGTGTGTGTTTGTGTGTGTGTGGTGTGTGTTGGTGTGGGTGTGGGTGTGGGTGTGGGTGTGGGGATGTGGGTGTGGGTGTGGGTGTGGGTGTGGGTGTGGGTTTGGGGAAGTGGGTGTGGGTGTGGGTGTGGGTGTGGGTGTGGGTGTGGGTG
>Ga0307945_1004746_pt1 | contig 10905 bp, 11 predicted proteins | sample OrgLakmetagen228_FD_201818 | JGI IMG/M metagenome (GOLD analysis project Ga0307945, IMG submission 201818) | Saline water microbial communities from Organic Lake, Antarctica - #228 | ecosystem: Environmental > Aquatic > Non-marine Saline and Alkaline > Saline | place: Antarctica: Organic Lake...
TCTTTATAAACACTGCCTGTTTGACTTCACTTTCACGCACAGGTCTTTATGAACACTGCCTGTTTGACTTCACTTTCACGCACAGGTCTTCATGAACACAGCCACTGTCGGCGCATCTGCTGATGTTGGCAAAATGACAAGCAGCGCCATAAAGAAAATCTTGGGCCCTGCAGCATTTCTGATCACAGGTGTGTTGATGTGTGCTGGAACGCTACATGAAGTGCCCTTTGCCACAACGAGCACACTTCCTTGCTGCAGGAAAATTTACAAGAATGCAGGGCACTTTTATCTTACTAATCGGTTTATTACATAAACAGCTCTGTTCGCGGAAGCCAATGTAAAAACTCTGTGTGTGTGTGCTTTGTAATCATTTTTTATTTATGTTCTCTCGCTCATAGGCACATGAGTGAGGTTGGCAAGGACGGTTTATATACGTAGAAATACACTGTATTTGACTGTATATTTGGTGACTTTAAAGACGAAAATACCGTATATACACCGTATATAAATGGTTCTGGCCAACCCTACATTCGAGCATCAGCTGCTGAGGAAGGCATCCGAGGCATTTTATTATAGCGCCATATCTCGCTTGCACATATGTATTATAATTTAGGCTCAACCAGTCACGCACACACCCATACTTCCAACCACAACCCCTCTCTACATATGCAAATTTGCATGCAGACATTTACCCTTCCACATATGCAAACACAATTACACACTTACACATACCTAATCGTACCTACTTAAAAACACACATATGCATTCACAGGCGCGCGTTCTCTCTCAAGCTGGCACCCACATTTGTCAACGATACGCTTTCCCAACATCTCTCCCTCCTCACCCACCAGCACTGCTGCAGCAGCTGCTGCCGTACGCCCTGAGGTGTGTGTGTATGTGTGTGTGTTTGTGTGTGTTTCTGTTTTTGTTTGTTCAAGATCATGTTGCACAAATGTGCTTGTGTGTATATGTCTGTGAGTGTATGTAATCCCCTGTCTACGGTCTGTATGTTTCATAGTTGCACTTGGCCTCCATCGCTAGCGCTGCTATACAGTAGTACACACACTGGGGATGGTGTTGGTGCGAGCCCGTACACATGCACTTACATGCACACTACAAAGCTGCATGCACGTGCACACTACAAAGTTGCATGCACATGCACACTACAAAAGTTGCATGCACATGCACACTACAAAGTTGCATGCACATGCACACTACAAAGTTGCATGCACATGCACACTACGAAGTTGCATGCACATGCACACTACAAAGTTGCATGCACATGCACACTACAGAGTTGCATGCACAGGCACACTACAGAGTTGCATGCACATGCACACTACAAAAGTTGCATGCACATGCACACTACAAAGTTGCATGCACATGCACACTACAGAGTTGCATGCACAGGCACACTACAGAGTTGCATGCACAGGCACACTACAAAAGTTGCATGCACATGCCACACTACAGAGTTGCATGCACATGCACACTACAAAATTGCATGCACATGCACACTACAAAAGTTACATGCACATAACAAACGACAAAGATAGACAAAACTATCCCATGTTTTGGCCTCTTCTTTCAGGCAAGCTCAAAGCACTGCTCAGTGACCCACAGGCTTTCGTGGCTGCAAAAGCCATCTCCAAAAGCTGCAACTGCAAGCACCTCCTCAACGTCACAAATTTTCTGCCACACAATCACACAGGCTCTGGCCACTCTCCCACAAACTAGCGCTGCTACAGAGGCGTTTCACTAAAGCTGCAGCTGAACTTCTGGCTCAAGATCATGTTAAACTTTGCCGTACTAACGTCTTCACACAGACATTGGCCATTAACACTCACACCAGCATTGCTACAGAGGCGTTCCACAACTGCTGCTCACACCCCCATGACATCATGTTTCATTTGCTGCACTAACCTTATCAAACAGGCGCTGGCCATTAACACTCACAGCAGCATTGCTACAGTGGCATTCCACAACAGCTGCTCACACCCCCATAACATCATGTTTCATTTGCTGCATCAACCTTTCCAAACAGGCACTGGCCATCAACACACACCAGCATTGCCACAGAGGCGTTCCACAACAGCTGCTCACACCCCCATAACGTCAAAATTTTGTTTCCACAAACACACAGGCACTTTTTAGTGACACACTATTAAAAAATTAGTGTGGCAACAGAGGCGTTCCACAACAGCTGCTCGCACCTCTACAACGTCAAACTATTATTTTTTGTCGCACAAACACACAGGCGCTTTTTAGTGACACACAAGGCAGTGTGACGACAGGAACGGTTCCAGCGACAGCCACAGAAATCGCAGCACCAGAGCCAGGCAGAAGCAGCCTCAGTGCTGAGTCTGCGCAGCCTGCTGCTGAAACAGAGAATCAAACAGGTGCTTTTTTTGTCAGCTCTGCGTGCTAGATAGACTGAGCTGTGATGAGGGGGTAGGACTCACAACAGGGGCTGCACAACGTGCTGCTGACTGTGAGCTTCAAAAAACAAAAAACTGTCTGTCCTCAGTCCTCACCTGCTGCTGTTCACAGGTGTGGACAGACCGTTTTTTTGTTTTTTGTACGCTGCAGAATTGCATGCCACATACGCTGCTGAAAGTGAGGGTTAATCAGGTCGACCCATTCTGTTTGCTGCTCTCCTTGTTGCTATCTACTGATGCATGCTGAATAGGCTGTGATGAGGGACAAGGTTGCATAGCAGCTACCGATGCATGCTAAATAGGCTGTGATGAGAGACAAGGCTGCATAGCAGGCACGCTAGATTTGCAGCTGAGATGAAGGGCCGAAGAGGTCAGACCACTTGCTTTGTTGCTCTCATATCATCCTATGTATGCACGAATAACGAGATAGAAAGGCTGTGAACAGCCCGCCACTCCAGCTGCAAAAATAGGATGACCTGCCAGCTCAGAGCAAAGATGTGTTTGTTGTTCTTCGGCAGCATGCATGCACATTCATCCATCCATGGATGCACGCTGATTTTGCAAAGGCAGTCACCTTCCACCCTCATTATTTGCCCCCCTGCTTGGAGAGCGCCTCTAGACGCCAGTTCATCTCAGTCTTGCTCTCGTCTCCCTTGTCCAAATGTCACTTAATTTGGCTCCCAGTCACCCAGTCATACTGCCTTTCATGCCACTTAATATGGCCATCGCATCAATTGCCTTTGCCCTTGGATCGTTTAATTCCGACCTTGAATCGTTTGGCTTGGACCGCACATGACTCATTTCAACCTTTTCCCTAAAAACATCCGAACGTCGTGCCGTTTGACTCGCCCTCGTGTGTCACTTAAACAAACGCCCACGTCACTTCAGTTGGCCCTCACGTTCCTTATTCCAGGTTCCCATGTCAAAACATCCGACCGTCGAGCCAAATAACCTGCCCCCTGGGTGTCATTTAATTGAACGCTCGTGTCGAAACACCCGACCGTCAAGCCATTCGTCATGCCCTTGTATAAATTATTTTTGCCTCATGTGACTCATGCTCCCCCCTCATGTCAAAATAGACTTACGTGTCATTTGATCTGGCCCTTGCGTTTTCTGGGTATGCCCTTCATGCCATCGAACCTGCCCTCACGTGACTTGCTGTGGCTCCAGTGTCCCTTTAAAAAACTCTTGTATCCAGATGCTTGTTTCACTCTAATGTGCCCCTCACGTGACTGTGTTTAACCCTTGTACCGCTCCACCTGCCCTTGCGTTCTTTGTCCTGGCCGTTACAGCACTGGTTTTCACCTTGATGTCCTATGATTTTCCCCTCATGCTGTTTTATCCATTCACCCTGCCACTTGTCTTGGCCCTTGGGTAGGGTTCACCAGAACCGTATGTACACGCTGTATATGACCGTATAATTGGTGATTCCCCTGCCAAACATACTGTATGTACACCATATATCATATATACCTACAAATGTATGCTTCTGGCCAGCCCCTACATTTGATTTTGCCCTCATGCTATTTTATCCATTGACCTTGCCACTTGTCTTGGCCCTTAGGTCATCGCAATATGTCCCCTCACGTGACTCATGTGGCCTTTTAGCGCGATATGATTTTGCCCTTGCATCACTTGACCCAGGCCTTGTCTAAACTTGTACTGGCCCTTTTGGGTCATCGCAATATGTCCTCTCACGTAACTCATGTGGCCTCAATGTGGTATGACAATGCGATGTGATTTTGCCCTTGCATCACTTGACCCAGGCCTTGTCTAAACTTGTACTGGCCCTTTTGGGTCATCGCAATATGTCCCCTCACGTGACGCATGTGGCCTTTTAGCGCGATGTGATTTTGCCCTTGCATCACTTGACCCGGGCCTTGTCTAAAATTCTTGTACTGGCCCTTTTGGGTCATCGCAGTATGTCCTCTCACGTGACTCATGCGGTTTTCTAGCGCGATATGATTTTGCCCTTGCATCACTTGACCCGGGCCTTGTCTAAAATTCTTGTACTGGCCCTTTTGGGTCATCGCAATTTGTCCTCTCACGTAACTCATGTGGCCTCAATGTGGTATGACAATGCGATGTGATTTGCCCTTACATCACTTGACCTGGGCCTTGTCTTAACTTATATTGGCCTTGTCTTCACATGTATTGGCCCTTGCTAGTGCCTGCTCTACTGCCACTCATGGTTTTAGCGTATGCTGGTTCAAAAATGCATCCCCCTCCTTGGAAATGACAGGTTGGTGACAAAAAGCGAGTGTCAAGGAAAGAGTGTTAATCAATAGTGCACGCAGCATACACACACACACGTCCTCACTTAAACACACAAACACACATACACACACATACACACAGTCATACACACACACACACACACGTCCTCACTTAAATACACACACATACCAAACACACACATACGTCCACACTTAAACACACACACACATCCACACTTCCTCACAGGCGGCGATGAAGATGGGAAGGGTCACGCAGCTTTTCTGCCATTCCCCCCAGCAGACTCTGTAGTCAGAGAGAACGGGAGGGATGGTGCGTCTATGTGCCTGCCTGTGTGTGTGTTTTGTGTGTGTGCACATTTGCATGCATGCGTGTTTACTGTGTGTGTAAGCGCTGAGTTGTGCAGGGATCCAAGCTTGGTAAAGGTTTTGGTATTGGATTATGTGTGTAGGCATAAGCGCACACACACATGTGCATGCAGACACAAGCATCTTTACACACACACACACACACACACACACACATACACACACACACTTTAGGTGGTACGGTAGCATCTAAAGGAGGGATGGCTGAAGACGACCCTTCAGCTGTCCCTGAAAACGTGCCACGTGACGGAGGTGATGGTACTGGAGAGGCTGTTGGTGGAGAGAGCGTGGGTAAGAGTGAGGGGATGGAGTCAGGAGATGGTGGAGAAGGACGGGTGGGGCAGCTGCAGCAGCATGAGCAGCAAAAGCAGGGGGGTAACAGGCACAACAGTGAGGAGCAGGAGCCCTTTGCGCAGGACGCAACCTCGAGTATGACGGCTGCTGTAGCAGCAGAAGGGGTAGCTGCCTCGTCCCCCCCAGAGGACGACAGTTTTCACGGTGGACAGCGCGGCACGGTGCATGCAGCAGAAGGTGATGCTGCTGCGGCATGTGAGGCGGCAGTGGGTGGGCGAGAGGATAGCTCCTGTGAAGCTGGACACGTGGCTGAAGCTGGAAACGTGGCTGAAGCTGGAAACGTGGCTGAAGCTGGAAATATTGCTGAGGGTGATGTCTATGGTAGGATTGAGGGTGGAGGTGAGGGAGGCTCTGAACATTACGAGACTGGGGCTAGAGGTGGAGGGCTGGAGGGTGTGGCATCCATTGTATCAGAGAGTGGGCACTCAGGCGAAGACTGGGAGGGCTCAGAAACGCAAAGGTGTGTGTTTGTGTGTGTGTGTGTATGTGTATGTGTGTATGTGTTCCGTGTGCATGTGTATGTGTATGTGTTTTGCATGCATTTGTATGTGTATGTGCATGTATGTGTTTGTGGACATGTGGTTGTGTGCGTTATCATTTTAAACAGGGCGCTTATGGCTCATGGTGAGCCTCGCAATCTTGCAAAAATAATCCATTTCACTTGGCTGGCAAGCCTCTATGGCACATCCATTTTGCCTTCGAGAATTTCCATGGCATAGGGTGCAGCAACCCTGCTGTATGCATGATTCACACAATCGTACACACACAGACAAGTGCATGTGCACGCACCCCCTACACACACACACACACACACAGGCACAGGCACACACACACAGGCACACACACACAGGCACACACACACACTAACACAACACACACAAATGCACGCACACACGCCCTGCAGGTTGTCCATGAACGATGGGGATGACAACCCCGCTTTTTCACGGCCCTTGACACGGTGAGTGTTTTCTATGTGTAGGGCCAGCAAAATGGAGGCCCTGAGCGCATTGAGCACTTTTGTGTGTAGGGCCAGCAAAATGGAGGCCCTGAGCCAATGAGCGCTTTTGTTTGTAGGGCCAGCAAAATGGAGGCCCTGAGCCGATGAGCGCTTTTGTGTGTAGGGCCAGCAAAATGGAGGCCCTGAGCCGATGAGCGTTTTTTTTTGTAGGGCCAGCAAAATGGAGGCCCTGAGCCAATGAGCGCTTTTGTGTGTAGGGCCAGCAAAATGGAGGCCCTGAGCCGATGAGCGCTTTTGTGTGTAGGGCCAGCAAAATTGAGGCTCTGAGCGCGATGAGCGCTTTTGTTTGTAGGGCCAGCAAAATGGAGGCCCTGAGCGCGATGAGCGCTTTTGCTTAAAAGCGCAGGGCTGGCAAGGAGCCACTACTAGTGATGTGTGCTTGCAGTTTGTCTCACTGAATGATTATCCTGTGTAGCTTTGGTGGGATGCAAACGCTCGTGGTGCATGGGCGATTCTTACGTGGCATGAGTTTGGTACAGGAATTTTATGGTACCAGGTGCCAAAATGACTCCTTTCCTTAGATTAATGTGGGGAGTGGGGGGGAATTTAATGCTTGTGCAGTTCCTCTTGTTTTCTTAGGAGACAAGTTGGCCTGACACAAGCGTATACAGTGTATGAGTATGAGCAACTTTCCTCTGTACGCACGGGTTGAGAAATTCCTCTCATAAACATTGGTCAGAAGTAAATGGATACAGTGTATGGACTACTCCATCTGCAGGCACGGTTTGTGCGCTTCCTTTTGTGTAGTATTACTAGGGTTGGCCAGAACCGTATATATACACCGTATATGACCGTACATTTGTTAATTTCCCTGTTTGAAATACCGTATATACACCGTATATATATAACCCTCCTCCATGCAGACCCTTCCATACACACACCCCCAATATGATAGGCAGCGATAGCGGGGCGCATTGCGCACACCGGTTCTGGCCAACCCTAAGTATTACTCAGATGCAAAAATACAACACAGGACTTGAGCGCTTGCTTTCGTGCAGCATTGGCAAAATGCAAATGAGGCACACACGTACTTTAATGTAGCTGATTCATGCGTTAGAAAGAATGGAAGTACTACACAGCCAGTGTGAGCCGCTGTTTATAGCACGCAGTAGTTGCTGTCTTATATCAATATATATCCCTTTTTTTTTTGGCCGACCAGCCTGCTCCTTGTATCCGCATAGTTTTGGTGGGTGAACCAGCTTAAAACGAGATTTAGCTTTGAGACAGTTTGGGAAGAAAGTAACCCAGCACCTTCCCTTTAAGTCTCTTTTCCATCCTTCACGATAAATACAGGCAATAAATGCAAGCGCACAAACAAAATGTCAACAATTTGCGCACGTACCGCTTCCCTGCAATAGTCACAATGCCGATGCTATTCCTCTTAATCCGGACATGGCACGCACAAACAAACAGAAAAACACTGTCTCACGTGCGCACTTACCATGCACCTCCCAGGTTGTCAAGCATGCGCAACAGCTCCGGTAAAGCGGTGCGTGTGGGGGGCGGCTGGGCCTCTGCTCCTCCTCTGCCACCAGCCCCCTCTGCCACAACACCACGCACATCTAGCCTGAGATCCTTCAGCCTGCGCTCTTCACGCGGTACGTGTATATGTAGGTGTGTGTGACGTGCGTGTGTATGTGTGTGTATGTGTGTGTGCATGTATGTGTATGCGTGTGTGAGCTTGTGTCACATCTAGCCTGAGATCCTTCAGCCTGCGCTTTTCACGCGGTACGTGTATATGTAGGTGTGTGTGTGACGTGCGTGTGCATATGTGTGTATGTGTGTGTGCATGTATGTGTATGCGTGTGTGAGTTTGTGTCACATCTAGCCTGAGATCCTTCAGCCTGCGCTCTTCACGCGGTACGTGTATATGTAGATGTGTGTGTGTAACGTGCGTGTGCATATGTGTGTATGTGTGTGCATGTATGTGTATGCGTGTGTGAGTTTGTGTCACATCTAGCCTGAGATCCTTCAGCCTGCGCTCTTCCTGTGGTAAGTGCATATATGTGTGTGCGTGGCGTGTGTGTATGTGTGCGTATGCGTTTGTGTGCGTATGTGTATGCATGTGTGTGTGTCCGTGACGTGAATGTATATGTGTGTATGTGTGTGTGCGCGCATATGTGTATGCGTGTGTGCGCATATGTGTATGCGTGTGTGCGCATATGTGTATGCGTGTGTGCGCATATGTGTATGCGTGTGCAACTTTGTGTGTTAATGTGTTACATGTGTGTGAGAGTGTGACCCTTTTCCCCCTCTGCCTGGAGCGCCACTTTCTACAGTACGTAAAACTTAAAAGGATTGTAGTATAAACTATCCTGTACAAAAACAATTTCGATTGCTAATGGCCATAATTTACTAGGTGGAAGTGGAGGCTCCTCAGACCTCGCTCCTGTGATGTTGAGAAAGAGAGAATATATTCTGAAGTCCACATCACATTAGGAATGGTGTCTTGTGCTAGTTTGCTAGTTTTGCTAGTTTTTGCTAGTTTTTGCAACCCCCAATCGAATACACCCAACCCCCAATCGATACACCCAAATTGATACATTCAATCGACACACCCAACCCCCAATCAAATACACCCAACCCTTGACTTTTGCTGTTTTTGCACCCCCAATCGAATACACTGCTTGGCTGCAAACCTGGTGCGTAAACCGTTGTTTTGCCTTCTTGGCCAACATTCACCACTCTGCCACTCTTCTAGGCCCGCTATCAATCTACCCAATCAAACTTGATGGGTATCTTATCCACTCCTCTAAGTCCCCCACCATTCCATCCACACAATCAAGACACACGTATTCACTCTGGTATGTCCTTCATCCTGTTACTCACTTGACAAAAAAAGGCATCAACTTATCAAGATGCATGGATTCACCAAACCTCCTTTGACTTGCACTTGTGCACACACAAACACACACACACACACACACATACACACACGCACACACATAGAATACACACATGCATACATGCACACACACACACACGCGCACACACACGCACACACACGCACACACACATACACACACACATACACACACACACACACACACACACAAACACACACATACACACACGCACACACACACGCACACACACACACAAACACACACACACACAATTACATACATGCACACACACGCACACACACACACACGCACACATATACACACACAGGCTTCACGTGTCACATACCAACAGGATAGCAGGCATATCACTTTCATCTTCACACACACCTGCTCCAAAAGTGACATACCTACTAGGAATGTCACTTGTACTTTTACACACAAACGCACACAGGCTCCGGGGGATACATCCCAGCTAGAGAGCAAGCAGCTGCATTGGAGGCAGCAGAGACAGCAGAGGCAGCAGCAGCAGAAGCAGCAAAAGCAGCAGAAGCAGCAGTGGCGGCAGCGGCAGCAGGGTTAGAAGCAGCAGAAGCAAAGGTAGCAGCAGCAGAAGCAGTGGAGGCAGAAGCTGCAAAGGCAAAGGCAGCAGAGGCAGAAGCAGCAGAGGCAGAAGCAGCGGCAGAAGCAGCAGCCGCTTCCACGGCAGAACCAGCAGGCAAGTACACCTGTCTTGTAGTACAAGCTAAAATTTGTAAGAAAGAAAATGGGTCGTGACGCAAGCTGTGCAATCTATACTGGCATGGACTATGAAAACGCGTACTATTTCCCTTGCCGCAGCAGTTGCTGCTACCGACACGCAATGCAGCCAACACACACACACACACACACTCGTGTACACACACACAGGCTCACACATGCATTGCTATCACATGCCTTTGCCGTAGCAGTTTCTGCTGCTGACGCGCACTGCGGCCAATACACACACACACATACGCACACGTACCTACACGCACACGCACAGACATACACACACATTGTGCACTTTAACTAGCATGAAGCTGGGCCTCTTGTGTGCTAAACTTTGAGCCCAAGGCTACCAAACAGGCGACAGAAATTGGTACCCAGGAACTATTTCCTTGTGACAAAAATGCCAGGACGGTCCAAATTTTGGAAAGTCATGCAGAAGGGCTCTTTCTAAGACTCGAAAGAGCGTTGCTAACAAAAAAGGGCGTCAAGGACTCAGCTGGGTTGCTGCAGGCATTCTTACACGTACAGACAGAGGGTATAAGGGCTATTTTCTTACAATGAAATAAACGTACAAACAGACAGGGCATAAGGGCTCTTTTCTCACGACTAGATGAAACGCTGCCGACACACAACACACAACAGAGGACGTGGCAACAACATCCCAGCTATTCCTTGTTAAATCCGTCAGGAGCAGCAGAGGAGGTAGAGGTGCTGGGCGCGGTTCCAGCTCCAAGCCTCCCAGAGTGGCGGGATGCAGGACCCCCCGCGATTCAAGTACCAGCCTCTGGTGAAGAAGAGGCAGCAGCCGGCACACAAGCCACTGTGACAGAGCTGTCGGTGAGCTAGCTGTCGTGTGCTGCACGTGTATGCACTTGTGTGTGTGTGTGTGTGTTTGGGGG
>Ga0307945_1004750_pt1 | contig 10898 bp, 12 predicted proteins | sample OrgLakmetagen228_FD_201818 | JGI IMG/M metagenome (GOLD analysis project Ga0307945, IMG submission 201818) | Saline water microbial communities from Organic Lake, Antarctica - #228 | ecosystem: Environmental > Aquatic > Non-marine Saline and Alkaline > Saline | place: Antarctica: Organic Lake...
GCCACGTGAAGAGGAGACGGCGAGGCTGGTCTCCTGATAACCATGCATAACCAACACAGGTCGCCAGACCCGACAAAAATTGAGAGAGCCACTGCAACGAGTACAGTGGCTCTATTTTTTTATTTTCGTAACCACCCGCAACTCAAATTTTCAGCAGCTTGCTAAAGACAAGAAACTGAATCCAGACCAGTGCGAGGTTCACCTGATTCAGTTTAAATTTTGTGAAGACACTAGGCCTGATCCCCAACTTCAAAAAGCAAAAGCATAGCACAGCGTGCTTATTGCCAACCTAGCTAAATAGACAAGGATATAGGGAAGTCGAGCTACACGTGATCCTCGTTGGAGTTATGGGGACAATCTACAAAGACTACACAGACAAACCTCTGGCAAATCTTAGTCTAAATTACCATAAGATTAAAAACCTGACACACAAACTGAACGAACACTCCATCAGACATGCATCTGCACTCATAGAAACAAGTTATGCACTGCAACTTAACACAAGCAACAACAGTCAAGGTTTGGGTCTGGGTGCTACGGCACACAACCCCCCTGACCCAGATTCATTTCTTTTTGATTGTTTGCGTGGTGGAGGGTTGCCTGGTGCGGGCACCTGTATAGCCCCCTCCCTAAATCATGCTGGCTGTGTCATCACTACCAGCGGAGTCTTTTCTATTTTTTCTTTTCTTTTCATCACACAGGTCACAGGTGGGGAAGTTACTTTGGTTCCATGTCGCTGTCTCAAAACGTAGGGTGAAAACATGAAGTCTGAAGCGAGCTGTACTGCGAATGACATCATGAGGCAGGTTAATGGTTACAATGGGGGGCGACCTTCGGCCAGGTTGTTTGGCTGATCGGCTGCTGACTGGTGTTGGCCAGCCACAATAAATCCATAAGCTCAAGAAGAAAGGGAAAAGTCTAGTGTTCTGCTGAGGAAGGAAACTACTGTAAACAAGTTGGTTGTTGACCTGTTGAGAGACGAGCTGTTAAGAAGTCCTCAAAAAAAGGTGTAAACAGGAAGGAAAAGTGTTTCCTCAGCTGCAGCTCACAAACTTGATGGTCTTGGCAAAGCAAAAGTGCATGCACCTCGTTCTGAACATGTTCATCTTTACCAGGACATTGGTCACATACGCGAGAACCACCTTCAAGCCACGCTGCTGCCTCATCTTACAAAGCATGCGCACGCAAGCTGAGTCTACTGACTTTGCGCATAACATGTTTGGACAGATCAAGATGAAGATACCATAGTACACTAGTTGGCATATGCTCATTTCTAGAAAAAGGGATGGCAAACCAAGAATGATAAGTGGCCAGTTTGTTGTTGTGCGTGTTGGGGTCCACAAGCTCAGCGTCTCTCCAAACACCTCTCATTTTATGCTTCAAATCTGCAGTAAACTCTTGCATGGTAATAGCATGTCCAGTTTGAACAGCTCGTACATACAACTCACACCCACGCAGTCCCTGAAAAGCGCTCAGCAATTGAGCTGTCCAGGCACTTGAACGAGGCTGTTATTTGAGATCAGCCTGGACCACCCTCCACAACGTAACAGAAAAAGAGAGAAAAAAGAACGCAGATAGTATGTAAACACTACCAGCATGGATTAGGAAAGGATGCCGTTTTGTGTTCTGCACCACCCAATGAATGCACAGAGACACACAACATCCCGCTTGGAATATTGAATTAGGAGAAGCTTTTCAGTGGGGATCAGGTAGTTGGGAGGCAGAAGCCTACACACCACCAGGAGTATTGCTTAGATATTTGTAGGGGCTGTGTTCAATGTCTCGCCTCATCTGTACAATTTTTGTTGCGCGTTTGGGGCACAAAGGAATACTATTGGTAAGCATACTATTGAAAATCTTGACAGCTGACCGAGACCAGTAGATGAGATCATGTGGCAGGTTAAGTAACATGTATTTGGGCATGTTAAAAAACATGTATTTGGGAAGGAAGGATGTAAGGCGTATGTGTGACCAGAGCCCGCCTGCGTGGGACTTGACTTTGTAGAAATGAATGGGCGAAGGTGACCGGTGGATTGCTTATGCAAAGGGCTGGAGGACATCTCCCTGGATGTAGTGGCGGTGGAGGTTTGGGTGTGAGAGCTGCTACTTAATTTGGTGCATTGAGATTGTGCTATCTGTGGCTATATGGGAGTAGCCGTATATGGTTGCGGCTGCTATAGCTGCTAGCTCTGCACGTGGTTATACCTGGTGCATTGAGATTGTGCTATCTGTGGCTATATGGGAGTAGCCGTATATGGTTGCGGCTGCTATAGCTGCTAGCTCTGCACGTGGTTATACCTACGCCTCTTGGGTTCACGTAACGGGATACATGTAAGCAAGGGTGGTATACACCTAATCCTGTGTCTTGCCCTTCTTTGTATTTTTTAGGACTGCCAATCTTGTACTTTACGAATCAGGATTGAGCTGGAGCTGTGTTGGGTTGCTTCGTCAGAGCTCTGAGGTGGGTCCAGGGTACTAACTTTATTTTGATCATGGGGGCCTTGTGAGGTTTGATGGAGGCGGTCGCTGGGTAGTTTCCTTACTTTGCTATTATTTTTATGGTCGCATTACAAAATCCAATTTCAACCTGTCACTGTTGAAAAATGGGCGTTACCCTTGTTCCAAAGCACGGGGCTAAAAGCAGCAAACACAGAGCCTTTTTCAAGAAGCCAAAAGTTGGACGATTGCTGCCAAATTTGCTGGAGCCCGGTCAGCCGAGAGCATCCAGAAAGAGAAGAAAACTATGATGATATGCCACAATGTGATACGTGTCAACGCACCTACCATTGGAATTGTCTGACTGACTTGAATGCTTGCTCACATACTGCAAGCTGCAAGGCAAGATGCGGAAAATAGTGAAGACTGGAACTGCCCAGCCTGTGATGACCTAACCCAAGCGAAAAAGGACACCAAAATATCATACGCGGAAGAAAAAGAAATGATAAAAAGTGATCTGGCAATTTACATGGGAAGCGGCAGAACTGCTCTTAACCAACCCTGACTTCAAAACCTACGTAGATAGCTATGAAAATGCTGATACTAGCACTCAGCTAAATGACCAAGAAATTGACAATCTGACAAAGCAAGGCTATGGTGGTTGTACCCAGCACTTTGAAAATATGTGGGACTCGTCACAAGGCTAAAACATCAGAGACAAGGCAAGGTCTTTATCACAGACACTGTCAATCCCCAAGCAGACATTTACTCACCTGGAAATGTGAGATCTGGGTGCGGGATGTGGACTTCCTCAAGCCAGGATCTAATAAAGACTCAGAGGGTGAACCCAAAATCCCTGAACAAATAACCTGTCAAGCAGCCTGTGCGTATGACATCTACGGCAAGTGCACAGGCATGCTATCCCTAAAACGTCTCAACATCTTGCTACATGCTTACAACCAATCTATACGGATTGGCCTACACAGTACTACACAACCACCTGTGCAAGACGCGGCAACTGAAATTGCAGGTCTGTTACAAAGGTATAAACCAAATTAGCTCACTTAACAACATTGGGAAAAAGGCAAGAGATTCCAATAAGTATTGCACCCCGAGGCACATTATGACCTCCCTCCAAAAATGGGCACTAGTTACCAAGCAAAAATTTGCTAGCCCCCTAGATTTTGACCCTAGTTACCAAGCCTACTGGAGCAAAAATACCAGAGACACAGTATTTGGAGCAAGCACTAATGCTTTTGACACAAAATTCACTGGCTTCTCCTTTTGCCACCCGAATTATTGCGACTATCTCCTGCATTCACTTGTGGGACATGCACTTCAATCAACAAACTCCAACATACAATTGTACTCAAGAAGCTACAGCAACATTCCTACTCCTCCCTGACTGGCTTGGTTGGAGTAAGAACGGGTTTATGACTTGGATAAACGACTACCCTGAGCAGGCATGCGTTCTAGCCAAGTTTTCTGCAGACAGCATGCTCTTAAACCCGACAGAGGTTTGGTTAGACGCTCCACCCCAGCCTCAGCACAACAAAAATAAAATGCAGCTATTAGTCGTCTGGAACAATCAAGGGAAACAAGCCCTGATCGAATCCAACCCAGCTTGGCTCAACGATCTCAAACATAAAATTCCTGAAGCAACATGGACTTGTAACAATAGTGCCCACATGCTTGGCACTGATCGTGTGAAGTGCAAGAACAAGCAGAGGAAGAGATTTAAACTCCTAAACCCAGATACTCCTATTGCTGCTAACATCAGCCAGTGGCAAACGTTTCATAACACAAACGTCAACCAGTACAAGAGCCCACACATTCCCAAAGTACAAAACTGGAAATCAACCACATACACTGATGGTAGTGCCATGCAAGATGCGATTAGCAAACAGCAAATTAAAGACGCTGGCATTTTTCACCCCCACTACAGATGCTGGCTATAGTGATACCGTCACTATCAATCCTGGAGGCAGCGGTCCCACACTCACCATCAATAGAGCTGAACTTGCAGCTGTGCTAGTAGCGGTACAAAAAGTCCACACTGAAATTGCTACAGACAGAATAAAACACAGCTATTGAACCCAATGGCTGTACTCCACCACTTGCACAGGGAACTACTCAATGACATTTTAATTCTAATCCAATTCTCACCTTCTCCCGTCACTTTCTACTAGGTGAATTCTCACTCTGGTATTATTGGCAATGAGGGTGCAGACCACCTAGCACACAAAGCAGCAGTCAATCAAATTTCTGACGTTTCCCTCCCGCCAGCTACTGACCCCTTCTACGACCTGTTCTGGCTAAGCATTCCAAACAAAGTTGGCTCCCATGCAGAAGAACTACGGGTTTTGACTAACCTGCAAAACATCACATGCACGCCCACCATTACCTTAGTGAAGCTAACACAGATATACTGCTTTACAAGCTCTGGCAAAAATTGCATGATACGCCTCAGCGTGCAGCACAGCCCAACTCTCGCACATGGCAAGCTACTGCAAAGCCCCTTGCGCATGCCCAATTCAGTAACAAGCTTTAGTCCATGCCAAATGTGACTTTTAAGGAACAGGAACAAGTCCTTAAGTACTGGACGGATACGATACACACAGACAAACACACCAAAAGGTTTAGCCATACGACAGGTCCCGGCACCTGCCCTTTATGCTGCGGATCAGACAGTGCTCCACAAATACTTCTTAGGTGCAACAACCATACTCAGAAGAGAATGCACATAAACCGACACCACCACGCTGTAAGCCTTTGTGGTGAATTGATCAGCAAAGGCAAGCTGGGCTCAGCAATGTTACAATGGATGCTTGTAACAGTGAACAGTTCTCTGACCTCAACATTAAACCCCCCGATGACATTGAAAGAAACAGTCCTGACTGGGTTTTCCCAACACAACAAACCTTCCAACTAGACATCAAAGCCGTCCAGGTGGCGTGTTAGTTCTGCCAATTGAGGGAAGAGGCAGGCATTTAGATCCCAAACAGATCCCCCCAAAGGACAGAGACATACATCTTGTAGAATTCAAATTCTGCTCAGACATAAACCCGCAACAGACATTAGAAAAAGCGCACAACCAGCATCAACCCCTTATCCAGCGTCTACGAACAAGGAGCCTCTGAGGCATCTCTCGAAACAACCAAGTCACACTTCATGTTATACTTCTTGGAGTCGGGGGCACAATCTACAATCAGTACACCATAACCCCTTTACTAAACTCAAGCGTCCCCACGCACAAAGTGCACCAACTAGTTACTAAACTGCACTGCCATGCAATAATAAGCTTAAACAAGATTACAAAAACAAGACCCAAATTACACCTTAACAACAACAGTGATAATGGGGGATCTGATGTGGGGGGTACTGGTAGAGCGGCTGGCTTCAGGAGGGCTAGGCGCAGGCCGGAATGCATGGCTGACAACCCGCCGGATCCTCATTAGTCTCTGTTGTTTCTCTTTTTTCTCGTTTCTGGTGGGGCTCTGGCTAGTGTGAGCACTAGTTAAGAGCCTATCCTTAATGCACGCTGGTGACTTCCAGCGTAGACTTTTACTTTTACTGATTTAAGTTAATGCTGCGATGTCACAAACAGCATTGTGCCTTTTTTCCCTTTCAAGGGTTCTTTTGTAGTTGCTACAAGTCTGGTGCTACAACATCAATTGATAGATTTTACAAATTACCTACAAAAGCCTCACAATTCGTTTTTGACGCAACAGACAAATAAAGGGCAGCAATTCCTAAGTCCAATAACGCCCGAAAAAAATTGAAAATGATGAGAAGGATGTAAATCACTCTTTATTTCACACATCTACGTCGATTCACACAACCCTGTGCCTTATAACGCCTGTTCCTGTGTTCCTGGTCTGCAAGCAAGCTATATAGTTAGCACATGGTAACTTCAGTGCAGAGGCCAAAATGTGTGCAAGACCTGCACCCTTGCACACGGCACCGAGTTCTCCTAGTGCGTTTTCACACAGTTCTACGAGTGGGGCAGGCAGGCGCCTCCAGCTGTCAGGAGGCAGAAGAGGCAGAAAATCAGCGGGCAGGAGGTCATCTAGGCACTCGGTTGTGAGCGAGCTAGCACTCTGAGCAGTCATACCCACGCCTCCACTGGATCCCCAAACGTCTCTATCTCTATCCATCGTCATTTCCGACACCCCCGGTTTGAACCCACCCTCCACCACTCCATCGTAACCCTTCAGGATTGGAGGCTTCAGCGCTTCGCTCTTTTCACCATGGGACATTGAATTCACCATGCTGTATTGTGATGCGCCGCCCATGCTGTGAGCCATTGCACTATCCATGCCGATCGAAGCCACGGCACCCTCCATCGCATCATCCACACTGCCCACCTGGGGCCCAGACCCACGTGAAGAGGGGTCCACCCACGCGACAGGTGCTCAAGTCTGAGAGGGTCCACCCACGCGACAGGATTCCACCCACGCGACAGAGGGGTCCACCCACGCGACAGAGGGCCACCCACGCAACAGGATTCCACCCACGCGACAGAGGGGTCCACCCACGCGACAGAGGGCCACCCACGCGACAGAGGGGTCCGCCATGCGACAGAGGGCCACCCACGCGACAGAGGGGTCCACCCACGCGACACCAAGGGGTCCACCCACGCGACAGAGGGCCACCCACGCGACACCAAGGGGTCCACCCACGCGACAGGTGCACAAGTCTGAGAGGGTCCACCCACGCGACAGGTGCGCAAGTCTGAGAGAGAGGGTAAGCAAGGGAAGAGATCAAGCCCATGCCACCAGGCACGCATGATCTGGCGGCCTGCTGCGCTCCTTGGTCTTGCTGCGTGTGCTGTGCTTGCAGCGCCTGCGCCTGCACAAGAGTCACCTCCTCGCTTGGCGCATTGCCAGTTGTCGAGAGGAAAATGTCCGCCTCCTCATTGCTCACAGTTACCACACCATCTGCCTGTGTGTGTATGTATGTGCGTGTTTGTGCGTGGGTACGTGCGATAGTGTGTGTGTGTGTGTATGTGTGTGCGTGTTTGTGCGTGGGTACGTGCGTGTGTGTGTATGTGCGTGTTTGTGTGTGGGTACGTGCGCGTGTGTGTATGGGTGTAAACTTGGGTGTGTGCGTGCGTGTGTTTTGGTGTGCTCATGAGTGTGTGTGCAAGTGTGTGCATGTGGGTATGCGTATGCATGTGCATGTGTTTGTAGCTGCATCTGTGTGTAGTATGCATTTTTGTGCCAATGTGAGAGCGCGTGCTAATTCTGCAACTACCCAGGTATGATCAAGCACCACACTGCACAAAACCTAAACAACGTTCACCCTTCTCTGCATTTTGCTGCACAGTTTGAACACACGTGAACAAAGGTTAGGAATGGATTTTGATTGTGTAGGGAGTATTGCATCTTGACTTATTTCTGAGTCGATGAGGGCAGAATGACGAGATAGAGAGGTCCTTACAAGTACCCTTTTACTAACCCTGTGGAATTACTTGCTCTCAGACGTGAGGTCTTTGTTATGTCATCAGGTCGATTTACCTTTTCCTTCTTGTGCTTTATTTTCTTATGCTGTAAGGGTTGGCAATCTCAAATTGTGTCACAAACCCTTTAATTCGGTTTGTTCTGAGGTCAATTTCTCATCCTTCGAAGGTAAGCAGCTTCAGGTTGGTTACCTTCGAACAGACCCTTTCATATAGTCTGTTTTGACGTCATTACCTCATCCTCATAGGTCATGAAGTTGCCCCAGGTTAAATGCCTGTACAAGCCAAACAACACCACACTTGCCCTACACTCTTTACATACTTCAATAATTGGACATCTAGGGTTACAATCAAGCCCTAATCCCTTACCCCTACACTGGTTCTTACTCTGAGGAGGTCACTCGTGGAAGGAAGCTGCATACACATGCTGTTGGCAATGCTATATCCACTGTCAGGGGTGCAGACCTGCGGTTCCAAGTGACCCTGCTGCTGCTGCTGCTGAGAGAACACGTGCCCTTGACTGATAAATACATCTTCAGGAGGCCCGGGTTGTTGTATTCCCAGCAAAGCATGATGCGGCATACGGAACACTGTGGCCTCAACTGAGTCGCAAGGCTGATGGAAATACCCTGTGTGTGTGTGTGTGTAAGTGTGTGTGTGTGTGTGTGTTCTCAATGAGACGCATAACGTCAACCATACAAACCGGAGCTACCTTGACATCAAGTGCCGTAAAAACCCCCCAAATCTGCTTATCTCACTGTGCTGTAGTCTGGGCTACATGATAATAAAGGCTCCTTACGCCTCCAAAAAGGCATCAGCTGGATTTCGCATGCGTGGTTTTCTAGAGGTTACGTGAAAGGCCAAGGCGGTCATAAATATGGCACTGATCTTGCAGCAGAGGAATGCAAACGGGTCAATCTGCCAGCTAAGTTGTAATTGTTGCTCTAAAGTTGTCCATATCTGATGTGCCCTTCCCAATTCCCTTTCCAACATATATCGTGCGCTGTCTCAGGCCAAGCCTGCAACCCTTCTAGTCCCTGATGACGAATTTTACATCGTGAAACTTGGTGAGATTTTACGGTACTCAACCCCCAAGCGACTTTCTTTTTCTTCACAGCAATACGATAAGTGTGGCCCTTAATTGCCACCATAAATTTCCCCCTGCAAGCAAACACACCTTATCCCGGTGCCATGTGAGAGAGAGGTTCGACTGCCATTGCAGAGGTGGCTGCTGCAGCGAATACCGGTGTTGTGGGGTTCGACCCAGTGGGTCCTGCATGCGCTGCTCCTACAGCAGGCGCTGCTACGTGACTGCCCGCGCCTTTACGATAAGGCTGTTGGTGTGCGACACGTTGGTGGCCTTCTGCAGAGGCTTGGGGACCACAGTGAGGTGGCAGGTTGCGCAGCGTGGCTTGTTGCAGGGGGAGATAAGGGGCTAGCATGCCGGGGGGTAAGGGGCGGGAGTGTGTGGCGCCATGTGCCTGTTGTGAAATAAAGTGCGAGTCTACGTCAAGCACGTGTAAAGCTCAATCTGCATGACCCTACTAAACACTCACAGACCCTTTATACGCTCCCTCTTCAACAGTATTCCTCAGCAAGCTACCTCTGCTCAGCAGTGTTCCTCAGGAGGCAACCATCAAGACTTTAAACTAATCAATGCCTACCTGATCCAAAGCTTGGCATGTAAAAAGGGGAGTAGCTGCTTGGGGAGTGGGCACACACACAGGCTGCCCGTCAGCTGTGGTTACAGGGTAGAAGCCTGCTTTCAGGGCTTCGGCCACGGAGAGGGGCTTGGGGAGGGCAGAGGGGACAAGGCGTGTGTGCGGCAAGAATGGTGCAGGAAGCGGCGCCGGCCCTTGAGACTCTCGTCGCTGCTGCTGAGGCGGCTGCAGGAAGCTGCTGTTGCTGTTGCTCGGTGCGGGCAGAAGCTGTTGCGGCGGCGGCGACTGGTCTTGACATAAGCCTTGGCTCCATTGCACTTGAGCCTTTGCCAAGATGGCTGAAGCAGCTCCTGTATACGTGTGTACGAGTGTGTGTAGATGTGTACATGTGTGCACAGTTGCATGTGTGTTGCACAGACAGTTACCTGGGTTGTTGCCCTTTTACCGCGTTACCGCGGTTTCAAAGCGCACACACACACACGCACACGCACACACACACACACACGCACACGCACACACACACACAGAGGACAAGAAGAGTTAAAAGCAAAGAAACAAAAGACACAGAGTTTAGGGCTTTGGTTTCTATTGCTGCTGCAGCCCTGAGACGCACTGAGATGGGCATTCACACAATGCACACTGACAATCACACAGATGAAGGTATCTCACAGTGTCTAGCACACCAACATGGAGAAAGGCCACCAGCCCCTTGTGCAACCACCCACCCTGCAAACCCCCCTTCCAGTGCTCCCACCCAGACAAAAGGGGTACCAATCTGCTCCTCTTTGATTTTAGCATCCATCTGCATACCCATCAAGATCTCAAAACTGAAGGTTTGCAAAGTTATGGGGCAAAAACTGATGACGGAGGTCACGTGCAGCGTCTTGCACAATCACGTGGGGAAAGACCACTAGCCTCTTGTGCAGTCATACTGACAGAGGTCACTTGCAGCGTCTAGCAGCCGAACACGATTACAGTGGGCGAATCAACCTCTAATGATCTGGGTGTACCACGTACCCTTAAAGACCAATTCAACACAGCACGACACCCGGCCCCGCATCCTCAGCCTCCCACCCACCCAGCCGCTAGTCCTACATTCATTCTCCCACCCACCCAGGCACTCGTCCTACAGTTTGACCTATACTTTGTCTCCCCCCCACCCAGCCCCCCCACCCTATCCATATCCTCCCACCCACCCAGGCACTCGTCCTTCACTTATTCTCCCCCATACCCAGTCCCCCCACCCTTTCCATATCCTCCCACCCAACCAGCCGCTAGTCTTACATTCATTCTCCCACCCACCCAGGCACTCGTCCTACATTTTGACCTATACTTTGTCT
>Ga0307945_1004751_pt1 | contig 10897 bp, 9 predicted proteins | sample OrgLakmetagen228_FD_201818 | JGI IMG/M metagenome (GOLD analysis project Ga0307945, IMG submission 201818) | Saline water microbial communities from Organic Lake, Antarctica - #228 | ecosystem: Environmental > Aquatic > Non-marine Saline and Alkaline > Saline | place: Antarctica: Organic Lake...
CACCCCCACTCTCCCACCCTTCCCTTAAAGTCCCTCCCCCTAAACCCCACGCACTCCCACTCCTGCTTGCTCCATATTCACTGCTTAACCTAGCACCGCCTCCCCCCAGTTCAGTGCTGCTGCCTCTCGTCAATTGGCCTGCTCCTGCATCACCATTACTGGCGGCTGCTGTACCATTTGAGGAACTGCAGCGTGGGGCATGTATGGTGCATGTATGTGTGTATGATGTGTGTGTGTGTGTGATGTGTGTGTGTGTGTGTGTTGGTGTGGTGTTGGGTGAGGTAAGGATCACGGTGGTGTGGATTTTGACCTGTAAGCGTGTGTATCCTAATATGGCGTGTTGTGTGAGTATATAATGGTGTGTGCTAGATTGAATGCAGAAGGTGTGTAGTGCAGTGGGAGTGTTTACGGTGTGATTTTCGACCTCGTACGCGCGAGTCTTTGATGTGGCATGTTGTGGGAGTAGAATGGTGTTAGCTTGACTGTAGAAGGTGTGTAGTGCAGTGGGTGTGTTTACGGAGTGATGATTGATGCCAGAGGCATTAGGTGATTTATACACAGGCAGGAATACCACTCCCACTCATACAAAGGGAGAGGGAGGTCAACACACACACACATTGTGTGCAAAAACATCACGCATCACGCATCACGCATCACGCATCACGCACGTACATACCTAGACAGACCCTACAAATGCTGCATCCACACTTACCAGCAGAGGAAAAAGGACAGGCCTGCAAGCACCCCTTTCTGCCTCACATGCAGAGACACTGTACCCAGGCAATTAGGAAAGCGCCCATGCAGTTGTGAATGACAATTGATTCCACTTCCTTACTTGCCTGTGGTGGGATGTGGGTGAAGGGGGAGGGGGCGGAGGGAGGGTGAGGGCAGCCTGAAGGAGCTCTGGCAGCAGGAACTGCACCACCCACTGCACCACTTTCCACTGCACGGAAAAGGTTGTAAAAACATGTAAGAGGGAAGCTTTACCGCAGGCAGTGGATTCAATACAACATGGGTTCGGGATTAGCTGTTGTGAGTTGGCCATGTGCGTGCTACGTGAATGAGGTTGGTCCATAACACGTGCTTTCCACGGCTATCTCGGCCACCACCACCACGTACGATGCTGTGGCTAAACAGACAAACGTGTGTGCGTTGTACCTAATATGTATGTATACACAAATGCTCAGCACAGATTATTTGATCTGTGTATCAGCTAATAGTATATACATATATACATTTGATGTGAGACGTGCAAGATTACTGGCGGATTTCTTAAGGATTGCAGGCAAATGCAGCATAAGCTGTGTACATGTCTATCGCGAGGGCGTGTTAGCTTGAGCAGTTTTGCCTGGCTGTACATATGATCACATACTGTATGTCACATCACTCACTTATAGCAAATGAACATCACATCACCCACCAAATGAACACATCACTCACCTATACCAAATGAACACACTTGCCAGCAACTCTCATGATCACAGACATACACACACGTCCACACATCATTTTTAGGACATACACACACATGCACATGCATACACACACATACAAACACATACCTGTGCATGCTGCTTTGAGTGCCACACACACACACATATTACATACCTGTGCATACTGCTTTGCGTGCAATACACACACACGTACCTGTGCATGCTGCTTTGAGTGCACCCACGTGCACATCAAGGTCTCTGCATCAGTCACCCCCTCCTGCACTAAAGCCAAGCCGTCCACGCCAGGCACGTTGTTTGTCTCCACTCCAGGGAGCGTGCCTCCACCCGCCGCTGCTGCGGTGCTGAAGCCACCCACACTCCTATGCACGTAACAAAGTGAAGGTGCGTGTAGCCATGCAGTGTATGTTCTTGTCCACTACAATGATGAAGTGTGCACACGGTTCTGCTCATGCAACCACACTCCAGTATGGTTGCACGCAAATGCGCGTGTTGATATGCGAGTGCTTTAAACTAACAACCACGATTTCCTCATCTTGCTGCTGCTGTACTCAAGCCAACCACACACTGTGCATGAGAATGTGTGTGCGCGCCTGTTTCTAAACAATTCAATTCACTAAAGGCTAACTCATTTGACTGAAAGTAACTTATTTGAAAGTTGTTGTATAGACCAGGACCTGGAAAATAATATTGATCATCACACCTCTGCGTGTGTTGTGACTGCGTGCTCATCTTAACAATACACACAAAGAGAGAACATGTCATTAAAATTTATGTGGTGCTACCTTGGCAGCGAGCAATGCTTTTGTGTTTGCATTTGTACACTGCACAAAACTGTGTCTTCACACGTATGTGTGACCATTAAAAGATAGGCCTCATGGCAAAAAGTACCATGTGCTTACGTTGATTTTGTTCACGTGCACTTGCGATGATGTAGATGAACAGGGTGGGCGAAATAGAATTTTAACAAGGTGGGTTGACATAGTACTGAATGACCAGGCACTGGCAGGCAACAACCCCCCCCCTCTAACTCAAGTGCGTTCGCATCATGTTAGGAAGCCACGCTGATGCCGAGAACCAAGAAAGAAATCTTGCACCCCTTACCTGCAAGTAGGCAGCTCTGGGTGCAGCGCCTGTTTGTGGTGGGGCTTGTGAAGAGATGAACAAGAGTCCCCTGCGGTAAGATAGTAACACAAGCAAACAACAAACTTGTGCACTTACGCATGAGCATGTGTGTGTGTGTGTGCGCGTGTGTGTGCCTGTGTGCCTGTGTGTGCCAAGCACATTATTTGTTGGAAATGCATCAACATGCGTGTCTTTGAGTGTGTGTGTGTATGTAGTTGTATAGTTGTGTGCATTAAAGTGGCAATATGGTCAATAGAGTACATGATACATATTAAGAAAGAAAATGTTAAGTACAATGCGTAAGCACTCAGGCACAATATTTTGGTTCCTGACCCCACATCGACTTCACAAGGCAGATCAATTGGATGCCTCACCAAATCAAAAATGCCTGCCATCCTCTGCATGTGATACTTTTGCGCATTTGATTGTTAAACACAATTTCAACACTCGGCCCCCCTGACGTGTCCCAAATTTTAGAAAAGGGCAGCTTCAAAGTCTGGGTTTTCGTACACGTCCCTTGCAACATAATTTTTAGCGAGTCTAAACTCTCAGTATCTCTGGTGGAAGAAAAGCTGCACGCGTGTGTGTGTGTGTGTGTGTGTGTGTGTAAGTGTGTGTGTGCCCCTTCGAAAGTCATTTCGGGAGTTTTGAACGCGAGGTTAAGTCACGCAGGGTGCTTACCAGGCGTGTCCACACTCAAGCTCCTGCGGTGTTCCTGGGTGGGAGAGGAATGCGTCTGTGGCCCATGGTCCTTGCCTGAAAATGCACACGCGTGTGTGTGTGCGCGTGTGTGTGAAAGTGTGTGTGCGTGTGTGTATTGTGTATGTGCATATGTGTCCTTAGTTTAGGGTAAAGCTGCATGATACATGAGTAGTACCGGTTTTTGGTAGCAAGACTTTACTGAGCAAGGCCTGTGAAGGCTTCTGAGCCTGCGCCCAGAGACTCACACATTTGAATACCAGTGAGATTAACAGAAGCAGAATGTGGCACATAAAGCTCTCTTCTTGACCAATGACAGGTGCGCTTTGGCTGTTTTCCTGCTGCAAACATGTATGACAATCGAATCTTGTTTAGTGCGGCAACATATGTTCAATAGGCACAGGACACAATGGGAGGTTGATACGCACAGCCTTGTAAATGGCAGGGCACGATCATTCCACGCGTCTGTGCGCAACCAAGCTTCCAGATTTGACCTTGCAAATGGGATCATCCATCAGAACTTCCCTGCAGTCTTTAATGCAAACTGGATCTTTTGGCACTCCTCCCCCTCCCTCACGCGCTCTTGCTGTCCCTCTTTCCTTCAGCATTGGATCTTCTAGGACTGCCGCCCTTCAGCTTGCTATACAACATGCTCACGCTCTGCCTCCCTTTCACCCGCACCCGTACCTATGCCTGCCTTGGCTGACTCCCACCCTACCTCACCACTCACTTGTCCTCTCTTCTCCATCACTGCTTCAGCATAACCGCCCCCTGATGCAATACACTCACGCTCCATCTTTTTCAAGTTCAAATCCATACCTGCACCTGCCTTGGCTGTTCCCCACTCTACCATACCCCACCCTACCACACCCCACTCTACCACACCCCACTCTACCACACCCCACCCTACCACACGACTCACCATCCCTCTCCCCTCCAGCATTGCTTCCGAACTTACCGTCCCCTGATCCAACGCGCTCACGCTCCATCCTTTTCAAGCTCAGATCAGATACGTACCTACACCTGCCCTAGCCGACTCCCACTCCGCCACACCACTCTACCACAAGACTCACCATCCCTCTCTCCTTCAGCACTCCCGTCCCCTGATGCAACGCGCTCACGCTCTGCCTCGCTCAAGCTTGATCCTGCGCCTGCACCTGCCTTGGCGGGGGCTGCAGCCAGTACCGCCCACGAGGGGCAGCTGCGCAGCGCACAGTCCCTCAGGGCGGGTTGCAGGTCGCAGAACACCTCCAGCAGCTGGTGGGCAGCCTGTGTGATAGCAAGAAGTATTGAAGGTTGAGGGGGCTACGGTACAACTCCAGCAGCTGGTGGGCGGCCTGTGTGATGGCAAGAAGTATTGAAGGTTGAGAGGGCTATGGTAAAACTCCATCAGTTGGTGGGCAGCCTGTGTGGTTGCGACTGTGCAATGTACTCAATGACAACGCATCGGTGATTGATCAAATGTCTGGATGAGCAGGGCTCAGTGGGTCGAAGCTCAGGGCAAAGTGCAGATTGCAGAGCACCCCCAGCAGCTGGTTAGTGGCCTGTAAGATGACACACAGCATACAACACTAAATTAAGTTCAGGTAGTGTGGAGGTTGAGGGGGTCACAGTATAGGTCCAGCAGCTGGTGGGCGGGCTGTGAGTGAGCGCTATTTCCTTATTGAGGTCTGTAGTGTCTAGATGCCTGATTGAGTACGGATTGGTGGGTGGCTAGGGGCTTGGTGTTGGGAGTACACGTTCACAAGATGCAAAGGGCTTGGCATTAAAAGTGTGCTGCGTTTAAATAGATAAGTTTGGATCACACACCACCAAAACACACACACTGCTCCTCCCACCTGGAAGTCATAGCACGCAAAGCGCCTAGCGTTGAAGTGTGCCGCGCTGTGAGGTGCAGAGGCACCTCCCCCGACGGACCCACGTGGAATCAAGCCTGGGGCCTGGGGCGCTTTGGTCACGTCTGCGCACCACATACATCCAAATCACAGAGCACGTTATATTACACGCTCCTAAGATTTGCAGTGCATGCTACACCACATGCATTCAAAACACAGTGCATATCTCATCACACGCATTATAAGGCTCGATGTGCGTGCTATACCAAGTACACCAAAACAAAATGCGTAATGGTGTGATTGTTAGTAGTACACACAGAGACACTGACACTGACAGACGTACAAATAAGCGTGTAGGTGCATGTGTGTCCAAAAGACACGGCAGCGACGGCCTAAAAAGAAGCTTGCCTGTGGTGGCATTGGTGACAGAAACACGCACGTGGGACAGGCATCGGATGGCAAGGGTGGAGCCAGAAATAGAGAGACAATGGAGGGCAATACATAAGCCAGATTGGTGACAAAAACAAAGAGCCATTGGACGGCAGTCCATAGGGAAGGGTGGAGCCAGAAATAGCCAGGTGTTGGACGGCAACTCACAAGCCAGAGTGAAGCCAAAAACAAAGAGACATTGAATGGCAGTGCATAGGCACGGGTGGAGCCAGAAATGACGTGCATGTTCCTTGGCAAGCATACTAACCTGGAAACACAGGCACGCTTACGAGGAAGGCACCAGACGGCAGTGCAGAGGTAGACGCGGAGCCAAATGGCAATTTGCAGGCTTACCAGTGGACCTATAGGGCAGGAGGTTGTTTTTGCCTTACCTGGAGTAGCAGGAGCGCTTGAAGGAGAGGCTGAGCTGGAGACTAGGAAAGCAGGTTTCTCAGTGGGAGATGCAGAGGAAGGGGGCGGGGCTGTGGCGGCTGCGTTGGGTGGAGAGACGAGAAAGAGGGAACTTAGATCAAAAATTGTATTGCACTAAGGGGGAGAAATGAATACAGAAGAGTGAGCAGTCTGTGTGGCAATAATGATGCCCAATGCGGGTGCCAATACGAATGCTGCTGAACAATCTACACAGACAGCACTAATGCATGACGCAACAACTCACAGCCCCTAAACAAGCAATACAAACTACAGACCCAACAGAAGGCTCTGGCACTTGCCCCACACTGATATCAACCCTCATCAATGTTGGGCAAAGGACAAAGTGATCTCCTTCAAAACTGTGGACTTACAGGCTGCTACATGCTGAGCATCTGGTTATGAACCTCGCCACACTTGCCCGCATAACAAGCACATAACAAGCACAACACATACGCCTCACTTTACATCTCCACATTCACCTCACATCACACCTCCACATTCACCTCACATCACACCTCCACATACACCTCACAGCACATCTCCACATACACCTCACATCACACCTCCACATACACCTCACATCACACCTCCACGTACACCTCACAGCACACCTCCACATACATTTCACCTCACATCTCCACATACACCTCACCTCACATCTCCACATACACCTCACCTCACACCTCCACATACACCTCACCTCACATCTCCACATACACCTCACATCACACCTCCACACCACCCATACATCACTCTCACCCACACCATCACGATGACATGTGCATTGATGGCACTTGCCTGTGTCGGTGAAACACTGATGCAAGGCCACACCTCTGGGCATATCAAATAATGAATATGACCGGTTCAAGACCACAAATGTGTCTGCGCCAGTGAAACAATGATGCAAGGCCACACCTCTGGGCACCAATGAAGTGATGACCATGAACAACTATCCAAAGCACACCTACCTGCACCAAGGCGCAGGTGCCGACCAGCTTCTGACACCACCCTGGGCAGCAAAGACGATGTCAGCAGTCCTTCGTCACCCCCTGAGGAAGCCCATGCCTGGGGAGTGTGTGTGTGTATACGTGTGGGTATATGTGTGTGTATGTGTTTGCGTGTGTGTGTGCATGTGTGAGTATGCGTGTGTACGCCTGTGTGTTGTGTGCGTGAGTGTGCATGCACGTGTTTACATTTGTGGTGCTCTTTTGTGTGTGTGTTTGGTAGCATGTATGCACAAGTGCTAATGAATGCACATACCCAGGCAACACATCAAAAAGCTGGCGTCTAAATCACTCTGCGTCTCAACCTGACCACCATTTGAAGCGCGTGCATGCCCGCTGCTGCCATGCTACACACACACAAGCAAATTGCACCTGAAGCGTAGGCGCGCCTGAAGCACAGGCAAGAAAGGTACGTGCTCTTTGCTGCCATGCTATGCTATGCTATGCTAAGCACAAACAGACCCCACCTGGAGCACAGGCAAGAAAGAGGAGATGGCCAACCGGGCGACGTCCTCCACTCCATCCTGAGCAAGCTGCAGCAGCAGCTCCTGTGCGATTTGAAGTGGGCACGAGAATGGGTATGGTGCTCGTTTGGCTCTAGGGTTTGAGCAAATGCAATGTTGTGTGTTTGAGCGAGGAATGGCCAGCTCTGCAGGATTCAAGTACATACGCGCATGCTTGGTGAGTAATTGAGTCGGTGTGCTCATGCGTATTTGAGCAAGTGCATCATGTTTAAATAGCGCACAAGAAAGAAATCAAAACCGAGGTTGGTAATGAGGCCACGCGGTGATGGTTGTAGAGCTAAATGCATCTTTAAGTCGCTCATATCCTAAGCATGGAGTTTAGGCGATGCTGTGCTATTGATGATACACACCATGCGCCCTAACTTCAAGCATGACATAGTCTTTTCCAATTACGAAATTGGTGTGTATACTGATCAGCACGTGTATTAGGTATTGCGTGATGTGTATATGTACGTATGAATAAAATGAAGCAGTGTTAGTTTGTACCATAATGCATGATGCAGTGCCCATGCATCTTAAGCCCCCCCATACCTAAACACACAAGCTCACGTCTCAAGCAAGCATGACGTAGTGTCAGGTGATGCAGCTATTTTGTGTTACCAAGCCGCGCGCTCGCGCCACAACCAAGCATGACGCAGTATCAGGTGATGCAGCTCTTTTGTGTTTCCAAACCGCGGACTCGCACCTCAAGCAAGCATGACGCAGTATCAGTTGATGCAGCTCTCTTGCTTTTTTAAGCTGCACGTCTCAAGCAAGCATGACGTAGCATCAGGTGATGCAGCTCTTTGTGTTTCCAAACCGCGCGCTCGCACCTCTAACATGATGTAGTAGTGACGTGAGAAGGCGAGCCGCCTGGGTCCAAGCAGCGTGATCAGCCCCCCAATGGCAGCTTCTCTGACCTGCAAAGCAGGAGGGTGGTACACAGGACAAGTTGACAGGGTGGTGGATGCTAGTTGTGTAAGGACTGTTTAAATTGTTATGTTGTCCTGGTCAATGGTGTGAGGACCTTTTGTAGAATGTTAGGGCCTTTTCCGATTGAGAGCACAGTGACAGAGATGCTCTGAAGCGCACGCTCACTCAAATCAGTGCAGTCTTTGGCGGCCTTGACTTGAGGTCACTAAAACCATACCATAAATCTAGGCCTTTTTTTTGTGTGTGCCCTCCCAACGACCCCCTTCCTCCACACTTTATCCCCAGCCTCGTTACAACATTGCCACCACCGTCTCCATCCTTACAGCCACTACTCACAACAAGACAACAGCAGGTGGCGCCACCAGGTGCCTACACATGCCAAAATGAGGCAAAAGAAACTCCCCACACAGTGGCACACACATCTACCTGCTCCATCCTGGTGCTCACGCATAGCGTCAAACACACCTACCTGCTCTATCCTGTCCTCTGCTAAGCAATGCAGCTAAAACAATTCCACAAACACACATACATACACAATGCCTTAGGCATAGCACCCCCCACACACCTACCCGCTCCATCCTGTCCTCTGCCAGCTGATGCAGCTAACGAATGCACAAACGTAGTGCCTTACACATACAGCGTCCCCCCCCCCCCACACACACCTACCTGCTCCATCCTGTCCTCTGCCAGCCGGTGCAGCTGAGGCAGCAGGGTGTGTGCAGTGACCGCAAGATCGACCAACGCGCACGGCTCCCCGGGGTTTAGAAGTGCATGCAGCTGTTCAGCAACTAAGACACGTCGCTCTGTGGAGGGGCTGGAGGCCTGCCAAATTAAAAAAAAACAAGTTCAGCAACTAAGACACGTCGCTCTGTGGAGGGGCTGGAGGCCTGCAGGAAGGGTGGTGAGCATTCATGGGTGTGTGCTTGCGTGAATGTACGTGTGTTTGAAGTGTGTGAGATGAGGGGGCTGGAGGCCTGCAGGGGGTGGTGAGCATTCATATGGGTGTGTGATTGTGAGTATGTATGTGAGGGGGAGTGCGTATTGGATTGTATGAGGGAGAGGCATGCAGGGGGTGGAGATCATTCATGGGTGAGTGCTTGTGTGAATGTACGTGTGTTTGAAATGTGTGAGATGATGTGTGCATGTTGGGAGTGCACAATCAGACGTACGCTTATGAGTACGGATGTGAGCAAGTGTGTTTGTGTGAGAGTGTGTGTATGCGCGTAATAAAGAACAATAACATATTGTACGACTGAGTCCCCGCATTCTGTTGCGCTGTCGTCTTGTGTGTACACTTAGAGTGCTTAGAACAAGTGCGGAGATCGAAAGAAAAATCTACACAGGCAATGAACCACCACTTTCCACGGTGAATATGAAAAAGGAGCCACTATGGTACCGAGTGCTGTGAAACTCCTCCAACACAGAAAAGAACAGGAAAATCGATGGGGATTGACTAGAAACTGCAGCTGATCCCCCCCTCCTTCACTTTAACACAGACTCTCACACACACTCCCCCCCCCTCGCACCTGCTTCACACACATGCCCAGCACCTCCTGCGCTGCCCACGTGGGCCCCAGCACCGCAGCAACTCCCGCACATAGCCCCACCACAGCCCCCCTTTGTGCGGGGTCTGGGGTCGCTACTCCATTGAACACGAGCCCCACAAGGGCACGTTGGGTTTCCGGGTCAAGGGTGGCGAGGATGACAGTCTGCATGTGTCGGGGGGAAAGAGGGGGGGGCATCAGTTTGTGAGTACATGTGTGTGGGGGGAAGGGGTGGGTATACAGGGGGTTCTGATGTGAACTTAAAAGAAAAACAAGTGTGCAAGCACAGCACCAGATTGGTGTGTATGTAGGTATGCATGCCAAGGCTTGTGTGAAGGAGAGGCAGGAAAATTGGGAAAGGAAAGCTGCCATCGCAAAATGAAACAGGCATCCTTTTTTGTACGCCTTCACAATTTCACAAGCCTACAGCATGTCAGTCACTCATACCTCATACACAAACTTACATGCAAACATGCACACCAACATACATTGAAATCACACAACAAATAACATGCACACAAGAACATTAAAATTGCATGCAGCACTTTTAGCTGTGGGTGCTGGCATGACGCTGCAGAGTGTCACACGCACACACACGCACAAAGACACATGCACACACACACACGCAGACACACACACACACACGCAGACACAAACACAAATACACACTCACAAAGACCAGGCACCACAGGCACCCAACCCGCACCTGCACCATGGGCAGCATCTCCAGCCGTGACTTGATAGTAAGTGCCGGCATGATACGGGGCAGAAGCTCAGTGAGCTGAGATACGATAGCGGCCAGCGCAAGCATGTGCCGTTGCTGCTGCTCAGCCTGCTCTCTCTCCAGGGCATCAGCTGCAGTTAGACGGATGAATATGTACGATAGCTATACGTGAGTTGAGACATGATCGTGGCCAGGGCAAGCATGTGCCGCTGCTGCTG
>Ga0307945_1004756_pt1:0-7500 | contig 10892 bp, 15 predicted proteins | sample OrgLakmetagen228_FD_201818 | JGI IMG/M metagenome (GOLD analysis project Ga0307945, IMG submission 201818) | Saline water microbial communities from Organic Lake, Antarctica - #228 | ecosystem: Environmental > Aquatic > Non-marine Saline and Alkaline > Saline | place: Antarctica: Organic...
ATCCCCGCGGGGGGGGGGGCCAACTGAGGCCCCAAAAGGGGTCACTTTTAAAATGTGAATTGAGTATGGGTGCCGGAGCTGACAGTTTCTAAGATTGGCACCCAGATTTACTGTGCTCAGCGAGGCTGTGCTCAGCGCAGGCTGTCGAGAACACCTGAGCTCAAGAACTACCAGTAGTGGTGCACACATCTGATTGTCCGCGGTGTGAACCCCACTTTTCACCACAAAATCTTCACAGCAGTCCACCCATTTTAAATTACATGATTTCTGGTGGTGGTGGTCTTTGTAACAAACAGATATCCTTGCAAAAAAAATAGAGTGAAACGATCAAGTTGTTGGGGATGTAAGCCAACACATGCTGTTTTCCAATGCAAAACCACCCTATTAAAGCTTTGGTAGTCATTGTGAGCTTGAAGCCCTGCAATTTTGCACACAGAGTGACGTACATGAATCCTCGTGTAGCTCATAATTCCAGCTTCAATTTGAAGCAAAAATGATCCCAGTCGGATTGAGGGGCAGTGGATGGCCGGCTTTCTGAGTGCAAGAAAAGCACATATCTGGACATTTCCCCAGTTGACCCCCTTTGCCAAATTGGTTTTCTCCTTGGTTAGTGTGCTTAATGGGGCTTATATGTGAAGCAAACTAATCGCTCACTCTATTGCTACACACCATCACACCAACTTATTGTGCTGCTGCCTAGACACTTAGAAATTGACGTGATAGACTTCAGTTCCAGCTTAACTCCTCCCATAGCAAAACTCTCGACTCTTTCCCTTGGCCATAGGGAAAAGAATTATGAGGATCAGTTTCTCCTTTAAAATTTGCTTAATCCATAGCATTGTTTAAAATAGTATTAGGTGGACCTCTTCCTGACATGGATGTAAGCTACGACCTTGCTTTGGCTCATTTTGAGAACAATAACAGTATCCGCCAACCCCAGCCCCACAACTGAATTCAACTCCAAAACTTCTAAGGTTTTTGCTGGTATGGATGCCAAAAACAAAATAAAAAAGAAAGAAAAGGAATAAAACACGCACTGCGCAGGCATTGAAAACATTTCCCCCCATTAAGTAAGAAAAAGGAGCCACTTTCAGGTACCATGGCATTTTCCACACATTAAAAGAAATTGATGAGGATCAGCAAGGGTGCAGCTAACAAGGAAAGAAAAAAGAAAATTATCTATGGGGTTTGTAGGCTTGACCTGAAACCGTTTCCTGATGAGAGTTGATAACAGTGCTGGAAAGGGCACGTCTGGTATGGACAAGTTTGGCAGCATAATTGACAAAATGGACATGAAGCTTGGAAGCAAATTTCTTGGCTCTCTGAGAATCAAGACCAGCTTCCTATAAGGCTCCAGCGTGTGATTGTTGTAGATGGTGCCGCCCACTCCCAAAAGGGTGGTGTGAAGGGTAATGGAGGCTCCTTAAAGGATGTTGCAGGGGTCTTTGTGCTGTTCCTGCACGGCACATAGCTGATTATGAGGTATAGTGTCCTCACTTTACTTGATCTCGATGAGGTGGATGTCACTTTGAAGAATGCTGAGACCTTTGGGTCGGTGCTGTCTGGGGAAGGTGGATCTGCTGGTTGCTGGCGATGCTGCTGAGGTACTCCCTGTCTCCCTCAGTCTCCCCCTGCCACTCCAAAGAACCCTTCCCCAACCAATATTTTGCTGCTTATGTGGTCAAGCAGACACGGGAGTAACCAGCACTGCATCAGGACGGCTAGAGGTGAGTCTATTTTGTTTTGGCCGTTTAAGGTGAGATGTTGCATAGGCAGCGGCTACCGTATCAATCATAAGAACAAACCTGCATTAGATATGGACCGAGATACTCCTTCAAGTGTTAAGATGCAAGATTCCAGGGGTATACAGACCGCTGCCTGCCAATCATCTGGTCACTTATAAACCGGCCTGGTAATCTAAAGCTATAGTGAATAATTCAGCATCATCATAAATTCAATATTCATAACATAAGCCATACTGATGGCAAAGCATGATGGACAACGCTTGCAAGCAATGTGCACAAAACCGTACTGCTGTGAGTACCCTACTGGAGTCCCCCCCTCCTTGCTTACGGAACCATGGACCTCCTAATAGGCCTCCTCAAAGACCTCCATGGAATATAGGAGCTCGTTATGGAACTCCTTGGGAAGCTCGTTAGGGACCTTCCGTGGGATAGGAGAAAGGAGGCTATGTTGGTTTGTATATTAGGCTGAGCTCCACAAGGACATCCTTATCTCTCATCTGCTGCAGCTCTGAATGGACCTCCTTATCTTTCAGATCCTGGTGATCTGACACCTTTGATTCATCAACCAGATCAGGCACTTTAGCCAGATCAAACCCCCTTATAATCACAATGACAAACTATCTTAACATTTGCACAAAAGTTTACGCCGATAATCAAAATAACGCACTACAGCATCCCACAGCGTCAGACAAAGAGAAGAAGAAACACAAAGAAAGCGCCTCAGGACCAAAGTCAGCAAAAAAACACAATCAGAGTGTTGCCAAAACATCACTGCAAATGAACGAAGTGCTGGAATCCGAAGAAGAATCAGGTACTGAATAAAAGGACAGAGGCAAGCCTCGGTCCACCCGTCCTAACGTTGCTAGCACACACACACACACACACACACACACACACATACACACGTCGGGATGATGTGCACCCCGATTCAACCGTGGGGATGATGTGCACCATCTCAGAAAGCCTATCCACAAAGACCAAGATGGAATCATGACCTCTATCTGTCTCAGGCAGCTTCACTATCAAGTCCATATTGATGTGCGCCCACCTCCTGCCAGGGATAGACAAAGGTTGCAACTTTTCTGCATACGCCTTTGTGCTCGCTTTATTCACCTGGCAAGCATCACAATGCCTAACATAATCCTCAACATCTGCCCGCATATTCTCCCACTGGAAATGCCTGGACACCAGATGGAAAGTCTTAGTAATACCCACGTGCGTGCCCACTCATGGCATCGTCGTGACAAGGCTGCACTATCTGTGCACTTGAAGGCCTTGTCCTGTGGTACCACTTTTTTACAGCCAAGCATCCATATTCCGTCACGCATCTTAAGCTTTTGCGTAAACTCCTGCACAGCATGCTTAATCCGCAATGGTAGGCTACCTCCTTCATCATGGTACGCCCCTGCTGTCCACTCCCGGTCACAAGGCGTCCCTAGTGACTGAGTGGCAGACTTACACTCCCCCCCACCTGGCTCAAGGTTGGGTGTGGAAACCTGTGGTAGAGAAAGCTCAATCTCAAGGCCCTCTCCTTCTTGATTTCTTGCCTCTCTCAAAGCTCTACCACGCGTAATTATGCCTGCACAGACTGCAACTACTGCACCCAGCAATCCTGCTGCAACAGAGATCACATCTGTGGGTGTTTCTTCCTCATACAACAGAGGGTTGCGGCTGACCAGATCTGCCATATGTGTCTTCCCTGGCGTGTACTTAATTGCAAACGGGAACCTGGACAAAATTTCCATCCACCTTGCTTGTCTCCTATACAGCATTTTTTGCATTTGTAAATACACCAAAGGGTTGTGGTCCGCCAGCAATTCTGTTTCTGTGCACATTTCCAACACCTCCATGCCTGCAAGGCTCGCACAAGAGCTAACTAACAACTCCTGTTCTGTAGTGGCATAATTCACCTCAGCTTGTGTGAATTTACTACTTGTATACGCCACTACGCGACCACCTTGTACTAGTACACCACCCGTTCCCACAACAGATGCATCAGTGTGTACTTGGAATGGCTGGTCCCTTCGATACCAATGTTACGAAGTGCGTAGCGTACTATAGTTAACCAACGGCTAAGGCAGTAGGGTGGGTGTATACTATTTATATTAAGAACTGCTGCCTTAAAGAGTCAAACCAGCTTTACCGGTCACCGTTGGAATAACCTCCAGATAGTTATACACCTTTCTCAAGGGACGTGTACACGTGTACACACACGTAACAAACAGCACAGCCTTGGTGACGCATGCACAATTTGTAGTTGAACATTTTAGCTTCAAAGGTTACAGATCAATAGCCCAGGAACCAGGCGACTTGTCAAATCAAAAAGAAAAGAAGAACAGAAGCGACGCTGGCAGTGTTCACACATCTGTTGCACGTTTAGCCAAAGGTTATAAATTATATTAGCCTACAGGCAGATGCTACATGCTACAGGCCACATAATACCTGCTTTATATGTTCTACACAGAAATGTCCACACCCACACCTAGCGATCAAGTCAATGAAAGCATAGGAGGTGCTTAAATGAGCTCTGCTCCTCGTCCCGCCTTCGTGTACGCGCGTCAACACAAAAGACAAATATTCATTGCATTTCAAGAGTCTGGATTCCTGAAAAAGCAAGCTTCAGTCATTACTGCTAGCAATCATTGACCACCCTTGCACGGAAGCTCCTTTAGCCAGGATCCATGTAAAATTTGATGAAAAATTACAAATAAAAAGTTCGAAATTGAATAAATGAGCTTCACTGTCAGGCCATCCCGTACGCAACAACAGCAACAACAAGGAGAGCAGGGAGATTTAGTAGTATGTAAATGTGATGAGGTAGCAAAGCGCCTTCAAGTCAAGAAACATAATGCCAACCACGGGAGGCAAGTCAAGCGCATGCTTACGCGCGCGCACACACACACACACACACACACACGCACACACGCACACACACACACACACACACACACACGCACACACTAAGGCACATAGACACCAGACACGTGCACCACTCACAGATGCACGCATTCATGCACACATGCACACATGCACACACACACATACACACGCACTCACACAAACATGCACGCTCGCACACATACACACCTCCCCATATACACACGCACAACCACACACAACCACACACACACACACACATACACACACACACATGCACACAAACACACGCACACGCACACATACATACACACACAAGTGCATGCACAGATGGTTCTACACATGCCCCGTCGATGAGGAAGGGTGCAACTTCTTTCAGTGGGCCGACGCCCCCACGACCGGTGGTGGCAGCAACAGCCACAGCCCCGCAGGTGTGTTCAGACTGAGTGTGAATGTTAATTAGGCTTTGACTTGATAGTTCTCAAGTATAAGATTGCGCAAGTCCAATTGACTGTGACTGAAATGCATGTGCCGTGGTGCTTGCAGTGTAGTTTTGCAACGTTGTACAGCGTTTCTGACAGCGGAATTTAAATTAGGGTTAAAAGGGCTTAGAGTTAGGCTACTCCGGAACCTTAAGGTGTTCAAGGGTATGAATTACCTTGAAGAAGGTGCTTAAAGGGTAAGATTTACCTTACTTTATCCCACCGGTGTCATAAAAAAACAACCTTACTGCCCCACAGGTGCTGGTAATTACGTTTTTGTGATAAAGACATCAAACCTGCACGTTGTGCACTGCCTATATTCAATGCGACAGGTGCACTGCCTAGTCAATGTGACAGGTGCATTGCCTATTCAATGTGGCAGGTGCACTGCCTAGTCAATGTGACAAGTGCACTGCCTAGTCAATGTGACAGGTGCACTGCCTAAACACGACAGGTGCACATCTTGCACTGTGCCTTTTCACGACAGGTGCTTCTCGCTTTCCTGGGGGGGGGGGGCGTGTCCTGGGAGGGGCTGGCAGCAGCGGAGCGTCACCACAGCAGCAGCAGGTGCGTGCAAGGTTTGTATTTGTGTGTGTGTGTGTGTGTGTGTGTATGTGTTTGTGTGTTATCATACCTGTTGGTGTCACCACAGCAGCAGCAGATGCGTGCAAGGTTTGTATTTGTGTGTGTGTGTGTGTTTGTGTTTGTGTGTTATCATAACTGTTGGTGTCGCATAAGTTGCAAGCTTCGCGATGTGTGTGTGTGTGTGTGTGTGTGTGTGTGTGTGTGTGTGTGTTTGTGTGTTATCATACCTGTTGGTGTCGCATATGTTGCAAGCTTCGCGATATGTGGATATGTGTGTATGTGTGTACTTGTTTGCGTGTGCATGCGTGCAATGGAGGATGCAAAAATGACCTAGGAGCAGATGTACACAGGCAGAAGTCAAAGACGTAGAAAAATACAAGCAGCATGCGCAAACAAGCACGTGCAAACGCAGCAAATGCAGCACCAGTAGACGCAGCAGGTGCCTACACAGCACGTACATACAGACATACAGCGCATGCAAACGCAGCACGCGCAAACAAGCACGTGCAAGCGCAGCATATGCAGCACCTGTAGACGCAGCAGGTGCCTACACAGCACGTACGTATAGACATACAGCGCATGCAAACGCAGCACGCGCAAACAAGCACGTGCAAGCGCAGCATATGCAGCACCGGTAGACGCAGCAGGTGCCTACACAGCACGTATAGACATACAGCGCATGCAAACGCAGCACGCGCAAACAAGCACGTGCAAGCGCAGCACTTACAGCACCTGTAGGCGCAGCACGTGCAGATGCAGCATATGCAGATGCAGCTACATGCACAGACATACATACAACATACATGCACAAAGAAGCACGAACAAACGCAGCACGAGTAGACAACCTCATGCAGACACAGCGCATGCAGACGCAGCACGTGCAGATGCAACGTATGCAGACGTAGCTTCATGCACAAAGAAGCACGAACAACCTCATGCAGACACAGCGCACGCAGACGCAGGGGTGCATGTGCGTGTGTTTGTTTATGTGCAGCCCACCGCCTTGTCGCCGGCAGGACGGGGAGTAGCGGCAGCAGCACAATTCAACAGCCCAAGCAGATCCAGAGGCTCACCCACTGTGTTCTTGGAGCTGTGTGAAGGTGCACCTGAGCGTTTCCAGTCCAGGTGCGGCATGCTGTGCGTGTCTTCAGATCCACCCACACGTGTGCATTTGTGTGTGTGTGTGCATTTGTGTGTATGTGTCTGTGTGTGTTTGCCTGGAGCTCTGTGAAGGCGCACCTTAGCGCTTTCAGTCCAGGTGTGGCTTATGGCGCTAATCTCAACATTAATTAAATGTGAGTATGTGTTTATATATACATGTGTGTGTGTGCGTGCGTGTGTGTGTGTGCCAGCGCTTGCTGCACTTGCACGTGCTTGCCTTTGGAATTTTCATACATTACCGGTACGTTTTTCATTTGTCCTGCTCATCTGTGCAGTTAGTTGAGGCTGCGCTGCGCTGCGTACAATGCACTGTTTAGGGTGTGCTCCATCTGCTGTGTCTGTGTCACATTGCTCTTTGGGCGTGCTTTGTCACTTAGTTTCTTGGACGTGCTGCGTGAATTGGCAGGTACAGTCAGTTTTTCTGTTGGGATGCTTTTTCCTGAAACGACGGCGATTGCCACTTGTGCCATTGAACGCCTTGCTGCCATTTTCTGTGTCACTCATTCGTTTCATTTCCTTTTCAAATCTATTTTCCGTTCATTCATTCATTCATTCATCCATCCATCCATCCATTCTTTCTTTCATTCATTCATCCATCCATCCATCCATCCATCCATCCATCCATCCATCCATCCATCCATCCATCCATC